>Ga0210006_1000297_pt1 | contig 41030 bp, 40 predicted proteins | sample CryGey02umfilter_2_FD_185452 | JGI IMG/M metagenome (GOLD analysis project Ga0210006, IMG submission 185452) | Groundwater microbial communities from aquifer in Utah, USA - Crystal Geyser 4/10/14 0.2 um filter (SPAdes) (version 3) | ecosystem: Environmental > Aquatic > Deep subsurface >... | reverse complement strand
TGTCGTTTGTGTTTTCCGGGCATCGCTTGGCTCCTCGCTCTCGCCAATCATGCCCCCTCGGTCTTAACAAAACCTACTGTCCAGTTTTTGGGGTCCACTTCAGAGCACCCCGGTGGCGCCCGCCACCACCGCCGCGCCGAAGGGGTAGTTGAGCGACAAGGTCGCCGCCACTCGGTTGCCCGCCGCATCGACAATCGAAAAATGGCTGGTGTTGCTCCCCGACCCCCCTCCATCGAGCGGCTCGCCCAGGCTGATGCTGGGGGTGGCGCGGTTAAGATCGATCCCTCTAGCCCGCTCTACGGCGTATTCGGGCGACAGCAGACGTTCCAGCGGCATATCGACAAAATCGGGATCGCCCAGGTAGCGGGCACGATCCTGATACCCCCGGCGCAGCCCCTCGACCACCGGAGCAAGCCCGCCCCCCTGATCCCCCAACGCCCCCAAGATGCCCAGCGTTTCGGCCAGCACCACCCCACCGGCGCAGGGGGGCGGGGCGGTGACGATGGTGGCCCCTCGGTAGTTGAAGCGGATCGGGGGCCGCTCCTTAATTTGATACTCGGTCAGGTCACGCAGCGACCATATCCCCCCCTTGGACCGCACCCCGTTGACCAGCTCCCGGGCGGTGTCGCCGCCGTAAAATCCGTTGCGCCCGTTGGCGGCGATTTTTTCGAGGGTTTGGGCCAGATCGAGCTGGCGCAGCACAAACCCCTTACTCGGGGCGCGGCCGTGGTCAAGAAAGATGGCCGCCGTGCGGGGGTCGCGGGCCAGCAGTGATTCGCGAAATTTGGCCAACATGGCGTAGTGACCGTCGACCGGAAAACCGGCGCGAGCCAGTCGGATCGCCGGGGCCAAACTTTGCGCAAGGGGAAGTTTTCCGTACCGTTGGGCGATCCAGGCTAAACCTGCCGGAATCCCCGGGATTGCCGCCCCCTTGGCGCTATCTAAAGACGCCGAGGGATCGGCAGAAAACATATCGGTCTTGGCATAACCGGGGGCTTTTTCGCGAGCATCGACCAACGTATCGAGGCCGTCGGCGGCGCGATGGAGTAAAAAGAAACCGCCGCCGCCCAGCCCCGAGCCGCTCGGCTCGACCACCCCCAGGGTGGCGGCGACCGCCACCGCTGCATCGAAGGCGTTGCCTCCCTGCTTGAGGATTTGGATCCCCGCCTCGGTCGCCAGGGGATGAGCGGTGGCGATGGCGGCGGGGCGCTCGGCGGCTTGGGCATGCAGGGGCGACAGTCCGAGAAGAACGATCAGCCAAAAGATACGAAGGAATTTCATGCCTGCTCTCTTGAAGATGGTTGCCAAGGGTTTGTTGCACATGACGCGGGGGGCGGCTGAATGCGTCGCCCCTTGGGATCGGCTGTGGGATCGGCTTTCGCTCCGCGAATCGGCGGGCCCAGGGGAGGAGGCGTTCGCGGTGGATGCGCTGCGCTTATCCACCCTACGGTGGACCTCCCAACTTTTCGGTTTTTTGGTGGGGCGGGGTGGTGGATGCGCTGCGCTTATCCACCCTACATTGCCACAAACGCCGGGGCGTAGGGTGGATAAGCGCAGCGCATCCACCGTTTCCGACCTCCCCCTTGCCGAGTTGCAACCACTTACCCCAAGCGTTCGCGGAGGCAGGTCCGTTCCCACACCCCCCCTGTCGCTTCGGTGGCGGCGGGTGGGGGTGATCCTGCCGCTGTTGATGCTGGTGCTGACTTCCGCCCCTTGCAGCGCCGCGACCCTGCCCCAGACCAGCGCGGTGCCGGGGGGGATCGCGCTCATCCCCCTGGGCGCCACCCCACCCGGTACCGTCCGTTTCGAGGGGGGGCCGGTGATGGTGCTGCCGGACGCCGGACAATACTGGGCGGTGGTGGGGATCCCCCTCACCCAAGCGCCGGGCGAGGCGACCCTCACACTACCGGGGGGAGCAACCCTCCCCTTCGCAGTTGCCACCAAAGACTACCCAACCCAATCGCTGACCGTCCCCAATTCCCACCACGTCAACCCTACCGCCGAAGAGCTGGTCCGCATTCGCAACGAGGCGAGCGCGCTACGCCGAGGGCTCGACCTTTTTTCTGCCGACCACCCCGCCTTCCCCCTGGCCATGCCGGTGCAGGGGGTGGTCTCTTCCCCCTTCGGCCTGCGCCGCATCTTCAACGGCGAGCCCCGCAAGCCCCACTCCGGCCTCGATCTGGCGGCAGACGAAGGCAGTGAAATCCGCGCCCCCGCCGCCGGGGTGGTGGTGCTGACCGGCAACCAGTTCTTCAACGGCAACACCGTTTTGCTCGACCACGGCCAAGGGCTGGTCACCTTTTATGGCCACATGAGCCGGATCGACGTCAAGGTGGGGCAAGCGGTGGTGCGGGGGCAAGTTCTCGGTCGGGTCGGCCACACTGGCCGCGCCACCGGCCCCCACCTGCATTGGGGGGTGAGTCTGAATGGGGTGATGGTCGATCCGCGGTTGGTGACGGGTGAGTGGCGCTGAGCTCGCCCCCGAACATCATCCGCCGTCTCGACCTTTCGTCCCTCCCCCGGGCAGGGGGAGGGGGCTTGCTTGGTGCCGCTGTTCCCTTTTGTGGGAGCGCCGCGTTTTTCCGCTCATCCCGAGCCTGTCGAGGGACGCGATTATCCCAGCGTTTTTCCCGCAGTGTGAGGATGCGCCCTCGGAGCTGAATAATCGCGCCGAGACGGCGCTCCCACAGATACATGGACTGCGAGCCCCCGGAATGACGCTTCGATGGTTGGATCGAGGGAAGAAGAACCGGCCTCTTTCCGGGACGGCGCCGCCGGACCCGGAATCCACCCACTACTTTCGTCCTTCCACCATGTTTGGGAAGGCGCCGTTCGGTCGACGACGGGGGGATTTCAAGGCAGGCCGGGTGATTCGCTGTCCGTCGAGGAGAATTTGCAGTGGGTCGAGCAAACACCTTGCTCCCCCCTTTGCAAAAGGGGGGCTAGGAGTCTGTCGGGCTTGAGCGTCCGTAGCGAGCCGAGTGGGGAATCGAGGCCAAATTTTCACGGTTTTGAGGATCATAGTGGTGGCTATGTGACGAAAAACCGGGGAAATTTGGACCGATTACCCGCCGGCGCAGTAGGACGATCTCAAGTCCGACAGACTCCTAGGGGGGATTTGCAGTGGTTCGGTGAGATTCGCAGTCGGCTGGGAATCCCCCCCTCACTCGTGCCCCCGCACCTCATACCCCTCCGGACACGGCACCGACACCACCTCGGGCGCCCCCGCCCCCAACCGCGCCGCGCTCAGACTCCCCCGCCAAATGCATCCCGAATCGAGCCCCAGCACATGGCGGCTTTGCACCAGCCCCCGCGCCGCCCAATGGCCGAAAACCCAGCGCACTTCGTCCCAGCGTCGTTCGGGTAGGTCGAACCAGGGCAGAAAACGGGCGGGGTGGTCGTGGGGGGGCTTGCTGGGCCAGTGAAAGCGGTACAGCGGATCGATCAAACGGGTGCGGGTGAATACCGCCAGCGCAAAATGGAGCCTCCTCTCGTGGTCGTGGCAATCCTCCCAGCGCTCGGGGGGGCGGGCCAAAACCTGATCGGCGCAAAACTGGGCTCCATTCGGCCCCTGAATCGTCTCGGTCAGCGCCTTGCCCCAATGGGCCACTTGGGCCACATCCCAATCGGGATGCAATCCGGCGTGGATCATCCCCCAGCCCAGGTCGCGGTCGATGTGGACCAAGGGGCGCTGTTGCACCCAGGCCAGCAACTCGGCGGCGTCGGGGGCATTGAGCAGATCGCGCAGGGCGTGGGGCGGCTCGGCGTCGAGGAGTCCCGCCGCCAGGGCGATGAGGTAAGGCTCGTGGTTGCCCATGACCGCAACGACCCTATCTTGAAGATCGCGCAGCAGCCGCAGCACCCCCAAGGCGTCGGGGCCGCGACCGACCACATCGCCGGTCAACCACAGGGTGTCGACGGCGGGATCGAAATTCAGCCGCCCGAGCAGCACCTCTAACCGTTCGCGGCAACCGTGCAGGTCGCCGATGGCAATCACCGACATGGGATCCTTTCGAGACTTACGGCAACCGATCAAGAACTGATGGATGAGAGACGGTTGATCGCTTCGACCTTTCGATTTCAAAAGGCATCTGTTCAACTAACCCCATCCCGGCCGGGGGACTGTAGCAACCTCGCCCCGACCAAACCACCGACGCAACGGAGCCGACATGACCTCAACCCAGGCTGCGTTTCTATCCCTTTCGGGCCGCATGCTCATCGCCATGCCCGCCCTGGAGGATCCCAACTTCCACAAAGCGGTGGTTTTGATCTGCGAGCACACCCCCGAGGGGGCGTTGGGGTTGATCGTCAACCGCCCGGTCGCCACCTACACCGTGGGGCAAGCGCTGGCTCAGATGGGGATTGACTGCCACAACCCCGCCGTCGCCGCACGCTTCATCTATTGGGGCGGCCCTGTACAGGGCGAGGTCGGCTCGGTGCTGCACCGCCCTCTGGGGCAGTGGCACACCACCCTGGCGGTCGAGACCACCAACACCGGAATGACCGTATCGCGCGATATTCTTGAGGCAATCACCCAGGGGGAAGGGCCCCGAGATTTTATGCTCATGACCGGTTATGCCGGATGGGGCGAGGGGCAGCTGGAGGAGGAGATCAAAGAAAACACCTGGATCGTCGCCCCCTTTGCATCCGAAGTGTTGTTCGATCAGAGGCCGGAACTGCGCTGGGAGGCAGCGCTCGACTCGATGGGAATCGATCGCGAATACGAGGGGCACGCTTGATCTGATGAGGGGGGAGGCGGATCCACCGCTTAGGGAAACGCCGATTCAATCAGCGCCTCCTTATGCCCCGCCCCCCCTTCCACAAAATCTGTGGAAAACTTTGTGCACAAACCCTCGATGGTGGGGCTAAGTCCTTGGGATCGCGCTGTTCATGACCGTTTGGTCACATTGGGTGCACTTGTTCTAAGTTGTTGTTTTTAAATCACTTGTAAAGAATTCAAAGGGTTAGAGGATTCAAATCCCGACTATTCAAGACGGTCTTTTCTCTTGATCGGCCCAATGTTTAAAAGTCAAGGGCAACCGACCGCATTTAAGCCGCATTCCCCTTTTTTTGTCGCGAGTTGCCACCGCATGGAATCCAACATTCCCACCCCGACCCTGCATCGCTCGATCCTTTCGGTGTTGGAGCAAACCGGCCAAATCATTCTGGGGCACGACCAGCCGGTTCGGCTGGCGGTCGCCTGTTTGATCGCCGGAGGGCATCTGCTGGTTGAAGATTTGCCGGGGGTGGGCAAAACCACCCTGGTCCAAGCGCTGGCCCGCTCCTTTGGTCTTACGTTTCAACGGGTGCAGTTCACCAGCGATCTGCTGCCGGGCGACATCCTCGGGGTCTCGATCTTCGAACGCGAAAGTCAGACCTTCCAGTTTCACCCCGGCCCGATCTTCAATCAGGTGCTGCTGGCCGACGAGATCAACCGCGCCACCCCCAAAACCCAAAGCGCCCTGCTTGAGGCGATGGAAGAGGGACAGGTCAGCGCCGAGGGGGCAACCCGGCCGCTGCCTCGCCCCTTCTTTGTCATCGCCACCCAAAACCCTCTGGAGCAGGTTGGCACCTTCCCCCTGCCCGAATCGCAGCTCGACCGCTTCTTGATGCGGATTTCGCTGGGCTACCCCGGTTTTGCTGCGGAGCGGGCGTTGCTGACCGGCGGCGACCGCCGCGCCTTGCTTCCCAACCTACAGGCGTTGGCCACCCCCGAGGGGCTGCTGGCGGTGCAAGATGAGGTCGGCAAGGTCCACGCCGCAGATCCCCTGCTCGATTACCTGCAAGCGCTCATTGGCTTCACCCGCGCCTGCGACCTCTTCAAGGTGGGGCTCTCACCCCGGGCGGGGCTGGCCATTCTGCGGGCCGCCCGCGCCTGGGCCTGGCTGGCAGGGCGCGGCTTCGTCGTCCCCGAGGACATCCAGACCATCCTCCCCATGGTGGCAGGACACCGGCTGCACACCGTGCCGGGCAGCGACTTCGGCGGTCAGGATCCCATCGCCTGGTGGATCGCCCAGGTGGCCACCCCTTGAAACAGCTTGCCCGGCTGCGCCGATCCTTAAGTCTGGCCCGGTTTTTCACCCCCCAAGGACGCGAGGTGGGGCCGATCACCCTGGTGCGCCGCCGGGTTTACATCCTGCCGACCCGCACCGGCCTACTGTTGACCGGCATCCTCTTCGTCATGCTGATCGGCTCGATCAACTACGGCAGCAGCCTGGGCTACCTACTCACCTTCTGGCTGGCCGCCATCGGTTTGGTCGCCATGTTTCATACCTACCGCAACCTGGTCGGTCTGACATTGGCAGCGGGGGGGGCGCCGCCGGTTTTTGCCGGTCAAAGCCCCCATGCGACCCTGCGCCTGACTGCCGCCAGCGTCGGCCAACGACGGCTGGCCATCGCGCTGGAGCGCCCCTCGGGCACCCTCGAACTGCCCCCCCTCGATCCAGGCCAAGCCACCCCGGTGACCTTGAGCCTATCCCCGCTGCACCGGGGCGCTTGGCGGTTGGGGATGCTGGTTCTGTCGACACGCTACCCCCTTGGACTCTTCCGCGCCTGGTCGAACATCGATCTCGACATGGAGCTCCTGGTCTACCCCCCCCCCGCCGACCCCAGCCCCCTCCCCCCCGGCATGGAGCCGGGAGAGGGGGCGTTGCAAGGCAGTGGCAGCGGGCGGGGGGAGGAGGAATTCGCCGGAATCCGCCCCTATCAGGCGGGCGACAGCCTGCGCCGGGTTCACTGGAAAGGGGTGGCGCGGGGGCACGGGATGCAAACCAAACTCTTCGAGGGTGAGGCGCAGGGGGAATCGGGGCCGGTGTTGCTTGATTGGGGGCAACTGCACGAGCACGAGGATGAAGCCCGGCTCTCCAGGCTGTGCCGCTGGATCCTCGATTGCGAGGCGCTGGGCCGCCCCTTCGCCCTCAAGCTGCCGGGGATCGACTTGCCGGTCGGCCAGGGTGAGGGGCACGCCCTAAGCGCCCTGGCGGCGCTGGCCCGCTTTGGTCAAAGCGACCTGCGCGACGCAACCCCACAGTGGCGCCGTACTTCGCCGCAGGCCCGGTCATGAGCGCCCAGCCGACCACCGGCCAGCCCCTCGACGGGGCGCGCATGGGGCTAATCGCCCTGGCCCTGACTCTGGCCGCCGCCCCCCATTTTGCCCGCATTCCCATAGCGGCGACGCTGGCCTTTCTGGCGTTGTTGGGCTGGCGTTTTTGGTTCGCAACCCATCACCGCCCACTGCCCAACCGCCACTGGATCTCTTTGCTCGGCGGCATCGCGCTGCTGCTGATCTGGGGCGGGGTGGGAATTGGCGGCTTGACCGGCGGGGTGGCGCTGCTGCTGGTGATGATCGCCCTGCGGTTGATGGAGAGTCCCCACCGCGAGGAGAGCCATCTGCCGCTGTTTTTAGGGCTTTTTCTGGTCAGTTTGCAATTTCTTAAAAGTCAGTCGCTGCCCACCTTTGCCCTCATGGCGGTGCAACTGCTCACCTTGCTGATCGCCTGGCTCGCCCTGGAGCGGTCGGATCCCCTCGACCTTCGTCCCATGCTGCGCCAAGGGCTGACCCTGATGGGGCAGGCGCTGCCGCTGGCCTTGATCCTCTTTCTGCTGTTCCCCCGCCTGTCGGGTCCCTTGTGGGGGGTTCCCTCCTCAAGTTCGGCGAGCAGTGGCCTATCGGAAGAGGTTGCCCCCGGCGACGTCAGCACCTTGGCGCTATCGGATGCCATCGCCTTTAGGGTCGCGTTCGACGGCGCCAAGCCCCCCGGCAACCAGCTTTATTTTCGTACCATCGTGCTCGATCAGACCGATGGGGTGACCTGGCGAGCGCTCCCCCCCAAATTGGCCCCACAAACAACGGGGGTGGAGCAGGGGATTTCTCAAACCATCACCCTGGAGCCCGACAATCAACGCTGGCTACCAGGACTCGACCGGGCGGTCGCCTCCGGCGACGCCAACCTCGACCCCCACGAAACCCTGTGGCTGCGCCGCCCCTTGAGCGAGCGGCTGCGTTACAACGTAACCTCCCGGCTTGACCCCAAGCCGACCCCCCTCGATGCAGAACAGCGCAGCGCCAGCCTGGCGCTGCCCCCCCCCGATCCCCAGGTCAGCGCCCTGGCCGCCTCTTGGCGGCGTCAACATCCCGACGACGACCACGGGGTGGTACAGGCAGGGCTCGACTGGCTGCGCAGCCAGCCCTTCGTCTACACCTTGAATCCGCCGATCATGATCGAGGATCCGGTGCGGCAGTTTCTTTTCGAGCAAAAGCGGGGTTTTTGCGAACACTTCGCCACCGCCTTTGCGGTGCTGATGCGCTCGGCGGGGATTCCGGCGCGACTGGTCGTCGGTTACCAGGGGGGGGAATTCAACCCGCTGGGGAACTACCTGATCGTGCGTCAACGCGACGCCCACGCCTGGGTCGAGGTCTGGACGAAAAACTCGGGCTGGGAGCGGGTTGACCCCACCGCCACCGTCTCCCCCGAACGGATCGAGCTGGGGATGGGGGCGTTGGGCGATTTGGATGCCCTGGCGGGTCTCGATCCCGCCGAACGTATGGCCGCCCTGCGCGACGCCCTGGCGGGGGGGCTCGGGGAACGATTGATCGAAAATCTGCGCTTGGGCTGGGACAGCTTGAACAACGGTTGGAATCAGTGGGTCATCGGCTTCGGCCCCGAATTGCAGGCATCGCTCCTGCGCAAGGTGGGGTGGTTGGGGGAGACCTGGCAGGGACTGGCGGTCGGCATGGGGGTGGGCGTTGCCCTCTTTTTGGGCTGGTTTTCGCTGCTGCATCTGCGCCGACCAGGGCTTGATCCGGTGGTGGCCGCCTTTGCCAAGGTGGAGCAACGGCTGGCTAAGTTGGGCATCCAACGGCTACCTGGCGAGGGGGTGGAGACGTTTTGTCGCCGGGTCGAGCCTTGGGTGGTGGTCCAAAGCGGTGGACTTGTGCCGCTAGCGCTGCAATATCAGCGGCTACGCTTTGCCCCCGATCCTCATCCCGACGAGATGAAGGCATTTCAGCAGCGTTGCCGCGCTTTACGGATCAACGGACTCCAGGAACCCACAACGTGACCCTCATCGACACCCACTGCCACCTCGACGCTGCCGAGTTTGATCCCGACCGCGAGGCGGTCCTTCATGCAGCCCGCGCCGCCGGGGTTGGATTGCAGGTTATCCCCGCCGTGACGGAGGCAACCTGGCAGCCGATCCGCGATTTGTGCGCTGCCAATCCCGATTTAAAGCCGGCCTACGGCCTGCACCCCCTGTATTTGGACGAACACTGGCAGGAACACATCCAAGCGCTAGAGGGGTGGTTGCAACAAGAACCGGCGGTCGCCATCGGGGAGATCGGGCTGGACTTCCTGACCACCAATCACGATTTTGCCCGTCAGCTCAACGCCTTCATCGCCCAGCTCGACCTAGCCCGCCGCTTCGATTTACCGGTGTTGATCCACGCCCGCAAAGCCCACGACCGGGTGCTCTGGGCGCTGCGTCGCCATCCGGTCCCCCGAGGTGGCATCGTGCACGCCTTCAATGGCTCGGAGCAGCAGGCCCAGCATTATCAAGATTTGGGGTTTTGCTTCGGGGTGGGGGGGCAGTGACCTTCGACAGGGCCCGGCATTTAAGGGGCTTGGTGGCCGACCTACCCCTTGAAAGCCTCGTGCTGGAGACCGACGCCCCCGACATCCCCCTTGCTGGTGCGGACCCAAAGCGCAACCAGAGCTCCAACCTGCCCAACATCGCCCAAATTGTGGCCGATTTGCGGGGCATAAGTCGGGATGCTGTGGCCGAGGCGACCAGCGCCAATGCCCGGCGATTGCTGCATCTGGCTTAAAAGGCGATACCGTCGGTCTTAGCGCTGATCGATGAGCGCTTCCCAAGGACCCCCTGGGTGACACAAAAAAAGCGGGTGAGCTTTCACTCACCCGCTTTTTTTTGAATCGATGCCCAACCTCAATGCAGGGTAATCACCGCCCAATCGGCAGGATCGAGTTCGCGCCGAACCGGCCGTCCCCATGTGCCGTTTTGCCGCGCCTCCCACTCGGCATCGCGAATGACCAACAAACGCCGTTCGAGCCGATTGAGGTGGTCGAGCACCAAGGCGGCCTGTTGTTTGAAACCGGCCAGAAGATCCTGGGGCGAAGCCCCTGGCTCACTGCGCTGCCCCCCGAACGAAAGCAGCCGCTGCGCCCACCCTTTGGCGCTTTGTCCGGAAAGCAGGGTGTGGATCTCATGGAACAGGTCGTGTGCCTGTAGATGGGCGGTTTCGAGCGCTTTGAATTCCTCGAAATGGTGCAGCACCTTGCCCATTTGACTCTGCCAGCGCTGAAACACAACCGGATGCTCGTGGACCTCCTCGTCCCCAAACCCCTCCAGCATCGCCTCAACCCGGCCCGCCCAGAGCAAATACCGCCGCTTGGCCTCTTTCACCGCCTGCAATGCCTCACGCTTGTCCATCACCCACCTCCTTTGGTCCCACCGGACCTCAAAATGCCAATCCACGCCCCCTCCCTGCATGGTCGCTACGCTAGACCTTTACGGTCTCTTTTTTGTGACTCATGTCATTCATGAACAAGAATTAACCCGCCGTCGGCGATTCCATCGCACAACCAACGAACGGGGCGCTGCGGCGGGCTTCGTCGCGACGATTTCTGGCCGCGCTGACGTGGGCCATGGGGCTATCCCAACCGGAACCCAGGGTGGCCCACTCCTCGGCGCTCAGAGTCAGCACCCGGCGTTCGAGCCGGTTGAGCCGATCGATCAACTCCCCCGAGATACGGCGCAATTCAGACATGAGCGCCTGAGCCGCCTCCATGTTGTGTCGGTTAAGGGCATTGGGGGACAGCAGGCGGGCCGCCCAGCTTTTATGATCGCGTCCGAACAGCAGCTCGAAGATCTCTTGATAGAGGTGATGGAGCGCCACGTGAGGGGATTTGATCTCGCCATATTCGGCAAACCCCATCAGCAGCAGCCCCTCGCCGTGGTACCAGCGCCCAAAATCGCAGGCGTCGGGCTCCATGGGCACGAATTTCTTCTCGACAGGAACCCCCTCGGTCAATGCCTGGGCCAACATGACCCAGCGCATGTGCGCCTTCTTGGCGTCGCGTAGGGCCAAAACGATATGCCGTTTTTCCATGATGATGTCTCTCCCGATAAGATCGGTATGGATTCCCCCTGAGAACTGCGCCGGGGATAATGTGCCGCCTTTGTGGCGCCGCCATGACCCCGCGACCAACGGGGTTGGCCGAACAGCCTGCGCGATTATGATTTCCTCTCCCCCCTTTTTTTGCCCACGGGAACCACCTCATGACCACCTCTATGCCCCCCCTCTACGAACGGACCCACATCATCGTCGGCGACGAGGGGATCGGACGTTTGCGTGCCGCCCGGGTGCTGGTGGTGGGGCTGGGAGGGGTTGGCTCTTACTGCGCCGAGGCGCTGGCCCGGATGGGGATTGGGCGGCTTTCCATCGCCGATCACGACACGATTTCGGCCTCGAACGCCAATCGGCAGCTCCACGCCATGAACTCGACCTTGGGGCGCAAGAAGGTGGAGGTGATGGCCGAGCGTATCCGCGATATCAACCCAGCAATCGACCTGAATCCCATCGCCGATTTCTTGCGCGAAGAGGAGATGGCCACCGAACTTGCCACCGGCTACGACTACGTGGTGGATGCCATCGATTCGCTCAACAGCAAGGTGGCGTTGGTCGCCCTTGCCTACGGCATGGGGATCCCTGTGGCGTCGAGCATGGGGGCGGGGGGGAAGGTCGACCCGACCCGGATTCAGGTCGGCGATCTGTTCGACACTTCGATCTGCCCTTTGGCTCGCCACATGCGCGGTCGGGCCAAACGACGCGGGGTGGGACGGGGGGTGCTGACCGTGTTTTCAACCGAGCCCCCGGCCCCGCCGCTCCCCCCGGAACCGGTGAGTTATGGGCGGCCCCGAGCTGTCAACGGCACGGTCAGCTACATGCCCCCTTTGTTCGGCCTGACCCTGGCCGGCGAGGTAACCCGCCGACTGCTGGGGAAGGCCCCCGCGAGCCGATGAAACCCTTTCCGATTCAGGTAGCCTGGAACGGCGCCGCCGACTGCCGCACCTGCTCGGTGCGCGAGTCGGTGTTGTTTGCAGGGCTCAAGGAGGAGGAGTTCTCGTTGATTCACCTGCCCATCGACGACCTGACCTTTCCCCCCCAGTCCCCTCTATACCTAGATGGGCAGGCGGGGGAGGCGCTGTTCACGGTGCGGCAGGGGTTGGTGAAGCTGGAGCAAACCCTGGCCGACGGCACCACCCGGATCGTCCGGCTGCTTCAAAGCGGCGACGTGGCGGGGATGGAGGCGCTGTTGGGGCAGCCCTACGCCCACACCGCCATCTGCCTGCACGAAACCAAGGTCTGCCGCCTGCCCCGCGCCGTGATCGAGCGGCTCGACAGAGAAAGCCCCCGTCTGCACCGGGCGTTGCTCACCCGCTGGCACCGCGCCCTGAGTCAGGCCGATGCTTGGCTCACCGAGCTTTCGACCGGCCCCGCCCGCGCCCGGGTTGCCCGGCTGCTGCTGCGGTTGAGCGATACGGGGGCGCAGTCCCCCTGCACCCTGTTCAGCCGCGAAGACATGGGGGCGATGCTGGGGATCACCACCGAAACCGCCAGCCGGGTGATCGCCGAATTCAAGCGGGGGGGACTGCTGCGCGGCAACCCCGGCGCGCCGACCTGCGACCGGGATGGGCTGCAAGCGGTCGCCAATTCGGTCGCCTGAGGGCACCTTAAAAACCTACTGCGCGGCCCATCTGCTGCGTTGCGCGGTGCTCGCTCCCTCAACATATTCAACGATATGCCTCGGTCATGACCGAATCCTATCGGCCACCCTGCGGGTCGCTTGCAGCGTCGCCCCTTCGCTCCTGCTTCGGGGTCGCTGCGCGACCTGCGCCTTGCATCGCCCTCAAGGCGCCTACTTTTGGCTGGGCCGCTCGCGACGGTTTTTAGAGGTGCCCTTGAGCACTCCCGTTTGGGAAACGCTGATGAAAGGCTCCTGCCTTGAATCGGCACGCGACGCAAAAACCAAAAGCAGAGCTTCTTCGGCGACGGGGTCGCCTCCTACGACAGCGTTCGGGGTCGCCTCCTACGACAGCGCTATTTTGGCGACCCATCCCTGGGTCGCTCGGAATCACTGTTAAATCAGCGCTTCCTTTGGTACATCGTGGCCGCTGCTTGCGCTGCCTCGACCTTCGGATGGGCGCCCTTCTCGCCGGTTGCAAGGTGCCCTGCCATCGCGGTCGGGGACCGCCCCCACAAAAAACAACCCCGCCTGACCAACCTTGCCTGTGGGAAGCGATTTCTGTCACCGAAGCGACGCCGAGTTGTTGGATCGAAGGCTCGGTTGGGGGGCGCTCTGGGGTATGGGGGAGGTGTTGAACCCATACCCCTTCTATGTGCGGCCGAAAAAGCGCCTCCATAAGGGGGGCAACACCGGCGACGCATTGCGAATTGTCAATGCGCCCCCCGCCCCCCCTTCGTAACCTTCCCCCGTCCATGAACCCCGCAGGCAGAATCCCCCAGGTTCTTCCTGCGTCGTGGCACTTGTTGTCCGTTCTTACTTTGGGAATCGCGACGCCGGGGCGAGGGCCTCCGGTCGTGCGAACCGCAGCACCGGCACCTACGGGGGGGCGGACACTCCCCTGCGGGCTGGGCTCCGTCTCGGCATCGAGGCAATCCCCTCGCCTTGATGCCGACCCCACCCCTGCCGCTTACCTCCTCTTAGCGGCAGGGGTTTTTTTGCCTGCGCCTCTCCCCTTCCCCCAATTTCTGCCGCTAAGATGTGCCCCCATCCGCCACCCAATTCACCTTGTTTCGGGGCTGATCCATGCTCATTGGTTTCGTGGTGCTGTACCTCGTCCTCTCGATCGGAGTTGGCATCTACGCCGCCACCCGGGTCCACAACGCCCGCGACTACGTCACCACCGGGCGCAGCCTGCCCATGGCGGTGGTGGTGGCGATGGTCTTCGCCACCTGGTTCGGGGCCGAGACGGTGCTGGGGATCCCGGCCACCTTCGTCGACGAGGGGCTTTCGGGACTCCTCTCCGATCCCTTCGGCGCCTCGCTGTGTTTGATCCTCTTCGGCCTCTTCATCGCCCGCCCCCTGTACCGCATGAATCTGATGACCATCGGCGACTTCTACCGGGCCAAGTTCAACCGTCCGGTCGAGGTGGTGGTCTCCATCGCCATCACCTTGTCGTACCTGGGCTGGGTCTCGGCCCAGGTGACGGCGCTGGGGCTGGTCTTCAGCATCTTGTCGGATGGGGCGATCACCCAGGTGCAAGGGATTTTGATCGGGGCGGCGGTGGTGACGATGTACACGATTTACGGCGGTATGTGGTCGGTGGCGCTGACCACCTTCGTGCAGATGGTGGTGATCGTCATCGGGCTGTTCTGGATCGCCATCATGGTCAGCGATCTGAGTGGCGGGGTGGGGCCGGTTGTGAGTCACGCCTGGGATGCAGGCAAATTTGCCTTCTGGCCCGAACTCAACGCAGTGGCGATGCTGGCCTTCATCTCGGGCATTTTGACGATGGGGTTCGGCTCGGTGCCGCAACAAGATGTTTTCCAGCGGGCCAACTCGGCCAAAAGCGAGAAGATTGCGGTGTGGGGGACCGTCTGGGGGGGAATCGCCTACTTTGTGTTTGCGGCGGTACCGATGTTCATGACCTACGCCGCCGTCTTGATCGACCCCGACATGGTCGCCCGCTTGATGGAGGAGGACACCCAGCAGATTCTCCCTGCCCTGGTGATGGGGCATCTACCGCTGCTGGCCCAGGTGATCTTTTTCGGGGCGCTGCTCTCGGTGATTATGTCGACCGCCTCGGGAACCCTGCTGGCCCCCTCGGTGATGATCTCTGAAAACCTTCTCAAACAACGTTTCGCCCACTTGAGCGACGCGCAGTTTTTGATCATGACCCGCATCGTCGTGGGCTGCTTCGCCGTCGCGGTAACCCTCTACGCCCTGTGGGCGCTGGAGTCTGAGACCACCATCCACACCATGGTCGAGAACGCCTACAAGGTGACCCTGGTGATGGCCTTCACCCCTCTGATCGCCGGGATCTACTGGAAGCGGGCCAACACCTTGGGGGCGGTGATGGCGATTGCCTTCGGGGTGGCGACCTGGATCCCCATGGAGTTCATCGCCCCCGAGGGTGAAGGTCTGATGCCGCCCCAGTTTGCCGGGTTTTTGATGAGTGTCCTTGGGATGGTGGTGGGATCGCTTTGGCCGAAACGGACGGTTGCGGGCTAATCAAGCACCCGCCTCCGGTGGAGGTGGGGGGCAACAGGGGCCACTCGGCCAGCGCACGTATCGCCGCCTCCTCAAAAACAACCCGCACGCCCCGCAGGGCCGCCCCCTCACCCCAGCCCTCTCCCTCTGGGGGGCGAGGGGGCGTAAAGCCAGCCGACGCCCGGACTGCCCCGCCTTTGCCCCCTCTCCCCAGCACCGGGGTGAGGGGTGGTGCAGAGGGGCAACAGGGGCCACTCGGCCAGCGCACGTATCGCCGCCTCCTCAAAAACAACCCGCACCCCCGCAGAGCCGCCCCCTCACCCCAGCCCTCTCCCCCTAGGGGGGCGAGGGGGCGTAAAGCCAACCGACGCCCGGACTGCCCCGCCTTTGCCCCCTCTCCCCGGCACCGGGGTGAGAGGTGGTGCAGAGGGGCAACAGGGGCCACTCGGCCAGCGCACGTATCGCCGCCTCCTCAAAAACAACCCGCACCCCCGCAGGGCCGCCCCCTCACCCCAGCCCTCTCCCCCTATAGGGGGGCGAGGGGGTGTAAAGCCAGCCGACGCCCGGACTGCCCCGCCTTTGCCCCCTCTCCCCGGCACCGGGGAGAGGGTTGGGGTGGAAGCTGCTTCAGCAACAACCGCTCACCCTGAGCTTGTCGAAGGGCGAGCCGTTCGACCCCCGCCGCACCAAGCAAAACAAGGGCAAGAGAATCACCCTTACCCCGCCTCCGGCCCCGCCAGTTGCCCCTGCCCCGCCCCCATCTCGGCCTGTTCGACCATCGCCACCGGCAGCACCTTGCTCGGCTTGACCCCCAACTCTTTGAGCATCTCGGCCTGGCGGATGACGTTGCCCCTCCCGGTCGCCAGTTTTTTGTGGGCCTCATCGAAAACGTTCTGGGCGTCGCGGATCCGGGCGCCGACCTTCTCTAAATCGGTCACGAACCCCACCAGCCGGTCGTACAGCTCTGCCCCCCGCTCGGCGATCTTCTGGGCGTTGAGGTTCTGGTTTTCTTGGCGCCAGACGCTGGCGATGGTGCGCAGCATGGCAAGCAGGGTGCTGGGGCTGACCAGCACGATGTTGAGCGACCACGCCTCTTGAAACAGATCGCGGTCGCCGGTGGTGGCGGCCATGAAGGCCGGTTCGATGGGGATGAACATCAGCACAAAATCGGGGGATTGGGCGCCGAAACGCTTTTGGTACTCCTTGCCCGAAAGCCCCTTGATGTGGGCACGCAAAGAGACGATGTGCTCCTTGAGCGCCGTTTGGCGATCCTCCTCGCTGTCGGCGTTGGCGAAGCGTTCGTAGGCGATGAGCGAGACCTTGGCATCGATAACAATCCGCTTGCCCTCGGGCAGGTTGACCACCACGTCGGGCTGCTGCCGTCGCCCCTCCTCGTCGCTGACGCTGACCTGCACCTCGTACTCCTGCCCCTTGCGCAGCCCGGAGCTGTCGAGCACCTGTTCGAGCATCATCTCGCCCCAGTTACCCTGGGTTTTGGCGTTGCCCTTGAGCGCGTTGACCAGATTGATCGCCTCTTCCGAGATCTTGGCGCTCCCCTTGGCCAGCAGTTCGATCTGATCCTTGAGCGAATGACGCTCGCGTGCCTCTTGCTGGTAGGTCTGCTCGACCTTGGTTTTGAACCCCTCGATCTGCTCGCGCAGAGGGCCCAGCAGCGCCCCCAAGTTGCTTTGGTTCTGCTCGGTGAATTTCTTGGATTTCTCGTCGAGGATTTCGTTGGCGAGGTTCTTGAATTGATCGCTGAGTTTCTGCTCGGCCTGATGCAGCAGATCGAGTTTCTCTTGCGCTTGGGTCCGTTCCTGCTTCAACAGGGTTTCGAGTTCGCCGATCCGGGTCGATAGATGCCGGGTTTCCCGCTGTAGGGCCTCGGTTTTTTCCCGTTCCTGTTCGAGCGCCTGCCGCACCTCGGCGGTCTGCTCCACCGCTCCCTCCAGCGCCTTGCCCCTCTCGGCCTCGCTTCGGGTCAAACGGACGGCCTGCCCCCGTGCCTCTTCCAGCGCCGCCTTGAGGGTGTCGCACTCCTGCTCCAAGGGGGCGATCCGGGCCGCCCGCTCCTGCAACCGGGCCCGCTCGTCCCGCACCGTATCGAGCTCCGCCTGGGCTGCCCCCAACTCCCCCTCCCAGCGCCTGGTTTGTTCCCGTTCCCGCTGGAGATCCTCCTCCGCCCGACGCAGACGCTCGGCCAGGGTGGCGATTTCACCTTGCCCCTCGGCGCGCCCTTGCGCGATCCCCTGCTCTCGCCCCCCGCGCAAGACCGACCAGGCGACAGCAACCCCGAACAACAATCCGGCGATAAGGACGAGCGCGATCTCCATGAGATTCCTCCTGGGTTTTTGGGGTACAAAAAGGGGGGAGGTTCTACCCGATTCAGGGCGGTTCGGCCACCCGGCACGACCTGGCCGTGGGTGGGATCGGACCCCGAGCGAACCTTTTGTCTCCTCCCCCCATCGTGGAATAGGCGGATGGACCAACCTTGCGCCCTGCCCCAAACAGAGACCTGCGGGGTCGTTAAGGCAGCGCTGATTGAATGGCGCTTCCGAGCGACCCAGGGATGGGTCGCCAATATCAGGAACGTAGGAGGCGATCTAAGTCGCCGAAGCTCTGCTGATTTTGAAAGCGAAGCAAAAACTGTTGGTTGTTGCGTAGCGTGCTGATTAAGAGGCAGGAGCCTTGAATCAGCGCTTCCTTAACGGGTGGTCATCGGCTTCAAACTCCATCATCAATGGTTGTATCGTGTCGCCAAAAGGGGGCTGCCATGTCAAAACTTCGGGTCGATAGTTTTTCCATCTCCATCGACGGCTTTGGCGCCGGGCCAAACCAAAGCCTCGAAAACCCACTGGGGGAAGGGGGGATGGAGCTGCACCGCTGGGTCTTCCCGACCCGCACCTTCATGCGGATGCACGGCGATAACGGAGCGGCCGGCGACGGCACCACCGGGGTCGACGACGACTTTGCCGCACGGGGGTTTGACAACCTCGGCGCCTGGATCCTGGGGCGCAACATGTTCGGTCCGATCCGCGGTCCCTGGCCCGACGAGCGCTGGAAAGGGTGGTGGGGCAACGAGCCCCCCTATCACACACCGGTCTTCGTCCTCACCCACCACCCCCGCGAGCCGCTGGTCATGGCGGGGGGGACCACCTTTTATTTCGTCACCGAGGGGATCCACGCCGCCTTGGATCAGGCTCGGCAGGCGGCCGCAGACAAAGACGTGCGGATCGGCGGCGGCATCGCCACGATCCGTCAGTATCTGCAAGCGGGGCTGATCGACCGGATGCACCTGGCCATCTCCCCGGTTTTGCTCGGCCGGGGGGAGGCGCTGCTGAACGGCATCGACCTGCCCGCCCTCGGCTTTGCCTGCACCGAGCACCATCCCTCCCCCAACGCCACCCATGTCGTCCTGCAAAAGGGTCCATAACACACCCAGAAGGCGCCCCCTATGCCCTCATCCTCATTCGAATTCATCGCCCCAGAAGGGCAATTGGTCTTCACGGTCGGCTACCTTTTCGACGCCCCGGTGGATCGGGTTTTTGCCGCCTGGACCGATCCCGCCGCAGTTCCCGCGTGGTGGGGGCCCGCCTATTTGACCACCACGGTCGAAACCATGGAGGTGCGGCCGGGGGGGCAGTGGTCCATCGAACAGCGCGATCCCAGGGGGGGGATCCACCGTTTTCGCGGGGTCTACCACACCGTCGCCCCGCCCCACTTGCTGGTTTCAACCTTCGAATACGGCGGCGCCCCCGACCATGTGGCCCTCGACACCCACCGTTTCGAGGCGGTTGGCCATCAAACCCGGTACATCGGCCATACCGCCTTTCAAGCGCTGGCCAACCGCGACGCCATGCTGGCTACCAATTGCGAACCGGGCGTCCGCGAAACCATGGAGCGCATGGCGGCGCTGCTGCGCCGCAGTTCTTGATCCTCATCCCCTTTCAAGCCAGGAGGAAACACCATGAATCCCGTCGTCCATTTTGAAATGCCGTATGAAGATGCCGCCCGCGCCATCGCCTTTTACGAGCAGGCCTTCGGCTGGAAGATGCAGGCGCTGGGGGAGGAAATGGGGGGGTATGTGCTGGCCACCACCGTCGAGGGGCAGGCCCAACCGGGGGCGCCCAGCGGGGGAATCAACGGCGGCCTGTTCCCGAAAGACCCCGCTATGCCCGCCCAGGTCCCCTCGGTGGTGATTGGGGTGGGCGATATTGAGCAGGCAATGGCCAAGGTAACCGCCGCCGGGGGCAAGGTGCTGGGGGAGCCGATGCCAATCCCCGGCGTGGGGCTCTACGTTTCGTTTTTTGATACCGAGGGCAACCGGGTCAGCATCCTAGGAGTCTGTCGGACTTGAGATCGTCCTACTCGGCAATTGCTCCTGCATTGCTCTACCTCCTGCATCCATGCAGTCGTGCGCCGGCGGGTAATCGGTCCAAATTCCCCCGGTTTTTCGTCACATAGCCACCACTATGATCCTCAAAACCGTGAAAATTTGGCCTCGATTCCCCACTCGGCTCGCTACGGACGCTCAAGCCCGACAGATTCCTAGAACCGACCATGTAATCCCCAAGGAGACCGCCGATGTCCAAAATCACCCCGTTTTTGTGGTTCGACACCCAGGCCGAAGAGGCCGCCACCTTCTACACCTCGGTTTTTAAGAATTCCGCCATCAACCACGTCAGCCGCTACGGTGACAACGCCCCCATGCCGACCGGAACCGCCATGACGGTGGCATTCCAGATCGACGGACAACCCTTCGTCGCCCTCAACGGCGGCCCGCAGTACCGGTTTTCCCCGGCGATTTCGTTTGTGGTGGACTGCGCCGACCAGGCCGAGATCGACCACTTGTGGAATACCCTGGCGCAGGGGGGGCAAACCCAGGCTTGTGGCTGGTTGCAGGATCGTTACGGGGTCAGTTGGCAGATTGTCCCCGCCGCCCTGGGACGGCTGCTGAGCGGCGACGACCCCGAGCGCTCCAGCCGGGTGATGCAGGCGTTGTGGTCGATGGTGAAGATCGACATCGCCGCCTTGGAGCGGGCTTTTTCCGGCAACGAATAAGCGATGAACGTCTTCAACACCTTCGTCGAAATCGCCCCCGATTGCCCGGTGCAAACGGCGGCGATCCCCCCGCAGCGGGGGGACAAGCCCACCATCGCCCAGATCGAATACGAACTGCTCACCGGCCACCCCTACGGCCTAACCCTGGAGGAGCTCAAGTTTGAGGTGCACCTACGCCACAAGGGGATCGCTGCGCAGGGCGACGAAGAACGGGGGGCGTTGTGGGGGGCGCTCTTCGCCAAACCCCACGCTTGTATGCGTGCCTCGCCGCTGACCAAACAATACGGCTGGGGGGCGCACTACAACGCGGCGGGCAAAATCGCCCTCTTTCCGGTTGAGGGGGAGGAGTACCGCAGGCTGGCGGGCGATCCAGCGCTGGAACATTGCCTGGCGATGCGCAGCAAGCGGGGGTAAGGAGGCTCGCCGCCACGAACAGCGGACGCAACGCAGCCCGTCCCCCAAAAGGGCGCGCAGCATCGGCAGCAACAGGCTTTTGTAGGAGTTCCGCCTCGGCGGCGGACGCAGCTCGGCCCCCTTTGATTCAATACCACCCCCAAGGAGCACCCCATGAACATCACCGTCGCAACCACCATCGCCGCCCCCCTGGCCGAGGTTTGGCACGCCTACACCACCCCCGACGATATCAAACAATGGAACGCCGCCTCCGACGACTGGCACACCACCGACGCCCAGGTCGATCTGCGGGTCGGTGGTCGGTTTTCATCCCGCATGGAGGCCAAGGATGGCAGCGCGGGTTTCGACTTCGTCGGCACCTACACCCAGGTCGTCCCCATGTCGCTGCTCGCATACCGTTTTGGCGAGCGCACAGCCCAGGTTGAATTCCTCGAAGAGGGGACGGGGGTGACGGTGCGGGTTACCTTCGAAGCCGAGCAGGAGCACAGCGCCGAGCAGCAGCACAGCGGCTGGCAGGCGATTCTGGACAACTTCGCCCGCCACGTTGAGGCGACCCGGTAGAGCGCCGACCCATGACCCCCACCGCCATCCCCCCCTTGAGGTTACGCCATCAGCTGATCCAAGGCAGCCAAGCCCGCACCCCACTTGAGGTGGTGCACACCCTCGGGGCGATGCAGGGGCAGGATTACCCTAGCCTGCTCTGGGCCATTGGGCTGCGCCTGTCCGGCAGCACCCGCGCCGACATCGAGGCGGCCTTTGCCGATCAAACCATCGTCCGCTCCTGGCCGATGCGCGGCACGTTGCATGCGGTGGCGGGGAGCGACCTACGCTGGATGTTGGCCCTGCTCGCTCCCCGTCGCCTGGCCAACACCGCCCGGCGCGACACCCAGCTCGGGCTCGACGCCGCGACCTACACCCGCGCCCGCACCGTGCTGGAACAAGCGCTGGATGGAACACAGCTGACGCGGGGAGAGGTGATGCAAACCCTGGATGGGGCCGGGATCGCCACAACTGGACAGCGGGGCTACCACATTCTGTGCCATCTGGCCCAGCAGGGGACGATCTGCTTCGGCCCCGTAGCGGGCAAACAGCAGACCTTCGTCCTCCTCGACCAATGGCTCCCCCCCTCCCCCTCTTTGAGCCGCGAAGAGGGGCTGACCGAGCTCGTCCGGCGCTACTTCACCGGCCACGGCCCCGCCACCGAGGTCGATTTCGTCCACTGGAGTGGCCTAACCCTCAGCGATACCCGGCGCGGTTTGGCGCTGGCGGCGGGGCAGCTGCGCAAGATCGACATCGACGGACAACTCCACTGGATGGCTGCCGCCGCCACCCCTCACCCCCCCTCCCCCTCGGCCTTTCTACTACCCGGCTTCGACGAATACCTGCTCGGCTACAAAGTGCGCGATGTGGTGCTCGATCCGGCCCATGCAGGCAAAGTGGTGCCGGGGGGCAACGGGGTGTTCAAACCGCTGATGGTGCTGGATGGAAGGGTGGTGGGGACGTGGCGCAAGACGGTCAAGCGGGGGGCGGTGCAGATCGATCTAGAGCCCTTCGAAACGCTTGGGGCTGAGGGGGCGGGGCGGTTCGAGGAGCAGATCGCCCGCTACCAAACGTTCGCGGGCTAAGCAAAACAAAAAGGGGGTCACGCTCTTCAACGTGGGGTGGACCCCACTCTAGCGGGAAGACGCTGCGGATGCCCAGACTCGCGGGAAGTCGCTATTTGCTGAGGACACAACGCGACTTCCTTTCTTCGAATATTTTCTTGGCCGATATGGTGGCCCGTGGGTCCTTCTAGGGGCAAACCCCTATTGCGGTCACCAGCACCGCCCGGATTGCCGCTTATTTCCGTTTCGTAAGTCGGTTTCCTCTTCCGGTTCAGGGCAGGGCCATACGCTTGCTTGGCACGTCCGAGCCATGACGGTTCGGACCTTCCATGGCATGGATTCTCTGGCGGAATCCCCAAAATCCGAGGGACTGGGGAGATTCGAGAACTGCGCTGGAGTCGTGACGCAAACGGATGGCAAACGCATTCGTACGCATCAAGCAGGGTTTGACCGAGGCCATTGCTCATGCCCAGGCAACGAAGCGGGGGCAGTCATCCCGTTGAAGCGAGGGACCGGCCTTTGGTCTGTTCAACGTGATCGAGCGGGAGCCCAAGCGACGATGTGGGCGCTGACCTGATCCCTCCCACGCTCAACGCCACACTTCACCGGAAGAAGTCATCCACCTTTAAAGGGCCAACGTCACCTCTTTGAGTACATCGGGACGACGTGCGGCGATGGCCAACAAGGTACGGGCCGCCCCCGACGGGGTTTTACGCCCCTGCTCCCAATCTTGAAGGGTCCGAACCGATACCCCGAGGAGTTTGGCAAACTGAGCCTGAGACAGGCCCGTTCCGGCACGAGCGGCGATGGTTTCCCATTCGATACCGGACAACACCTCCTCTTTTTCCACCGTTCCATCGGCACGGCAAACCTTCCGGCACACCGAACCATCGGGCCGCTGTTCGAAGGTGGTGCTACGCGACCAGCGTGGAGCCTTGCCACCTTCCAGCTCTGCCAGGTAGTCCCCAAGAAGTTGTTTGGCTTTACTCATGGTCGAATGCCTCCCGTAGTCGTTTGAGCCACCCACGCGGCACATCGTCCCGCTCCCCTTTGCCGTAAGCGGCCACCAAGACAATCCGGCCCTTCGTCAATTGAAGGAAGTAGATCACCCTCGACCCGCCCCGCTTACCTTTGCCCTTGGCCGACCACCGTACCTTCCGGCAACCGGAGGTTTCGGGGATCACGGTTCCGGCTTCGGGTTGCTCGCACAGGAATGCCTGAAAGGCGACGAATTCTTCATCGTCGAAGAGTTCGTCCCGAAGAGCCGCGAAAGGGGGAAGTTCTATGAACTCGAACATGGATGACGTTATACGCTTTAGCCGTATAGCCATCAAGAAGATACTGCAAAGGGGGGATTGGTTCCAGACAACGTGGGGTGTTCAGTGTGTGCCGCTGGTGTGCCGCAAACAACAAAGGGGTTACGCCCGAAGACGTAACCCCTTGTAATGGTGTGGTGGGCTGGAGAGGATTCGAACCCCTGACCCCCAGGTTCGTAGCCTGGTGCTCTATCCAACTGAGCTACCAACCCACACCCGGTTCAACTGCCCTCTTCCGTTTCGGGTAAGAGCGGCGGCTGAACCGATTTCAGCCTGATGGTAAAACGTGAATCGGTCCGGCTTTCAAATCCGGGATGGTCCCGGCTGATCCAGATCGTTCCCGCCTCGGTATCCAGCACGATGGCCGGATTGTCGGGCGCCGCAGTTTTCTGCGAATTGGACGCCGGGTTGTTGCCGATTATTCCCCCCTTCACAACCAGGGATGGAATCACCGCAACCACCGTCCATTGACGTCCATCGGGAAGCTTCAGTGCCTCTCCCCCTCGTAAGGGGGCGGAATCATGGCGACGGCCCATCAGCTTGTCAAGGATGACGATCTGAGCCGTCCAACCCGCTGGAATCGAGGTTACATCGAGCTTTGGAGCCGATGCGTCGCCCGGCGGATGCCGGGTTTCTTCCTCGGGAACCACCACCGATTCGGGGTGGTTCGCCCCGCGGGTGTCTTCGATGGCGCCCCCCACCGTCGCCCCTTGGGGCTTGGTCGGTTCGCCGCAACCCGCGAGCCCTGCCAGCGTGCCCCCCAGCAGCAACGCCAGGGGTAAAAAGTGGCGGAGAGGGAGGGATTCGAACCCTCGACAGGCTTGTGACCTGTACTCCCTTAGCAGGGGAGCGCCTTCGGCCTCTCGGCCACCTCTCCGTAGTAAAACCTGTACAACCTTCACAGCGAGAAAACTGGCGGAAGGGGTGGGATTCGAACCCACGGAGGGTTTAACCCCTCGCCGGTTTTCAAGACCGGAGCCTTCAACCACTCGGCCACCCTTCCTCGAAGGGCGGGTATCGTATCCAGATCGATCCTCAGCGCAACCCATAGAAGGGCTGTTGGGGATCACCGGGGCCCACCGATCCGTTCGCGCCCCCCCATGTAGGGGCGCAGCACTGCGGGAATCGTTACCGAACCGTCGTTGTTCTGGTGATTTTCGAGCAGTGCCACCAGGGTCCGCCCCACCGCCAAACCCGACCCGTTGAGGGTATGCAGGATGCGGTTGTCCCGTTTGCCGCTCTGCTCGTTTTTGAAACGACCCCGAATCGAAGCCCGGCGGGCCTGAAAATCGCGGAAATTCGAACAGGAGGAGATCTCGCGGTAGGCACCCTGGGCTGGCAGCCAAACCTCAAGATCGAAGGTGCGGGCGCTCGAAAAGCCGGTATCGCCCGCGCACAGCGCCATCACCCGGTAGGGCAGCTCAAGCAGCTCAAGCACCTTGGCAGCGTGGTCGACAATCTGCTGCAAGGCCGTCTCTGATTCTTCAGGGGCGACGAGGTGGACCAGCTCTACCTTGTGGAATTGGTGCTGGCGGATTAGCCCCCGGGTATCGCGTCCTGCCGAACCGGCCTCACGGCGGAAGCAGGGGGTCCAGGCAACGTATTTCAGGGGGAGCGCCTCCTCCTCGACGATGCTCTCGCGGTGGAGGTTGGTGACCGGCACCTCGGCAGTGGGGATTAAGGCGTAGTCGTTGTCGCGCAGGAAGAACAGATCCTCTTCGAACTTCGGCAACTGGCCGGTCCCGGTCAAGGCATCGCGGTTGACCATGTAGGGAACCTGAACCTCGGTATAGCCGTGCTGATCGCTGTGCAGATCAAGCATCCACTGCCCCAGCGCCCGCTCCAACCGGGCCAGATCACCTTTGAGCACCGCAAAGCGGCTGCCGGTGATCTTGGCCGCCTGTTCGAAATCGAGCAGGCCGAGATCCTCGCCGATCTCGTAGTGGGCCTTGGGAGCATATTCGAAGGATTTCGGCACCCCCCAGCGGCGGATCTCAACGTTGCCGCTCTCATCGGGGCCATCAGGGGCATCGTCGTCGATCAGGTTGGGAACCAGCAGCCAGAGCTCGTCAAAAAGGCGTTCTTTAACCTGGAGCTCCTCCTCCCACAGTTCCAGGCTTCTCTTCACCTCCTCAACAGCGGCGAAGAGGTCGTCGGCTGGTTCTTTGTTACGTTTGCGCACCCCGATCTCTTTGCTCAAGGCGTTGCGCTGGGAACGCCCCTCCTCGACCTTTTGCAGCAGTTCACGGCGCGAGGCCTCGATGTCGAGCAGCGCCACCACACCGACATCGGAGCCACGCCGGGCCAAACCACGGACCAGTTTGTCCGGGTCTTCAAGCAACAAACGGCGATCAAGCATCGAGAGGCAACTCCCCAGGCGCCACCGGCGGCACCCCATCATCCCCCTCGTCGTCGTCATCCTCCGGACGTTCCACCACCCGGACAACCGCGACCACGTCATCCCCTTCGTCGATGTTGAAGAGGGTCACTCCCTGGGTGTTGCGACCGATGACCCGCAGATCTTTCATGCGGATGCGGATCATGGTGCCACCAGCGGTGATAATCATGACCTCGTCGTCGGCCAACACCTGCAGGCAACCCACCACATAGCCGTTGCGTTTGGTGGTCTTGATGGTAATCAGACCCTTGCCGCCCCGGTTTTGCTGGCGGTAATCGTCGGCCTTGGAACGTTTGCCAAAGCCCTGGGTGGTGACGGTCAGGATGGAGCAATCCGCGGCCAGGATGTCCATGGAGCGGACCTCGTCCCCTTTTTCGAGCTTGATCCCCCGCACTCCCTGCGACACCCGGCCCATGGGACGGGCCTGCTCCTCGGGGAAGCGAATGCTCAATCCCTGGCTGGTGGTGAGCAGCACCTCGCGGGCACCGTCGGTGATGGCAACGCCGATAACCGAATCGCCCTCGCCCAACTTAATCGCTTGCACGCCGCCATTACGCACGTTGCTGTAGGCCATCAAGTCGGTTTTTTTCACGATGCCGCTGCGGGTCGCCATCAGGACGTAGCGGTCCTCGACGAAATGGCGCACCGGCATGGTGGCGGTGATCCGCTCCCCCTCTTGCAAGGGGTGCAGGTTAACCAAAGCGGTGCCGCGAGCGGTGGGACCCGATTGGGGAATCTCGTAGACCTTCGACCAGAAGACCCGACCCCGGTTGGTGAAGAACATAACGGTATCGTGGGTCGAGGCGATGAAGAGCCGCTCAACCACATCCCCCTCTTTGGGGTTCACCGCCGTCCGACCTTTGCCTCCCCGACGCTGCGAGCGGTAGTGGGTGACCGGCTGACGCTTGATGTAGCCCGACAGCGACATGGTCACAACCATGTCTTCCTCGGCGATGAGATCTTCGAGGGTCAACTCGGCGGTCTCGTCGACGATCTGGGTGCGCCGCTTGTCGCCGAAGTCCTCGTTCACCTTAACCAACTCAGCCCGGATCACCCCCATCAGCTCACTTTCGGAGGCGAGGATCTCTTTGAGGCGGTTGATGAGGTTAAGCAGCTCCCGGTATTCGTTGACGAGCTTTTCTTGCTCCATCCCGGTCAGGCGGTGCAGGCGCATTTCAAGGATGGCCTGGGCCTGGGGCTGGGTGAATTTCTGGGTCCGGGCCTCACCCTCCCAATTGAAGCGCCACTCAACCTCCATCAGGTTGATGCGCGCCTCGGCGGGGCTCGGGGCCGCTTTGATGATGGCGATAACCTCATCAATGTTTTGCAGCGCCACCGCCAAACCTTCGAGCAGATGGGCCCGTTCCTCGGCCTTGCGCAGTTCATAAATGGTGCGCCGGGTGATGACTTCGCGGCGGTGGTCGATGAAGGCCTGCAGCGCCTCCTTCAGATTCACCAAGCGGGGACGACCGTGGTCGACCGCCAGCATGATGATGCCGAAATTGCTTTGCAGCGGGGTCATCTTGAAGAGCTGGTTGATGATGATCTCGCCGACCGCGTCGCGTTTGAGATCAAGCACGATGCGCATGCCGTCGCGATCCGATTCGTCGCGCAGTTCTGAAATACCCAGCAGCTTCTTTTCTTTCACCAGCTCGGCCATGTGTTCGATCAGCCGGGCTTTGTTGAGCTGGTAGGGAATCTCAGAAATGATGATCGACTGCCGCGTCCCCTTCTTATCGGTCTCGATATCGATCTTGGCCCGCATGGTGATGGAGCCGCGCCCGGTCTCGTAGGCCTGCTTGGCGCCGCTACGCCCATAAATGAAAGCGCCGGTGGGGAAGTCGGGGGCCGGGACGTACTTCATCAACCCTGCGATGTCGATCTCGGGGTCGTCGATCAGGGCGATGGTGGCGCCCAGCACCTCGGTGAGGTTATGGGGGGGGATCTTGGTCGCCATACCGACCGCGATCCCCTCGCTGCCGTTGACCAGCAGATGGGGGAAGGCGGCGGGCAACACCTTGGGCTCTTGCAACGAGCCGTCGTAATTGTCGCCGAAATCGACCGTCTCCTTGTCGAGATCTTCGAGCAGGGTGTGGGCGAGTTTGTCGAGGCGAACCTCGGTGTAACGCATGGCTGCGGGGGAATCGCCGTCGACCGAACCGAAATTGCCCTGACCTTCAACCATGGTGTATCGCATGGCAAAGGGCTGGGCCAGTCGGACCATGGCGTCGTAAACCGCCGAATCGCCGTGGGGGTGGTACTTACCGATGACGTCGCCGACGATGCGGGCCGATTTTTTGTAGGGCTTGTTGTAGTCGTTGCCCATCTCTTTCATGGCGAACAGGATCCGCCGGTGCACCGGCTTGAGTCCGTCGCGAATGTCGGGCAGAGCACGGCCCACAATGACGCTCATGGCGTAATCGAGGTAGGAGCGGCGCATCTCCTCGTCAAGATTGACGGGAACGGGTGGCGGCGAGTTGATCAGCATCCACGAAACTCCGATACGGTGGTTTTAAACCGACGGGGAATCCCCCCCCGACGTGGAATGAATGGATCGAACTTTTTTAGAAGGCACCGGTTGAATCGGCGCCTTCTCAGGAATCAACCCCGAACGACGTAGAGGGTCAGCAGCCCCGTTGCAATCAACGCCACCCCCATCTTGTGCAGGGTGGCGTCGGGAAGCTGCATCAGCGAGGCGAAGGTCGCCCGCATCCGCTGGGGGGAGATAAGCCAAGGGAGCCCCTCCAGCACCATCACCAACCCCAACGCGGCAATAAAATCTTCCATCAAATCGAGGCGACCCACCGATTAACGGCGGGCCGCACCCTCCTGACCGGTCAGCAATTTAAGCAGGGGCGAATCGGTGCTCAGGACCATGCGATCCCGGCCACCGTCTTTGAAGATCTTCTTGTAGGCCTCCAGGGTGCGCATGAATTCGAAGAATTTCTCGTCCTTCGAAAACGCCTCACCGTAGGTCTTGATGGCGGTTGCGTCCCCTTCACCGCGAAGGATCTGAGCATCACGGTAGGCCTCTGAGATAATCTCGGTCTTCTGCCGGTCGGCATCGGCCCGGATCTTCTGCGCCTCCTCGGCACCCTCAGAGCGGTACTGTTTGGCCATTCGCTGCCGCTCGGTCTGCATCCGACGGAAGACGGCATCGGAGTTCTCTTTGGGCAGGTCGGTCCGCTTGATGCGCACGTCGACCACCTCAATACCAAAGGGGGCAGCCTGCTCGTTACAGCTTTCCCGAACCGCGTCCATCAGCTGGGTGCGCACCCCGGAGACGATGTCCTCGAAGGTGTGTTTGCCCAGCTCCTCGCGCAGACGCGAGTAGATGATGTCGTCCAGGCGACTGATCGCCCCGACTTCGTTTTGCACCGTTTGAAAAAGCTTCAGGGGATCGACGATACGCCACTTCGTGAAGTGGTCGACCACCAAGTTTTTCTTGTCGAGGGTCAAAACCTCGGCGGGATCCGAGTCGTATTCGAGGATGCGGCGGTCGAAGGTCAAGATGTTCTGGATGAAGGGGATCTTAAACTGCAACCCCGGCTCGGTGAGCGCCTTAACCGGTTTACCCATTTGAAGAACCAGAACCTGCTCGGTCTCCTTGACGGTAAACAGGGTGAACCCGGCAATCAGAATCACAGCGGAAAGGATGCCGGTCAGCACAGAGAGACCTTTATTCATTTGGCACCTCCCGTCGCGCCCTGGCCCAATACGCCTCCCAATTGCAGCACCGGCAGCACCCCGTTGGCGGCTTGCTCGTCGATCACCACCTTCTCAACCCCGCCGAGCACCTGCTCCATCGTCTCAAGGTACATCCGCTTGGTGGTCACCGAGGGGGCCTTACGATATTCGGCCAGCATTCCTAAGAAGCGCTCGGTATCACCCTGTGCCTCGTTGACCCTCTGCGCTTTATAGGCCTTGGCCTCTTCGACCATCTGGGCCGCCTCGCCCTTGGCTTTGGGCAAAATGTCGTTGGAGTAACCGTGAGCCTCGTTGATCGCCCGTTGGCGATCCTCACGGGCGCTGGCCACGTCTTTAAACGCGTCGATGACCGCCGAGGGAGGCTGCACCTGCTGCAACTGCACGGTGACCACCTGAAGTCCCACCTTGTAGTCGTCCAGGATCTCTTGCATCAGCGCCTGGGTCTGGGTCTGGATCTTCATCTTGCCCGAGGTCAACACCTCGTCGATGGGGCTTTTGCCGACCACCTCGCGGATCGCCGACTCGGCCACATCCTTGACCGTCTTTTCGGGATTGCGGACGTTGAACAGGTAGTTGCCGGCGTCGCGGATGCGAAATTGCACCGTGAAGTTGATGTCGACGATGTTCTCGTCGCCGGTAAGCATCAGCGCCTCTTTGGGCACCTCGACGGTATCGCGGCTATCGCCACCAAAACCATCGCTGACGCCACGGCTGCGGTAACCGACCTCGACCCGATCAACCTTGGTTACCTTGACCTTGTTGACCGTTTCGATGGGGGCGGGCAGGTGCCAGTGGGGACCGGGGGCGGTGGTCTCGGTAAAGGCGCCGAACCGCTGGACCACCCCCTGCTCGTCGGGCTGGACGATGTAGATACCCGAGGCGCCCCAAAGCAAAAAGGCGATGACCCCCAAGTAGGGCCACCCTTTAAAGCCATTGGGACCGCCCCCGCCGAATTTCTTTTTCAGGCGGTTGACGAGTTCATCGAGATCGGGTGGCTTGGGTCCGCCGCCCCCCTGCTGGGAGCCGCGTCCCCAGGGATCCCCTCCGGGACCCCCGTTTTGATTCCAAGGCATGAAACGATGACCTCTCGTGGTTAATGGTGCGTATTCAAACCCCCCAGGCCGTAAAGGGCCGGGGATTGTAGTGGGATCGCCCCCATCGAACAAACCGGGGGGCGTTTTGAATCAAGGGCGCCTCTAAGGAAGCGCTGATTTATTTGGCGCTTCCGAGCGACCCAGGGATGGGCCGCCAATCAATCAGGAACGTAAGTGACTGATTTTGCAAACGAAGCAAAAACCATCGCCGCCTCAGGGCGCCTACTTTTGGTTTTTGAGAAGCGTCGCCGAAAACCTTACGAACCCTGGGACTCTGGCTCCTCTTGAGTATGCCTAGCCACATAAAAGGCCTGAGCGACCGCAAAAACCAAGGTTAGCCCGGTCATGCCGAAGACCTTGAAGTCGACCCAGACCTCTTCGGGGTAGTTGAAGGCGACAAAAAGGTTGGCCCCCGCCATGGTGACGAAAAAGCCCCCCCAGACCCAGCACAGACGGCGGGAGGCGTGGGGGGGCAGTTTGATCTCGGCGCGACCCATCATCGCCTCGATCAGGTTGGTTTTGGTCAATAGGCTACCGAGGAAGACCAAAGCGAGCAGCAGATACACCGCCGTCGGCTTGAGTTTGATGAAGGTGGGATCCTGCAACAGCAAGGTGGCGCCGCCGAAGACCAGGATCATCCCCGCCACCCCGATCTGCACCTTGTCGAGGGTGCGCGTGCGATGGTAGGTCCAGGCCAACTGAAGCAAAGAGGCGACGATGGCCGCCCCGGTAGCGGCGTAGATGCCCCAAAGCTTGTAGGCGGCAAAGAAGAAGAGGATGGGGATCAGTTCGATCAGGACGTTCAAGCGGACTCCGGTTTTTGGGGTTCTGTGGTGGTGGTGGTGGCGGCGGCGGTGGTGGTGGTGGTGGCGGCGGGGGGCGAGGCGGGAGGCTCGACCGGCCCCTTCAAACTTTGGTTCAACGCCCGTTCCCGGCGAAGCAGGTCGGCTTCGGCCTCGCGCAGCGAACCTCCGATCTTGTTGACCTCGGTTTTCACCGCCTGGATCTCCTCGCCGGGAAGCTCCTGTTTAAGGGAGGCGACCTCGAAATCGAGTTCACGGCGCAACTGGCTGGCCAGGGAGCGCCCCTTGTGCAGCCAGCGCGACAGATCGGCCAGCAGCCCCGGCATCCGCTCGGGACCGACGATCACGAACAGCACCACCGCGATCACGATGAGTTCGGTAAAACCTATGTCGGGCATACCCGCTCCTGCGCAGGGATAAGCTTCGGTCGAGAATTCACCATGGGTTCGGTAATCTAGCAGAAGCCTCCCCCCCCAACACCATCTCCGAGACCCCCATGCGACCCGAACCCCGGCAATGGCTGGCCGAAATCCTCGATACCCCCTTTGAACTTCAGCCCCTTCCGGGGGATGCCTCGTTCCGCCGCTACATTCGAGTGCATCTGCCCGGTGGCAGCCGCATCCTCATGGACGCCCCCCCCGACAAGGAGCCGGTTGGACCCTTTCTGGCGATCCACGACCGACTGGCCTCTTTTAGCATCGACGTCCCCGCCATCGCGGCCCGCGACGCAACCCACGGTTACCTACTGATGGAGGATCTCGGGGGAAGCCATCTGGAGGATCTCGATTTTGCAAGGGAGCCGCAGCCCTTCCTGGCCGCCGCCGCCATGCCTGCCGCCTGGCTCCCCCTCCCCCACGACGACCTGACCGATTTTGCCACGTTGCTGGAATATGAGGGGACCCTCTTCAGCGACTGGCTTTTGACCCGGCTGCTCGAACTGCCTGCATCTGAGGTTGCCCAGGCCGAAACCTTGATTCAGGCCCTCAACGCCCAAGTCGCGACCACCCCAACCGGCTTCGTCCACCGCGACCATCACAGCCGCAACCTGATGGTGACAGGGGGGCGCTTGGTCAGCCTCGATTTTCAGGATGCGGTGGCGGGGCCGAGGCTGTACGACATCGCTTCACTTCTTTACGACAGCTACGCCGCCTACCCCGATGCGGTGCGCGAGAAGCTGTGGCGTCACTTCTGCCAAGCGGCGGGGCTCAATGCCGACGACCCCTGCCTGCGCCTGGAGCTGCGGCTGGTCGCCGCCCAGCGCAACCTTAAGGCCAGCGGCATCTTCGCCCGGCTCTGGCTGCGCGATGGCAAACCGCGCTATCTGGCTTCGATTCCCAATACCTTGAACCATCTGCAAACCCACCTTGACTGGCTGGCGACCCAACCGGGACTCCCCCCCCCCTTCACCCAGGGGCCCGCCCTGATTGCGGCGGTGATCGCCCGGTCCGAGGCGGTGCTGCCCCACATCGGGCAAGGGGCATGAAGCTGACCGGGGTGGCGTTGGCGGCGGGACGGGGGGTGCGGCTGGCGCCATGGACCGACACCACCCCCAAACCGCTGCTCCCGGTCGGTTCGACTACCCTGCTCGACCGGGCGCTGCACTGGCTTGTGGCGGCGGGGTGCGAGGAGTTGATTGTCAACGCCCGCCACCTGAGCGCCCAGTTCCCCCCCCATTTGGCGACGCACGCAAGCCGCATTCCCTTGACCTTGTCGCTGGAGCACGGCGATCTCGAAACCGCCGGGGGGCTACGGCAGATGGGGCCGTTGCTCGGCGGTAGCGATGTGCTGCTGCATAACGGCGATGCCTGCCACGACCTGCCCCCCGAGGGGTTCATGGCCCAGCTCGAACCCTTGATCCAACAGGGATTTCAATCCGTCTTGGCGGTGGTGCCGGTCGATCCCGACCATGCCGATTTCGCCCTGGTCGGCACCCGGTTGCATCCCAAGGGTGCCGCTGGGCGTCCGGTCCGCTTCATGGGGGTCGCTTGGCTGGCCCACCCCATGCTGGAGCAGATCCCCGCCGTCGGCTCTCTGGGGCCGTGGTACCATCGCCGCGCCGCCGCCGTGTCCATCGCCGCTGGGTTGGGGGGGGTGCTCCACGAAGGTTTTTTTGTGGATGCAGGCACCCCCGCCGACTTGGAACGAGCCCGCCAAATGATGACCCCCAGCGAGTCCCCATGAAGCGCACTTGGCCCCTTCTGATTGCCGCCCTTTGCCTACCTGGCGTCGCCTCGGCTCTGTCTTGGCTGCCCCAACCCCGGGGGCAGTTGATTACGGTCGACGGGCAGAAGACCGCCGCCGCCATGCCCCACCTGTGGAACGGCGCGATGGCGGGGGAGCTGCGGCTTGCGGTGGGCGATAGCCTGGGCCCCTACATCCTTTCGCGACCCGACCGGGGAGCCTTGTTCGCCACGATTTTGGCCCGCTCCGGTGTGACCGCCGTGGCGCCGGGGGTTCACGATCTGAGCCGGGGGCCCGACCTTCTGGCTGAACAGCTGCGCAGTGCGGGGCTAACCCTGCTGCTGGGCAACCTGCACGGTCCTCAACCGGCGGGCCGCTCCGCCTTGGCGACCCAAGACCGGGATCGCCCCATGCTGGTCACCGCCCTGTTGGGACAAGCCGTTTACCGGCAACTGCCCTCCTCCATCCGGGCCAAGTGGACGTGGATCTCCCCCTTGGATGCCCTGCTGCGGATCACGGCCGAGCGGACCGACCTGGAGCGCAAGGGACAACTGCTGGTCATCGCCCAGGGGCTAACCCTGGACGAGCTCTACACTTTGAGCACTTTGCCCGAGCCAGTCTGGGTCGTCAGCGACGCCATCCACCCCGGCCAGACGGTCTCGATGGGTTCGGTCACCATCGCCCCGCTCACAGGGGGGAAAGATCTCCATCCATGGCACCCGCTGCGTTGGGACGGCTCCACCCTCGCCCCCCACAACGGAGTGACCGACGACGGCGGTGAAATCCCGGAATTACGGGCCGAAATCATGGCGCGCTGGCATACCCTCAAAGAAAAAAATCTGCCGCTACTCGGGGTTCCCGAGGGGGCGAAAGAGGGGGATCTTCGCCGGGCGGTGGCGATTCAGGCGTTGAAGAGCGGCAAGGGGGATGTGGTGCTGATCGACGACGACTTCTTCCGTCCGGTCGACCCCTCGATGTGGCAACATCCCTGGGGGGGCGAATTGGTGCAACGGTATCTGTCGCGTCCCACCGCCATGCGCGGCAAAACCCTGACGGGGCAACATCTGATCGACACCCTGGCGCGCATCGAAGCCGATGGCTGGCATGGCGCCGCTGTCGGCATCGACGAGGAACGGCTCAAGGTTGGGGGAATCGTCATCGACCCCGAAATGCCCTACCTCCTGCTCTTCCCCGACGCCTCCCCCCATGCGGGGCGAATCGACCCCGAGGGCAACGCCGCACTCATCCTCGATCCGACCACCCACCATCCGCAGCAACTCGACGCAGTGGTCCTCGATGCCCTGATCGATCCCAAGCGGGGCTGGCCCCCTCCCCCCGCCGAAGGTGAGTGGCGGTTGGGAATCAACGAGCTGACCGTCGATTTGTCACGGCTCGACATCCATGCCAACCAAAGTTACGCCGACCGCTCCGACCCCTGGCTGGCAGGAGAAGGGGGGCAGACCGTCTCGGGCTACGCCGATGTGTCGCTAACCCACATGCTTCCAGCCTATTTTTGGCGGCAACGACTGACCAGCCGTTATGCCCGGCAAACCCTGTACACCGGCACCGTGCAGGAGTTGAGCGACGACTGGCGCTACGCCAACCGAGTGGAGCAGCAAGGGGAAGGATTTCGCCCCTACGGCGATTTCGCCCTGATTGGCGAGTGGACCCCCGGCACCCCCACCCTGCCTTCGCCCCGCCAATACGCCACCGACACGGTGTTGGGGATCGTTTTGAAACAAGAGGGGCTGAGTTTCGAGGCGGGCGCCCTGCTGCGCCGCCAATGGGGGGGTGCCACCGACTCGACCTCGCGCGGGGTGCACCTTCAGGCTGAGGGGTTGTACGAGCAAAATGGGCAGCGCTGGGGGGGCTTGGTGTTGATCGACCACACCTGGGAACAGGGGGTCTGGATCGACAACGGTCGCTGGCAGATCGAAACCTTCGGCCCCATCGTCGGCAACCTGGGGCTGACCAGCCGCATCGAGGGGCACTGGCTTAAAATGGCAGGGCGGCCCCAAACCGCCAGCGACATCCGCACCCTGATCGGGCTGACTTACCGAGATTTACAACGCTTTTGGTGACCCTTGCGAGCAACGACGGCATTCTTCGCACCGCGTTTGAATCCGAAGATTTAAGGAAGCGCTGATTATTGTAATAGCGCTTCCGAGCGACCCAGGGAGAGGCCGCCAAAATGGCGCGCTGTCGTAGGAGGCGACCCCGTCGCCGAAGCACTGCTTTTGGTTTTTGCCAAGCGCGCTGATTCAAGGCAGGAGGCCTTGAATCAGCGCTTTCTTAACAACAACGGACACCCCCCATGAACGTCGCTTTGAAGCCTTTTGCCGCCATCGCCCTGGCCGCCGCCATCACCTTACCCCTTCCCGGCTCGGCGGCGCCGATCTCCCTCGACCAGGTGCTGCGCCAGGCCCCCGATAACGCCCCGATCTGGCAGGCTGCCGAGGCCCGGTATCAGGCGGCGCAAGAGGTCATCGACCAAGCGTTGGCCGCCGCCCTGCCGACCCTCAAAGCGACCGGGTCGATTGGGATCGACCGCAAGCGGACCGAGGGTTTCGGAGCAACCACCGCATCGACCGTCAAACCACGCTCCTACGCGCTCACCCTCAATCAGCCGATCTACTCGGGGGGCCGGGTCTGGATCGGCTGGACCATGGCCCACCTGCAGGCCGACATTGCCAAGAGCCAGCGTTTGCAGGCGGTGGACGACCTCATCAAGAACATCGTTACCGCCTACCTCAACTGGGATGAGACGATGGAGCGTCAGCGGCTGGCCAAGCGGGAGCTCGAAGCGCTGGCGGCCCACGAAGATCAACTTAAGGCGCGGCTAGAGGTCGGGGTGGCGACTCAAACCGATCTCGACCGGGGGATCATGCAGCGGGCGACCGCCGAGGCAGGACTGGTGGCCGTCGAAAACCAGGTACATCTGGCGCAGCGGCAATTCGAGGTGCTGGTGGGGCAAAAGATCGAGGGGGAGCCGGGCAACCTGGCGGCGCAGTTGGCGCGTTGGGCGCTGCCCGACGGCAGCGATATTCCCGAACTCGACGCCATCCCCAGGGGGGCCTTGGTCGCCAAGGTGTTGCAACAGCAGCTCGCCGAAGAACAGGTTTCGCTGGAGGGCTCCTACCATCTGCCCGAGCTGTCGTTGCAGGGGCAGATCTCCCGCTCCGAAAAAACCTTCAGTGCCACCTCGGTTTTTCAAGACCAGCAGCTCACCCTCAACCTTACCGTTCCCCTCTACAGCGGCGGTTCGGTTCTGTCGAAAACCCGGCAGGCGGAGGGGTCGCTGGTCGCCGCCGGGGCCGACCTGACCGCCCAGCGAGCCCAAACAGCCTTCGAACTGGCCCAAGCGCGACTCGACATCTTGAGCAAACAGCAAGAGGTGACAGCCAAGCAGGCGGCGGTGACCGCCGCCCAATCGCTTCTCGACGGGGTGCAACAAGGGTTCGACGTGGGGACCCAGACCAGCGTCGACCTGCTCGACGCCCACCGCGACCTGTTCAGCGCCGAGCTCAACCTGACCTCGGCCCAACATGCGCTGCTGCTGGCGCGGTTGAATCTGGCTTGGGCGATGGGGGGATTGGAGGCGCGGTTGGGGTTGGAGCGGAATTGAGTTCACAGGCTCTTGCCTGAATCCGTGAGCAAAAGCGAAAAACGCGCATTGGTACGACTTACAAGGCATTAGGGAAGCGCTGAACAAAGGCCCCCTGCCTTTTTCCGCGACGCTTCTCAACAACCAAAAGCTTCGGCGACTTAGGTCGCCTCCTACTTATCGGTCCACCACCCCGCCCCCCCCCGCAGCGTCCCCATCCCACCCAGCGCTGTCGCCCCCGCGACCGCTGGATCCCCGCGCAGGCAATGTGGTAGGAGCGCCGCCCCCGGCGCGATTGCGTTTGGGGCAATGTGGTAGGAGCGCCGCCCCCGGCGCGATGGCGTTTGGGGCAATGCGGTAGGAGCGCCGCCCCCGGCGCGATTGCGTTTGAGGCGACGTGGTAGGAGCGCCGCCCCCGGCGCGATGGCGTTTGGGGCAATGCGGTAGGAGCGCCGCCCCCGGCGCGATTGCGTTTGAGGCAATGCGGTAGGAGCGCCGCCCCCGGCGCGATGGCGTTTGGGGCAATGCGGTAGGAGCGCCGCCCCCGGCGCGATTGCGTCCCGCCCCCCCGCAGCGTCCCCATCCCCCCAGCGCTGTCGCCCCTGCGACCGCTGGATCCCCACCTACGCGGGGATGACGCCGGGATGGCGGGTTTCAGGTCAAGCCTGGACCGACGCAGAAGCCATTGCGCGTCGGAGGCCACTCCGTCGCCGAACCTCAAGTCCTGAATAAAGGCCACCTGCCTTTTTCAGCGACGCTTCGCAACAACCAAAAGCTTCGGCGACGGGGTCGCCTCCTACTTATCGGTCCACCACCCCGCCCCCCCCGCAGCGTCATCCCCGGCAGGCGATGTGGTAGGAGCGCCGCCCTCGGCGCGATTGCGTTTGAGGCAATGCGGTAGGAGCGCCGCCCCCGGCGCGATTGCGTCCCGCCCCCCCGCAGCGTCCCCATCCCCCCAGCGCTGTCGCCCCTGCGACCGCTGGATCCCCACCTACGCGGGGATGACGCCGGGATGGCGGGTTTCAGGTCAAGCCTGGACCGACGCAGAAGCCATTGCGCGTCGGAGGCCACTCCGTCGCCGAACCTCAAGTCCTGAATAAAGGCCTCCTGCCTTTTTCAGCGACGCTTCGCAACAACCAAAAGCTTCGGCGACTTAGGTCGCCTCCTACGACAGCAGATCTGGGCCGCTCGGAAGCGCCGATTCAAGCAGCGCTTCCCTAAGAGAAACGACGTTTTCATACTTGCTTTTATTTCAATCACTTGCGTGACTTACATGGTCGTGCATTCTGCACTTTAAAGGCACCTCGAAAGGTTTTTCGAGGTACCCTCTTGTGTGAGCTTGCTCACTCTGTCGCCGCCGTGTTAGCGTACCTGGGCCGGGGAATGGAGGCCGCAGGCGCGGCTGCTCCCTGGCAACAAAGGGGGGTGGCTGGCTGGGCCACCCCAAGGAATCGCAAGGGTGGAGGCGATGATGGATGTGGCAAAGTGGTGGTTTTTGGGGCGGATGTTCCTGATGGCGCTGATGGGGGTGGGGCTTGTTCCTTCACCCGCCGCAGCCGCCAGTAGTGTGGCCAGCGGCGGTGTCGCCTGGCTCGGCACCCACCTGCAACCCGACGGCAGCCCCCCCAGCGCCATTGCCCCCCCGCTGCAAACCGGCCACGAGGTTTTCAGGGTTCACACCCTGCTGGGCACCGCGCCTCCCTCCGCCACCCTGCAATACCTGGCCGCCGACCCCTACAGCAATGTCGAAAGCCTGGCCCGCAAGATCGAAGTCGCGGTTTCCCTTGGCGACGATCCCTCCCCCCTGACCACCCAGCTTCTCGCCATTCAGACCCCCTCCGGCGGTTTTGGCGAACTCCCCGGCTACCACCCCACCCCGCTCGATACCGCCCTGGCCCTAGCCGCCCTCACCCAGGCGGGCACCCCCCTCAACCAAACCACCGGCAGCGCCGTTACCTTCCTGATCAAACAACAAAACCCCGACGGCAGTTGGGGGCGTGATTTGCGTGCCCCAGCGCTGTACTTGACCGCTTTGACGCTGAAATCCCTGGTGCCCTACCGCAGCAAAGTCAGCGGCGCCGCCCCGGCGCTGACGGCTGCCCAGGGGTACCTGATGGCCCAACAACAAAGTGATGGGTTGTGGGGGGATACCTTCGAGTCGGCGCTGGTGCTCGATGCCCTGATCCATGCCCTGACCCCCGATTTGACCAGTTTGGACGGCGCTATGGCCGCTTTGGCGGCCCGGCAGGGGGTGGACGGGAGTTGGGGTGGGGATGGGTACGACACCGCGTTGGCGCAACAGGCCCAGGTATTGGCCGATACCCCGCCCCTCAACCCCGGTTTGGCAGGGATTCGGGGCACCGTGGTGGATGCGGCGACGGGGCTGCCACTGCAAGGGGTGACGGTGAGCTTGGCTGGAGCAACCACCACAACGGTTACGACTGGTGGGGATGGGTCGGTAGATGTCAGGAATTTAGTGCCGGGGAGTTACAACATCGCTTTTTCGATGACCGGGTATCAACAGGTGTTGGCCTCGTTCCCCGTTGGCGTGGGACGGGTGGTGGATACCGGGTTTGTTCCGTTGGTCCCCGATTTTGGCACAGGTGCAGGAGGGGGCACGGCAACGACGGGGACCATCCTTGGTACCGTGATCGACGGCGCAACGGGATTGCCGCTTAAAAATGCACGTGTGGCGTTGGTGGGTGGATTAACAGTTGCGATCACGGACGCATACGGACGTTTCATTGTCGCGGGCATAGTGCCAGGCAACGCAATGCTTGAAGTTCAGGCGGTTGGTTATTTGGCAGGGACTTCTTCGGCGTCAATTTCGGCAGGGTCGTCATCAAATATATCGGTAGCTCTTTATTCGGATGCGGTTCCCGTAGCTGCGGTGTATGGAACCGTGGTGGATGCAACAAGTGGTGCTCCCATTGTGGGTGCCAGCGTCACAATTTCTGGGGCGGCGTTGTTTTCCACAACCACCAATGCCAACGGGTATTACTACGCCGAAGGTATGGTGCCAGGTAGTACCACGGTAATGATTGACGCAGCAGGATACGATCCAGTTGCCTTCTCAACCCCTTTCCAGGATGGACTGGTTATTGAATTTTCTCCCAAGCTGTATACCGCAAATACCTCACCACCAGAGGCCAACACTGCGACATTAACAGGTGTAGTTCTAGATGCATCGACATTGGCGCCCATGGCGGGTGTTCAGGTGATGGGGGTATTCGGGGGGCTTTCACCCAATGTTATAACAGGTGCTGACGGTGCTTTCTCGTTGAGGGGCATCACTGTAACCAATGGGTTGCTCACGATTTCCAGAAGTGGTTACTTGGCTAATACCTGAATCCGTATCCATTTTCATGTAAACTCTTGATCCACAATAGCTAATGCCCGTTATTGGATTCACCCGCCGGGTGAAAGGGCAGGGTTGGGAGGTATCGTGGTTAAGTTTGAGATTCGCCGGTTGCCCTATGATTTGACCGCTCATGGTGGCCTTCCTTTGGTGGGGCAGCACCTCAAACGACACGCCCTTGTGGATCAAGTCATCGATCCGTTGTACCCGATCCAGGGCAACAAAGGTGGGTTATCGA
>Ga0210006_1000290_pt1 | contig 41525 bp, 31 predicted proteins | sample CryGey02umfilter_2_FD_185452 | JGI IMG/M metagenome (GOLD analysis project Ga0210006, IMG submission 185452) | Groundwater microbial communities from aquifer in Utah, USA - Crystal Geyser 4/10/14 0.2 um filter (SPAdes) (version 3) | ecosystem: Environmental > Aquatic > Deep subsurface >... | reverse complement strand
CCCCACAGTGCCCTCGGCGGCAAGACCCCAGAACAGGTCCATCAAACCCACGGCGGAACCACCCACCGCCACTAACCGTTTACAAATTTTCGCCCCCAAACTGTCCAAGGAGTGGGGTCCACCCCACCCTGCATCACCCGAGGTCCATTGATAAAGAAAGCTCAAACAATAATTCAACGGTAAAACATTTCAGGTCAGGTTCATTTAATGTACTGAGTCTAGGTGATGTTGAGTGTAATAATATTGCAGCAGGTCTTCGTAGACAACGAACAATTAATAAGGAAACGGATGTAATGATTCTTGCGCACCACGGTGCCAGCAATGGATTCACTACATCAGCATTCATCAAGACCGTTCGCCCCACTGTCGCAATTGCGAGTGCAGATTACGCGAATCAATTTAAACACCCAAAACAAGAAATACGGAATCTATTGCATAAACACAAGGTAAAGCTATTCACGACAAAAACTGGAGATATCGTAATCTTTTCCACCGGCAATCATACTGGTCACTATCGACTCGTTAATCTTAAGGCGGGTAGTTCTGAGGTCTCGAGTCAGTCTGATTTTTACGCCCGTAAGTCGAGCTTTCTAAAAAACAATATTGATACTATCAGAGCTAAATTGAACAGAGGCAACCGTGGACCAAGACGCTAACAAGGCCGTCAACTCGGACGCATTTTTCGCTCGCTGCGCTCACTACAAATGCGCCGGTTACGGCTGGCGTTATGCATATTACACAAATGGACATTGAAGCAATTTTAATTTTCGTAGCAATTTTTGTAGCAGCAGTAATCACGCTTGCTATTCCGTTTGTTTGGTTAGGAAGAAAAGCACACTCTCTTCCTGAAACCGCTGCCGGCTCTATGAGAGTAACTCGTGCGGGTGTAATATTCGCCATTATATACATCCCTCTCCTAACATTAGCTTTTGGAATTAAATATATTGTTCCAGATATATCTCACAGTATAAGAGCATTAGCTATCGTGTCGGTAATAATTATTGGATTTCTGGGCGACCATTTAGCAAATAAGCTGGGTTTCGGTTTTTTAAAGAAAAACAATAAAGAAAATGCATAACAATGTGTTCAACAACGCTCGTTTCTCTCGCTCCGACCGCCAACCCGCTACGCGGTTTTGCGGCCGGTTAACACAACGTTCTACGGCATCATCATCCGTCTGTACCTGATCGACAACCAGCACCACAATCTGCCGCACATTCACGCCAGATACGCCGAGTTCGAGGCGTCCATAGGTATTGGTGATGGCGAGATTCTTGCCGGTGACCTGCCGCGCAAACAATTGCGTTTGGTGCAGGCGTGGATAGAACTCCATCGCGACGAACTCATGGCCGATTGGGAACTCGCCGTCGGTGGCGAGAACCCTTACAAAATTGAACCGCTGTGAGGAGGTCGCCATGTATTGGGATGTAAAAACTGTCAAGCCGCTGCCGAACTTCCGCATTTATGTTGAGATTGAGGACGGCCGCAAGGGCATTTTCGATTTAAACCCGTATCTCGACCACGGCGTTTTTCGTGAGCTTCGAGACGTGCATTATTTCAACCGGGTAGGCATTCTGTTTGGCGCGGTAACTTGGCCTAACGAGCAGGATATTGCCCCAGAAACCCTGCTGTCTGAAATGCTCCCTGCGGAATCAAAGGCGTCCAACCCGGCAGTCCACACGGACGCTGCGCAATAACGCCGCGCAGCGCCGGCGACCTCCACGTTGGACACCATGTCGACACGCATGGTCAGGTGCAAATAGTCAGGGCTCCCCAAAAAAAAGCCCCTCCCAGGTGGCATACCGGGGAGGGGCTCAGCGTTTGTGGGGCGTTTAGACCGTCTGCCCTCCTTCCCACAGGCGACGCCGTACCACGGTTTCGCGATTCCTCTTGGCCTTGGGATCGTCCATGGGATACCACGCGGCGGCCCAATCGTCGCCGAGGCTGCCGGGTGAACGGATCGTAGGGGGGGCCGCTCCGTCGCGGCGTAGTTCCCGCACCTGGATCGTCCAGTCCTCGGGACGGTTTCGGGGAATGCGGGCAAAATCGGCGACCAGGGTCTCACGCGCCACCTCGGCCGCCTGGCGGGGATCGACCGCCGCTACCTTCACCACCGCGTGAAGGCCCATGGCCACGGGGCGGGTGAACGGGATAACACCAAAGAGGCGGCGCGGCAGCGCCACCTCCAGGTTTTCGGCGCCGATCCATACGGAATAAAGGGAAAGGTTCATGGCTTGTCTCCTCACTGACAGAAAACGAAACGCCCTTACGGCGTGGGGTTAACCTGGGCGGCGGTCTGGTTTTGAAGAGACCGCAGGCGCCCTCCCCCTACCGCGTGTCCACCGTCGCCAACCACATCGCTACCTGCTCGATGGCCTCGTCGCTCATCCCCTCTACCGCCTGGGCCATGATCGAACCCGGAGCCCGCGCCCCATCGCGGTAGTCGCCGAGATTGACGACCAGATAGCCCATGGGCTGTCCGGCCACACGGGGGAAAATCCCCTGCCCCTGCCCTTCGGGGCCGTGGCACCCAGTGCAAGCGGCGAAGAGCTCCTTTCCCCGCGCCACGGTCAAAGGATCGGTGGGGGGATCGCTGGGTCGTGCGGGCAGGCTGGCGAAATACGCGGCCAGATCGTCGATATGCCCGTCGTTCAAGGTCATGGCGACCTGTCCCATCGTCCCGGCCATGACCCCAGCCTCGCGCAACTGTCGTAAGCGCCGCTCCAAGTACCGCACCCCCTGCCCCGCCAGACTGGGCCATTCGGGATTGGTGCTGATCCCCCCCTCGCCGTGGCACTGGGTGCACGTCTTACCCTGGGGACCGTGGGGCTTGGCCGCCAACGCCTCGCCTCGGGCGGCGTCACCGTTCGCCACCAAGGGGATGGGATGGCGGCGTTGGTGGGTGATGTTGACGTGGCAATCCAGGCAACTGCCCTGGCCGGAGAGCACCGCTTGGTGTTCCGGGAGTCCTTGGGGGAAAACCGCTTGCGGCTGCTCATGACAGCTCCGGCACGAGGCGGCCTGCTCTTGGGCCATCCGGGTCCGCTCCTTCATACCCAGCTTGGGGGCCAGGGTATGGTCGTTGAAGTCCTGATCGCGCAGGGCCATCTGCACCCCCTTCCAATCGCCCCCCTGTAAAAACATGTGGGAGAAGAAATTGGGGACCGAGTGGGGCTGGTCGTGGCAGTTCTGGCACCCCGGCTTGAGCGCAGAGGTCGAGGCGCCATGGCGGCTGGAACGAAAATCCTCGGCGGCGCTGGGATGGCATTCGGCGCAACCGATGTTGACCCCAAAGGGTTTCTCCGCCCCCGCCCGGGCATTGAAGGCTCCCTCCTCGGGGCCGTACCAGGTCTCGTGACAGAAGGTGCAGGTCGAGGGTTGGGCGAACAGGGGGGTGATGCCCGGAACGTGGAGCAACCCCACCTTGCCCGCCGCGAGCAAGACCACCAGAAAAATTCCCCCTGCGGTCCACCATGCGATTTTTTTGAAGTCGGATCTCATCCCCGCACCCCCTCGACCGCATCGGCCCGCGTGACCACGACCCGGCCATAATGATCGTCGGCGCGGGCCGGAGCCAATTGCACCGGGGTGCAGCGGGCCGCCAAGCCCGTCTCCCCGTCGAAGCGGGGGACGATCAGATCCATGGGATGAACCCCCCGGTCGCTCCACCACAGGTTGTGGGCCAGGTCGGCATCGGGACAGGCGATGGGACCGTACTCGCGGCGAGCGAGCGGCCCCGCCTTGCCGCTGGCCACCGCCCCCCCGGACCAATGCCCCCCCTGGATATGCATGGTCACCACCTCGGGATGAACGGTCTGGGTCACCCGAGCCACCCCCACCAGGTACCCCCGCTCCGAGATCACCCGGATCGGATCGCCATCGGCGATCCCCAGGTTACGGGCGGTGGATGTGTTGATTTGCACATGGTTGGCCAACTGCTGCTCGGCGATCAGCTTGTGGTTGGCGGTGACATCCCCCTCGCCAATCTCGGCCGCATGAACGATCAAGGTCAGCTTCCCCGGCTTGGCCACCTCGGGTGGGGCTTCCCACTCGGGCAATTCGCCCAGCGCCATGGCCGGAGATGGGTCGGGCCACTCGGGTTGGAGGGGCACCCCATCTTCGTCGACGACCTGGCGTCGGAAGGGGTCAAATCGCCCCTGCAAGGGCCAAATCCCAACCTTGGGCAAAACCGCCTGCCATCCCCCCTCCTCCTCCAGCCCCTCCACCGAGTCGAGCTGAGGGGCAAGCCACTCGACGGGATCGTCGAAAACCCAATACCGCAGCGCAGCCTCGGGACGGGCGGCCCGGATCGCGTCGCGCAGAATCTGCGCCAAAGGCCGGGCCTGCCCCGGCGGGGTCCGGGCCGGCTGCCGGGCGCCAACCCAGGGGATCAATGTCCCCTTCCCGGCCACCGCCTCGTAGCGCTCCAACCAATGGGCCTCGGGGAGGATCCAATCGCATAGATCGGTCGATTCGTCGCGACGGGTGGCGATGGCCACCGAAAAGGCGACCCGTTGAGGATCCTCCAACCACCTACGCCAGACATCGGCGGCGGGCTGGTTGAAGGCGGGATTGGCCTCGTGCAACACCAGCGCATCGAGGGGCTCGGCTCCCCATGGCAACTGTTCGGCCAACAAGGGCTCGCCTGCGGGTGGGTCGGGAAGGGGCTCGATCGCCCCGAGTTCGAAACCCCGGGGTTGCGCCAAACCCCCCGGCTGTTCCAGGGATCCGGCCAGCAGGGCCAGCAGCGCAATCCAGCGTTCCGCCCCCCCGCCCCCGGTATGGGCGGCAACGCCGCTGCCCGCAATCACCGTCAGCGGGCGGATGCGACCGACCTCCTCCCCCAGCTCCTCCAGGGTGGCGAGACCGATGCCGGTCCGGGCGGCGATCTCCTCCAAATCGGTGTCGTCGAGCAAACCCTCCAGGGTATCGGGATCGAGCCCGCCCCCCTGCGCGGCGGCTGCGACATCGGCGGCGTCGTTCCAATACATCTGGGCCGCCAAAGCCCGGGCCAGCAGGCCGTCGGTGCCGGGACGGATCGGAACCCAGCGCTGCGAGGCGGCCGCCGTGCGCGACAGCCGGGGATCGATGCTGATCAGCCGTGCGCCGAACCGGGCGTGCGCCTCCAGAAACGCCCCCCCCCATTCGGGGCGGTGCATCAGAAAGTTGGAACCGAAGTTGAGGGTAAGCCCCGCCCGAGCAAGGTCGGCTACCGGCTCCTCCACCCCCCAGATCCCGCGCCATATCCTGGCCCGGCCCGCCGCCACCCCGAGGGTGAGGTGGTGGGGGGTGCCCAGGGTGTAACTCCAGCGTCGCCACAGGGTTTCGGGCGAACGGGGGCCGGTCAGGCAGACGGTCGCCCCGGGACGGGCGGCGGCCAGGGTCGAGCCGAGTACCGCCAGCGCCTCGTCCCAACCGGCGGGCTCGAACACCCCGTCGGATCGCCCCCCCCGGCGCTTGAGCGGTCTGATCAGACGGTCGGGATCGTCGGCCTCCAGCACCGCCGCCACATGGGCGGTGGCGGCCCGACCCAGACTGGACGAGGCATGGGGTACCCCCGAAATCGCCGCCACCCGCGCACCACCGCCCCCATCCCAGCGGGGTGGCGCCAGGGGATCGTCCTCCCGCCAGGCGATCAGGGGGTATTCGCCGCCATGGGCGGGGGAAGAGGTGAAGATGGCCTGACGCGCCACCCGCTTGAAGTTGTGGTACTGCGCCCCCTCGACCCCCAATGGCGCAGCGCGGGCAGGCAGGGGGGTCGACAAAGCGGCGGCGGCCGTCAACGAAACGGCGGCGCTGCCCAGCAAAAAATCGCGTCGGGTGACGCCGGAGCGCAGACCACCCTGCGCAGACCCACGGCCTTCAGGGGACACATCACCCGTCATGCAAAGATTGGTTGTCATGGCGCGGCCCCTTAAAAGAAGGTTTGAAAGTAAAAACCACCCATCACCCACCAGATGCGCATCCCGACGATACCGGTCGCCGCCATGAAACTAGCGACGAGCACCACGGGGTACCGCCGTCCCCAACCGGGAATGGCCAGCAGGGTCAACGGCAGCAACAACCCCCAGATCACCTCGACCCAGGCGAAAACGAACTGGAACGGCCCGAGCAGCACCCCGTAGAGCACCACAAATTCCTCGCCGCGTCCGTAGGTCATTTGCAGGAATTCGTTCAGCAACAAGAAGAGGTCGAAGACGATCCCCCACATCATCAAGCGCGACAGCCCGACGATCAGTTCGGGGGAGACCCTCTTTTCGGGGGCAAGCCAACGGTTGCGTAGGGCCAGTGCCAGATTGAGAAAACCGATCCCCGACACGAAAGCCCCGGTGAGGAACAAAATGGGGGCGGTAGCGGTGTGGTTGGGGTCTAGGCCGGGAATCAACTGCGACACCACCCCGGTGTACCAGTGGGTCCCGATGGCCAACACCACCGCAAGCAATCCAAAGCGCTGGGCCCGGCGCACGTCGTGCCGCCAGACAAAATAGGAATAGACGATCATCCCAAGGGTGTAGGAGAGAATCAGGGTGGTTCCCCACATCATCGGGGCCGACCAATGGCTGAAGCTGGTCAGCATCAACAGGTGGAAAAAGCGCCACATGTGGCCGAGGTCGAAGATCAGCAACACCGGCACAATCAGCAGCAAAACGATGGCGGTGTTGGCGGCAAACAGAGAGATCGGCTTGTACTTGGGCACCCCGAAGACCCACCCCAAGGAGGAGACCACGAAGGAGCCAGCCGAGGCCCCCACCAGGTAGAAGTAAATAGCGATGGGGATGCCCCAAGGGACGTGGTGAAACGCGTTGGCGACGATTTCCCGTTCCATATCAATGCCCCCCAAAAAGTTTGTGGGGGATTTCGCCGAGGAAGCGCCCCAGGTTGTGCAGGGTTCTGCCGACGAAATCGACCGGGCCGGTCTCCCCCTCGATGTAATCCCCCTCCAACTGCGGGTGATGACGCGAGAAATCGCGCCGCCGCTCGGCCAGTTGGGCCGTGCGGTCGAGGTAGGCATCGACCGGATCGCCCAGGGCTTGATCGAGACCGATGTAAAAAATGGTGGGATGGGTCCCCATGTCGGGGCGCAGGTTGGCAACCCGGTGGCTGGCCACCAACTTGGCCACCCGACTTTCGGGATCGTTGAGGTCGCCGTAATTCATGGCCCCGTTGGGGCAGGTGGCGACGCAGACCGGCAAATCGCCCCGGCTGACCTGGGTGATGCAGCCGTCGCATTTGTCGACCACGTTGATCGGGGTGCGGGGATCGGCCCGGTGGCCGGTCAAAAAGTGGCGGGCGTTGTAGGGGCAGGTTGCCATGCAGGTTCGGCAACCGATGCAACGGTTGAAACGCTGCAAAACCTGCCCGTCGGGGTGTTTGAAGGTGGACCCCGTGGGACAGTTGCGCACACAGGGGGGTGAATCGCAGTGGTTGCATGAGCGGGGCAGGTTGAGGCGCTGGACGTTGGGGAACGTGCCCGCCTCCTCCTCCTTGACCCACATCCGCCACTGCCCCAGCGAAACCCCGTGCGCGGTTTTGCAACCCACCACACACGCGGCGCAGCCGGTACAACGGCTCAAATCGACGACCATCGCATAGCGACGCCGTCCAGGGACCCCCATGCTGGGGGTCACTCCGTACAGTCCCAATTCGCGCGTCAACATGGCGCCTCCCGGTGTTAAAAGCCGGGCCGGCCATGCATGAGCCAATGCAACACATCCCCAATCGTCTCGGGAAAAGCACACCCGGGCCGCCGTCGCCGAACGGAGACCCCGCGCATACCACTGCCGGTGGACGGGAATGGGCCATACGGCCCATGCGGACAGGTCCGGAAGCGTGGACGCGCCCGGAATCGGCGGCGTCCGCCGGTTCCGGACGGTGGCGCACTATTTCACGGAGTTAAACCACTCCATGAGAATAGGGACCTCTTCGCTCATGAACTTTTTCTTGTACCGGAAGGCGGGCATTTCGGCCGTCCCCTTGACGAACCCGTTGGTCACCCGATCGGTAATCAGGTTGGGATCGGAGAGGGCCTGGCGCAGATCTTTCTTGGTGCTGTCGGGCTGATCGAACGGGGGGACACCGGAGATCATGTGACACTTGAAACACATCCGGTCGAAAATGTCGGGTCCTTCCGGCGCCTTCTTCTTGGCATCGGCCACGGTGGCCAATCCACATAATCCTGCACTCAACATCGAAATTGCGACGGTTTTTGCAAACATGTTCCCCTCCCATTGAATTGGGTTTGATGTGTCGGCCCGTGTCGAGCCCTTGGGCAATCGGCGAACCGTCGCCAAGCGACGGCTTCCGGCGTGCCCGTCGCCGGAATACCTTTGGAACAACCTGCAACGTTCCAAACCCGAGAAAGACATCAAAAGGACCGCGCCAGGGCGCCTGTCCATAAGGGAAACAAATCCGCACCAAAATTACGTCTATATCATAGCCCCCCCTTTCTTACGTTCCCCTGAACGGCGAGTGAAGATTTGTTCATCGTGGCGAACAACCTTGTCGCCACCCCCGAAACCACCACCAACGCCGCATAAACATCTGAAATCCATACACTCCCGCCGTCTGATCGAGGCCGCGGTCGAAACATCCGCTCGGTCGCGACGCGGTGTGTTCGTGGCCCCACCCCCCCTGCTCCGGCGCGAAAGACCCGCTTGACCGCTCCTGAATAATGAATGAAATTATTCATAGTTCATTATTCAGGAGCGTCGCCCCATGCCCGACCTTACCCGCCAAACCATCCTCGAAGCGGCCCGCAAGCGGTTCATCCACTTCGGTCCGCGCAAGACCACCATGGCCGAAATCGCCGCCGACTGCGGCATGTCGGTCGGCAATCTCTACCGTTTCTTTGACAACAAAGAGGCCATCGTCAAGGCGGTGGCGCAGTGGACCCACGAAAACCGCTTCCAGGCGATGGTCGCGGCGGTCGATCCCGCCGCCCCGGCGTTGGCGCAGATTGCCGCCGCCCTCACCGCCCGGATGCGGCTGACCCACCAGATCACCGCCTCGGCGCCGCGCATCATGGAGATGATCCAAGAGGTGATTCAGAACCACCCCGAGGTGCTGGTTACCCTGGAGGCCAAAACCATCGACCTGCTGGCGGGGATCCTCGAAGAGGGGATGGCGCGGGGGGAAATCCGCCGCGACGACCCCCGCAAGCTGGCCGCAGTGATCGAACATTCCAGCCTGCGCTTCAACCTGCCGGTCTTCCTGGCCCAGCTGCCCCTGGAGCAAATCCAAACCGAGCTGGCCGACCACCTCGAACTCCTCGCCCTGGGGCTCGCCCCCCGATCTGCCGTCTAACGAACGCATAGGGAGACCCCCATGATCCGCACCCGTTTGCTCGCAGCCACCTTGATCGCCCTGCCTGCGGCGGCGCTGCCGCTGTCCGCCCTGGCCGACCCGACCGGTCTTGAGGTCATGCAGCAGGTCGACACCCGTCCCGACGGTAGCGACCTGACCCAAACCATCGAACAAAAGCTGATCGACGCCCGCGGCTCGGTGCGCGAACGAACCATGGTGTCGCTGCGGCTCGATATCGGGGCCGACAAGAGGCAGATCAGCTTCTTTTTGGAGCCGACCAACGTGCGCAACACCGCCATGCTCACCTACGACTACGACGGCGCCGAAAAAGACGACGACCAGTGGCTCTACCTCCCGGCGCTCAAAAAGGTGCGGCGCATCGCCTCGGGCGACCGGGGCGATTACTTCATGGGGACCGACTTCACCTTCGAGGACATCAAGCAGACCCCGGAGCTGGCCGACTACACCTGGAAGCTGCTGGGCAGCGCCACGGTCGACGGTCGCGACTGTTGGGTCGTGGAGGGGATTCCGGCCAGCGCCGATCTGGTGCGCGACCTGGGCTACAGCCGCAGCGAGCACCGCGTCGACAAGGAGCGGCTCATCGCGCTGCGGGTCGACTATTGGGACCGCACCGGCAAATCCTTGAAGGTGATGCGGGCGCTGGAGGTGGCGCAGATTCAGGGGTTCTGGTCGATTGCCCACTCCGAGATGGAGAACCTGCAAACCGGCCACAAGACCGAGATGACCTTCTCGGATCAGAAATACGACACCGGGCTGGATGAGGAGCTGTTCAGCGAACGGACGTTGAAGCGAGGGTGGCGGCAGTAAAGGGGGTACCCGCTGTCCGACACATCGGACCCGTCAGACTTGTCGGACCTGTCCGACGCCATGAATACAAAGGGCTTTGCCATGACCCGTCTTTTCCGCTGGATCGTCGACCACCCCAAATCGACCTTGCTCTTGGTTCTGCTGACCACCGTCTTGCTGGCCAGCCAGATGCGCCACATGCGCATGGAGACCAACATCGAAGAGATGCTCCCCAAGACGATGGACGCCTACATCAACAAGCAGGTGCTCGAAGAGCGCTTCGGCGCCGCCGACATGGTGGTCATCGGCATCCTCAACGACGCCCCGAGGGGATCTACAACCCCCATACCCTGGGGCTGATCGAAGAACTGACCGTCTGGCTGCAATCGCGTCCCGAGTTCCAAACCCTGTCGCTCAACGACCTGCTCAGCCTCTCGACGATCAAAGACATTCGCGGCACCGAGGAGGGGATGGAGGTGGAGCGCTTTATGGAGCGGGCCGCCGCCGATCCCGAGGCGATTGCCCACCTCAAGCAGCGGCTGCTCGACAACGGCCTCTACGTCGGCTCCATCGTCTCGGCCGACGGGCAGGGGACGCTGCTCGTGGTCAAACCGGCCCCCGACATGGTCGGCCACTACGACCAGATCCATAGCCTGATCGCCGACAAGATCGCGCAGATCAAGCAGCGGGGGGGGAGCGAGGAGATCCTCTTCTCGGGTCGACCCATCATCGAGGGGGTGTTCGGGATCTACATGCCGGCCGAGATGAAGCGGATGCAGCCCATCGTCATGGGGCTGCTGGTGCTGCTGCTGTGGCTGGCCTTCCGGGCGCCGCGCGGGGTGTTCTTGCCGCTGGCGGTGGTCGTTCTGGCCGAGCTCTGGACCTTGGGGACCATGGCGGGGGCGGGCAAGCCGATCTACACCATCACCACCATGCTGCCGGTGTTGATCCTCGCCATCGGCATCGCCGACGCGGTCCACTTCCTCAGCCGCGAAGGCTCTTTGGCCCACGCCAATCCGAGCTGGAGCAAGCGCGAGCGCATTCTCGAAACCATGCACGAGCTGTGGAAACCGATGCTGATGACCTCGGTGACCACCGGCGCGGGTTTCCTTTCGATGCTCTCCTCCGACGTGATTCCGATCCAACTCTTCGGCGTCTTCGCCGCCATTGGGGTCGCCTACGCCTTTTTCATCACCGTCACCCTGCTCCCCGCCGCGCTGATGCTGCTCAAGGAGCACCCCGCCGCCGAGCGCAAGGCGATCTTCTCGGGCTACATCGATTGGATGGGGGGGGCGATCCTCAACCATCGCAAGACGATCCTGGCCGTTTTTGCCGTCGTCGTGCTGATCGGGGCGGCGGGCTTAAGCCAGTTGTCGGCCAATAGCTCGATGGTCAACAACTTCAAGCCGGGCGATCCGCTGCGCACCGCCGACACGGTGCTGAACGAGCACTTCTCGGGGACCAACGCCCTGGATCTGATGATCGATACCGGCAAGGCCGACGGGCTGCTCGATCCCCAGGTGTTGCAGGGGCTGGCCAAGATTCAGAGCGAGGCGGAGCTGATGCCGGTGGTGGGCGATTCGAGCTCGATTGCCGAATTCCTCGCGACCATGAACGAGGTGATGCACTCGGGCGACAAGAGCTGGCGGGCCGTCCCCGACTCCTCCGACCTGGCGGCCCAATACCTGCTGCTCTACTCCTTCTCGGGGGCGCCCGACGATTTCGCCACCTTCATCACCGGCGACTACCGCATGGCCCACCTGCGCCTGAACCTGAAAACCGACGAGACCGCCGCCGTCGACCGGGTGGTGGAGCGGCTGCACAGCTTGAGCGACGAGATCTTCCCGGCGGCCCAGGGTTACAAGGTGGAATGGGCCGGTTCGGCCTACACCAACCACCGCTTCAGCGAGCTCATCATCTCGGGGCAGATCCGCTCCCTGCTTTGGTCGCTGAGCATGATTTTGATCGTCTGTTTGGTCCTGTTCCGCCGCATCCAACTGGCGGTGCTGGCGATGATCCCGGTGGCGCTGGCGGTGGTGGTCGATTACGGAGTGATGGGCTGGCTGGGGATTCCGCTGGACATCGGCACCGCCCTGCTCGGCTCGATTGCGCTGGGGATTGGGGTCGACTTCGCCCTGCACTACCTCTACCGCTACCACGACCTGCGCACCAACGCAGGGATGGAATACGAGGCGGCAGTACAGGAGACCAACCACTCGGTGGGACGGGCGGTGCTTTTCAACGCCTTCGTGGTCATCGGCGGCTTTTTGGTGCTGCTCAGCGCCCACCTTTACCCTCAGATGAAGCTGGGGGCTCTGGTCAGCGCCTCGATGCTGGTTTGTTACCTGGCCTCGACCTGGCTCTTCCCGGTGTTGTTGGGGATGGGTCGTAGGCCGGTGGTTTAACCGCGATTTGATCTCGGTCCTATAAGACCTATAGGACCCCTGGGACCTATCAATAACCATGAAAAAACCACTTCTGACCCTTGCCTTCGCCCTGGCCGCCGCCCTACCGGCCCCGGTCGCTTCAGCAGCCGCCAGCGATTGGAGCACCTTCGGCACCCTGAAAAACGAGACCGCCTCCTTCGTCTCGGGGGACGAGCGGCTCGACAAGTCGCAAAACCGGCTCGATCTGAGCGTCGAGGGGTACCTGAGCGACGCTTGGGAATTCCACGGCCGCCTGCTCACCTGGTACGACGCCGCCGCCGACTGGGTGGGGGATCGTCCCGGTTGGACCGGCCCCATCCGCGACCACTACCGCACCTTCGGCGAAACCAAGGAGGCCTTCTTCCTTTATGGGGGCGACAGCTTCGATCTGCGCCTGGGGCAGCAGCAGATTGTCTGGGGCAAGATGGACGGGCTGCGTTTGATCGACATCCTCAACCCCCTCGACATGCGCGAGTTTCTGCTCGACGACTTCCTCGACTCGCGCATCGGGCTGGTCTCGGCCCGGCTCAACTATTACCTGGGCGACCACGAGCTGGAGCTGATCGCCATCCCCGACGCCCGCACCAATCGCCTGGCCCCCATGGGATCGCGCTGGGGCTTCGCCATGCCGAGCGTCCCGGCGGGGGTGACGGTCAACCTGTTGGGGGAGGCGCTGCCCAAGCGCGACGGGCGCGACACCGAGCTGGCCGCCGCCTGGCGTTCCAACATCGGCGGCTGGGATCTGTCGCTCAACCTCTTCCACGGTTTCAAGGCGGCGCCCTCCCTGCGCAAACAACTGAGCGCTGGGGTGATGACCCTGCAAGCGGTGCATATTCCGCTCGACGTGGTCGGGGGCTCATTTGCCAACGCCTTGGGCGACTGGGTGGTGCGGGGCGAGGTGGCGGTGAATCTGGGCGAGGGGATCAACACCAGCGACGTCGCTTGGGACCGCTCGGTCGCCCGCAAAACCACCCTCAACGGGGCGGTGGCGCTGGAGACCACCCGCAACAACTGGACGGTGTCGGGGCAGCTTTTCGGGCGGCGCATCCAAAACTATGAGGCCCGTTTGCAAGAGGCGCAGAGCAGCGGCTTCGCCACCCTGCGCGTCGCCACCGACTACCTCAACGAGCGGCTCAAACCCGAGGTGATGGTGCTGGTCGACTTGGCCGACCATGGCTGGATGGCCCGCCCCAAGGCGAGCTTCGAGATTTCGGACGCTTGGCTGGTCAACGGCGGCGCCGATCTCTTTGGGGGCGATCGGGGGTTCTTCGGGCAGTTTGCCGATAACGACCGCATCTACGCCGAACTGCAATACAGCTTCTAACCCATCGCGAGGAGACACCATGAAGCCCATCGTCCAAACCCTGATTCTGGCCGCCGCTCTGTTGAGCGGCGCCAATGCCATCGCCGACGAGGCGCCCGGAAACGACCTGCGGCTCATCATGCAGGGGCTGGAGCGCAGCATGACCGCCCTGGACGCCGCCCTGTGGCGGGGCAACCTGGGCGATGCCGCCGCTGCCGCCCGTCAGGTCGCCGACCATCCCAAGGTGGGGCAAGCGACCCGCGGCAAGATCAAGCAGGCGCTCGGCCCCGACATGCAGCGATTCGGCGAGGCCGACCACAAGGTGCACGAGGCGGCCACCGCCCTGGCCGAAGCGGCCCAGGCGGGCGACATCCCCGCCACCCACCGCGCCCGCCTGACCCTGCAACAGGGGTGCATGCAGTGCCACGAGGGATTCCGGGCTCGGGTGACGCCGGTTTTGCGCTGAGTCGGGCCTCTGGCCTTCAAAACCCGAGGACCCCGACCTTCACCTTGCCTGTGGGAGGCCACTTCTGTGGCCGAAGCGAAGCTGGGGACTTTCAACGACGAAAAGGTTGGGGCGACGGCCATCGCTGTTGCTCTTTGGAGGGCCACGCTCCGTCGTGGCCGCTTTTCCTTCAGCGCACAAAAGGAGGATGCGGGGCACATCGAGCAGACGGGGGTTGAGGTTCCAGCGTTGCCTCCCCATTCGCGGTCGGGGACCGCTCCTACCAAACACCACCCCCAACCCCGACCTTCACCCTTGCCCGTGGGAGGCCACCTCTGTGGCCGAAGCGAAGCTGGGTTGCCCCCCATTCGCGGTCGGGGACCGCTCCTACCAAAACCAACCCCCCAAACCCCGACCTTCACCCTTGCCTGTGGGAGGCCACCTCTGTGGCCGAAGCGAAGCTGGGGACTTTCAACGACGAAAAGGTTGGGGCGACGGCCATCGCTGTTGCTCTTTGGAGGGCCGTGCTCCGCCGTGGCCGCTTTTCCTTCAGCGCACAAAAGGAGGGCGCGGGGCACATCGGACGGGCGGGGGTTGAGGTTCCAGGGTTGCCTCCCCATTCGCGGTCGGGGACCGCTCCTACCAAACCCCCCCCCAAAAAAACCCCGACCTTCATCCCAGCCTGTGGGAGGCCACTTCTGTGGCCGAAGCGAAGCTGGGGACTTTCAACGACGAAAAGGTTGGGGCGACGGCCATCGCTGTTGCTCTTTGGAGGGCCATGCTCCGCCGTGGCCGCTTTTCCTTCAGCGCACAAAAGGAGGATGCGGGGCACATCGGACGGGCGGGGGTTGAGGTTCCAGGGTTGCCTCCCCATTCGCGGTCGGGGGCCGCTCCTACCAAAACCCACCCCCAACCCCGACCTTCACCCTTGCCCGTGGGAGGCCACCTCTGTGGCCGAAGCGAAGCTGAGTTGTCGGGGCGAGATCGGGTTTGGGTGGAGGTGGTCGCTGTTGCTCTTTGGAGGGCCGTGCTCCGCCGTGGCCGCCTTCCCTTCAGCGCACAAAAGGAGGATGCGGGGCACATCGGGCGGGCGGGGGTTGAGGTTCCAGGGTTGCCTCCCCATTCGCGGTCGGGGACCGCTCCTACAAAAACCGACCCCCCAAAAAAACAAACCCCCGCGACGCGGGGCGCCGCGGGGGTCAAGGTCGTTCCACTCACTCACGGAAGACGCTGGCTCCCACCCGCAGCCTCGCCCCCCGCTTCTACGCAACCGTCATGGCGCGTTGTCCTTGATCGGCTTCATGTAGGCGGCGTTGACCGCCTGAATGCAGGCCAAGGCCAGTTGTTTGTAGATCGCGGGATTGGCCTTAAGCACATAGCTCCCGCGGGAGTGGGCATGGCCGCTCCAATAACCGTCGTCCTGGGTGCCACCGGTCTTGTCGAGCGATAGGGCGAAACCGTCGCCCCCCTTGGGAGGGAACACCCACTCGTCGGCCTTCAAATACCCCATCGCCCCCCCCATGGCATTTTGAGCCAGGGTCGCCTTGAAGATGGTTTGACCCAAGGTCGGGGTGACGGCATGGCCCAGATGCAGCAGCGGCTCGACCCCGACATTGGCGCCGCCACCCAAAATCACCCCGCGACCGCTCGACTCGAACTTGGCGAAATCGATCACGTAGTTGGGGGTGACTACCACCGCCTGAAGCTCGGCCGACAGGGCGTTCATCGCCTTCCCGTTGCCCTGGTCGAAGAGTCCCTTGTTCCCCTCGCCGTGCTCGAACCACATCGGCAAGCCGGTGGGATTAACGGTCACCAGGTTGCCGGTCAACCCAGTCGTCCAGTCGGGCTCTTGCAGATAGTGCTTCTGCCCGCTGGGATCGTAGAAGTCGAAGGCGTGGTAGGACTGGGTCGCCCGCATCGTCTCGACACTCACCACCTCACGCCCCGTCGCCTTGAGCTGGGCGACAAAGTCGGCGTAGGCGGCGTCGGTGATCGCCTGCATGGTTCGCAGGTCGATGCCGGTAAGAAAGACCTCCATGTTGGCGCTGGCCTCCGAAGTCCGGGCCGAGGCCGCTCCGCTCATAACGAAGGTGACGGTAAAGCGGGGGATGACCACCTTGTTGCTCCCCCCCAAGGTGTCGCCGAGGTTGGAATCGTCCAGATCGTCGGGATCGAAGGTGAAGGAGGTGGGGAGCGCCTTGGCGACGGGGATCGGCTCGAAGCTGGTGGGGAAGGTGGCCGAGGCGGGGGGCGGCCCCATCTCGACGCAGCCGGAGACGGCCAGAATCAGGGCACCGAGCAGCAACGGGGCGGTGCGAACGCTAGGGATCATGGGGGGCTCCTTGTCGTGGGAGAACCAAAAGGGGAAACGGATCGTGCGATCCTAGGGCCCCCCCTCCCCCCGCCCCACCCCCCGTTCTCGGGGGGGGCGCGCCCCACATCCACCGTGACGGCCTGCACATCCCCCCCCATTCAGGGGGTGGCCCCCAATGGGCGCACCCCTAATCTGCGCACGCCACATCCCCCACCCCTCCGGTCGTCTCGGGCCCACCCCGAAAGGCCGGTTTGCTCCACCCATCCCCCTGGAGTTGCCATGTCCGTCGTGCGCACCACCCTGATCGCCAGTGCCCTGAGTTTGACCGCCGTCCTGCCCGCCCAGGCGGTGCAGTACAGACAACTGCCCGCCGAACCGCTGATCGGTTACCTCGGCCTCGGCGGCGGCGTCGACATCGTTTCCCCCAAAGACAAGGGGAGCGCCCCTTATTCGCAGAGCTCATCCACCTTGAACGGCAACCTCTCGGTGGTGGCGATGGGCGATCTGCTGCTGCCCGCCCTGCTGGGTTTCACCGGATCGATTGAAATCGGGGGGATGAACCTGGCCAAGTACGACGAAACCATGACCACCGGCCCCAAACCAACGCGGCACATCAAGCTGGAGGGGGGTGGGGTCTTCTTCCTCTACGACGACGAAAGCGCCACCACCACCGACATCGTTCTGGACTCCTCTACCTTTGGAAACACCACGACCACCACCTACCTGCCCGGCATCCCCGCCGTCCAACGCTCCCTCTTCGGGGTGCGGGGCGGGGTTTATATTGCCCAAGACGACTACCAACAGAGGGTGGACGATTTCACCTACGCCATGCCTGGCGGCACCCTGCTCCAATACGCCAACGCCAACCTGAAATTCAATGGGGTCTACGCGGGCATCACCTACATTTCGAGCCTGGCCTCGGCCATCGAGGTCACCGACTCCTCTTACGGCGGCACCTACGAAAAACGTGAACTCAGCCAGTTCTACGTCGACCTCATCATGGGCAGCGTCACCCGAGACATGGCGCCGGTCTCCTCCCTTTCGTCGGCGCAGCAGGCGGCATTGGAAAACGGCATGAAGACCGAAAAAACCGGCTGGCGGGTCGGCTTCCGCCAAGAGGGTGGGGTCATGGCCCAGGACCTCCAGTTCGGCAAGCGGCCCGGCTACCCCAACAACTGGTACCTGGCTTACAACCTCGCCTTGGGGGTCGGATTCTAAGGTCGGCCCTCCCTGGTTCGGCGACAGGGTCGCCTCCTACAAAAGCCCACCCCGTAGGAGCGGACCCCGTCCGCGAACCGGCGAAGCAAAGCGCTTCGGCGACAGGGTCGCCTCCTACACCCCCCCTGGTTCGGCGACGGGGTCGCCTCCTACAAAAGCTCCCGCCTCGTAGGAGCGGACCCCGTCCGCGAACCGGCGGGGCAAAGCGGTTCGGCGACGGGGTCGCCTCCTACAAAAGCTCCCGCCCCGTAGGAGCGGACCCCGTCCGCGAACCGGCGAAGCAAAGCGGTTCGGCGACAGGGTCGCCTCCTACAAAAGCTCCCGCCCCGTAGGAGCGGACCCCGTCCGCGAACCGGCGAAGCAAAGCGGTTCGGCGACAGGGTCGCCTCCTACAAAAGCCCCCACCCGTAGGAGCGGACCCCGTCCGCGAACCGGCGGTGCACAGCGCTTCGGCTACACCCCCTCCCTGGTTCGGCGACGGGGTCGCCTCCTACAAAAGCTCCCGCCCCGTAGGAGCGGACCCCGTCCGCGAACCAGCGGAGAACGGCGCATCGGCCCACCCCCACGAACGAGGGGGTATGCCCCCCGCCTCTGGGCTACCATCATCTCCCCCTGCATGCTGCCCGGTCGGTCCCGCTCCCCGCCGCCCGCAATCCCCTTTCGCACCCAGGAGCCTCGCCATGGCCCCAACCGTGCTGCGCCCCCTGCACACCGCCTCCCCCCCCGCTTTTCTGGCGACAGCGGCCACCCTGGTTTTGGCGATCACCGCTGCCGCTCTGTTGCTGTTGCTCCAGCAACCTTGGCTCGGCCTGACCCTGACGCCGGGCGAGACAGGACTGCGCGTCGAGGCGGTCGATCCCGCCTCCCCCTGGCGGGGGGCGGTCGACCCGGGGCAGGAGATCGTGGCCCTGGGCGCTCCTGGCCAAACCCCCTTCGCGCTTGAGCCTGGCGATCTGGTGGAGGAGCCCGATCAACTCCCCTCCTCGGTCGAGGAGCACCGCTTCTTCACCCGGCAGGGGGCGATCCACACCCTGCTTCTGGCCCCCGAACCGACCCTGGTTATGGCCGACGGCCGAACCCTCGCCGCCACCCCCCTGCCCCATCGTCCCCTGGATTCGATCCCGGTCACCGGCTGGTTTCAGTGGGTGGTGGCGATGGCGACCGCCCTGCTCGGCCTGGGGGTACTCGCCTTTCGGCGTGCCTCGGCCGCCGCCTGGCTCTACGGCGTCAGCGGGGTGGCGCTGGCGCTGGCCTCCTGGTCGGCAGGGATCTACTCCAGCCGTGAGCTGGCGCTGGATGGCGCGACCTTCCACGCTCTGTCGATCCTCAATCATCTGGGGGCGGTGGGGCTTTATGCCCCGGCGATCCTAGGGCTGTTCACGATCTACCCGATCCCCCTGGTCCCCCGCCGCTGGCTGCTGGCCCTGTTCCTTCTTTTTCTCGGCATTTGGGCCGCCGAATCGGTCGCGTGGATTCAGGACAACGCCCTGGCGATCCACCTGCCGACCCTGGCCACCACCCTGACCGTCTTCCTTCTGGCGGGGTGGCAGTGGCGGGCGACCCGCACCGCCCCCCTGGAGCGGGCGGCCCTGAAGTGGATCGTCCTGACCTACGTGCTGGGGACCGCCCTGTTCATCGGCCTGATCGCCCTGCCGGGGGTACTCGGGGTCGCTCCGCCCCTCGATCAGGGCAGCGCCTTTCTTTTCTTCCTCTACGGTTTTGCCGGATTGGCGGCGGGGGTCGGCAGGCTGCGACTGTTCGAACTCGACTCCTGGTGGCCCCGCATCTGGAGCTGGCTTCTGGGGGGGGCGATGGTGGTGGGGCTCGACATCCTCTTCGTCGTGGCGCTGGAGCTGCCCGGCGAATGGGGGTTGTGGCTCGCCCTGGGGCTTTCGGGCTGGCTCTATTTCCCGCTGCGCCAACGGCTGTGGCGCTATTGGGTCGCCACCCCCCGGCAACGGCTGGAGGCCCACCTGCCCGAGCTGGTCCGCGCCGTTGCCTCGGCCCCCGATGCCGAGGCGATGGCCACGGCTTGGCGGCAACTGCTGGAGCACATGTTCCGCCCCCTGCACCTGACCCCCAGCCACGACCCGGTCGAGCACCCCCGGCTTGACGCCGACGGGATTGCCATGACGGTCCCCGGCCTGACCCCCGGTACCGCCTTGAACCTGGCCCTGCCCGACCGGGGGCAGCGACTGTTTCATCCCAGCGACCCGACCCTGGCCGAGGCGGCCTTGACCCTGGCGCGCCAAGCCTTTGCGGCCCGCCGGGCCCAGGACGAGGGGATGCGCCAGGAGCGCAGCCGCATCACCCGGGAACTGCACGACGGTCTGGGGGGAACCCTGCTGGCGATCATGCACGGCAGCGAACACCCCGAGGAGGGGGCGCTGGCCCGCAAAGCCTGGGGGGAGCTGCGGGAGATCATGGCGGCCCTGGAGGGAACCCCCCGCCCCTTGAACGTCGCGGCCAACGATTGGCTCGGCGATCTGCGTGTGGTGGTCACCGCAACCCAAGCCCGGTTGGAGGTGCACACCGACACCGGCGGCAACCCCCTGCTCGGCCCCACCGTGCAGCTCCACGCCCGGCGCATCCTGGCCGAGGGGGTGGCCAACGCCCTGCGCCACGGCGGCGCGACCCTCATCCAGGTCGGGATCGCCGTCGCGGGTCAGACCCTGCACCTGACGGTCGACAACGACGGCACCGCCCCGCCCCCCGAGCTGTGGAGCCGGGGCCGGGGGATGCACCATATTCTGCGGCGGGCCCAAAGCCTGGGGGGCAACGCCCAGTGGCACGCACGCACCCCCTCGGGCGCCCGCATGGAGGCGTGGCTGCCGTTGTCCCATCCTCAGGAGTCCCCGTCATGAAACACGCCCTGATCGTTGAGGACATCCCCGAAACCCGGACCTGGATGGGCAGGATCCTGGCGCTCGCCTTCCCCGGCATCGCAGTGCGCGCCGCCGCCACCCTGGAGGGGGCGCGGCGTCTGCTCGACGACCCCCTCGATCTGGCCCTGATCGACCTCAACCTCCCCGACGGTTTCGGGGCCGAGTTCATCGTCGAGGTGAAGGGCCGTTTTCCCGCAGCGGTCTGCGTGGTCGCCACCACCTTCGACGACGACGAACACCTGTTCCCCTCGTTGCAGGCGGGGGCCGACGGCTACCTGCTCAAGGACATGACGGTCGAGCAGATCCAAAACCTGCTGCTCGGAATCCAACGCGGGATCCCCCCCCTCTCCCCCGCGGTCGCCCGGCGGCTGCTCGGCCACTTCCGCGCCCCCCTCCCCACCGTCCCCTCCCGCCCTGAACTGACCCCCCGGGAGCAGGAGACCCTGGCCTTGATTGCCAAGGGGTTGAGCATCAAAGAGGCGGCGGCGATTTTGGACTTGAGCCAACACACGGTCGGGGGGTACGTGAAGGAGATCTACCGCAAACTGGGGATCGGCTCCCGAGCCGAAGCGGCACTGGAGGCCAGCCGCATGGGGTTGTTCGCCAAGGATTGACCCCGCCGTACAACGCGGTCGCGGCGCCCCCTCACACTTCTTTACAGTGAGTCGCCACACCCCAAGAATGGCCCCGTTCCGCATCCCGCCACGGATGGGCCCACGCTTGGCGCCCCGAGATTGCCATGACGTCCCATTCTCTCCCCCCTTTAAAAATCCTGGTCTGGGGTTGCGCCCTGGCGCTGCTGGCCTTGATCGGCGCCGTCGTCCTGGCGCTGGCCCCCCCACGACTCAACCTCCCCCTTGCCGTTGCGCAGAATGAGGTGGTGCTGGCCGCGCCGCTGGTCGCCGGAGCCGGCGACCGACCGATCCCGGCGGGGACGGCGGTGACCGCTCTGGGCGCCGACGACCTCCCCCCCCTTGAAATCACCCCCTTCGACCTGACCGAGGAGCCCGACACCCTGGAGAGCTGGGCGCGTTACAACCGCTTCCTGGCCCGACAGTCGCAGCTCCTCGCCCGGATGCAGGGGGGGCACCCCACCCTGTATGGGGCGGGATTCGATCCGCTGCCGCTGCACCCAACCCCCGCCCACCTCGCCGACCTGCCCCCCCTGTTCTGGGTGCAGTCTTTGAGCGGGGTGATCGGTTTTTTGCTTGGCTTGACGGTCTGGGCCTTTCGCCGCGAACTCGCACCGGCCCAGGCCTACATGATCGTGGGGATCGGCTTCCTCATTGCGGCCCTGCCCGCCGCCGTCTACGGCAGCCGGGAGCTGGCGCTCGACGGCGCGGTGTTCCGTGTGCTCTCCAGCCTCAACCACCTGGGATCGATCCTCTTCGCCGGGGCCTTGATGGGGCTGTTCTGGATCTACCCCACCGAGATTCGGGGGGGACGCCGGGCGATGCCGATCATCCTGGGCACTCTGGGGCTGTTCTGGGTCGCCGAAAACCTGCAATGGAGCGGCGGCATTGGCGACTGGAACGGCGTCATGATGCTCCCCATGCTCGGCATCCTCGTGCTCGCCGCCCTGCAATACCGGCGCAGCCGGGGGGAGCCGGTGCAGCGGGCGATCCTCAAATGGCTGGCCCTGAGCGCCATCGCCGGTACCGGCATCTTCTCGATCCTGGCGATCATCCCCGCCTACTTCGGTCTGCCCCCCCTGGTCGGCTCCCAGGCCTCGTTGTTCGCCTTCCTGTTGCTGGTCCACCTGGGGTTGGCGGCGGGGGTGGTCCGCTTTCGTCTGTTCAACCTCGACCGTTGGATGTGGAACGTCTGGAGCTGGCTGATCGGCGGTGCTGCGGTGGTGATGATCGACCTGCTTCTGCTCCAGGTGCTGGCGCTCTCCCAAACCCTGTCGCTGTGGATCGCCCTGGCGCTGGCGGGGTGGCTCTACTTCCCGCTGCGGCAATGGCTATGGCGGCGCCTGATGTTGCGGGGCGACGCTGCCCCCCCCTTGCCTCAACTGGTTGAGGCGGTGGCCAAGGCCGACAACGCCGCCGCCATGGCCGCCGGCTGGCAGGCGCTGCTGCGCCAGATTTTCCAGCCGCTGCACCTGACCGTGCTCGCCGCTCCGACCACCCACGTCGCCCTAGCCGGGGACGGCCTGGCGCTGCACATCCCCGGTCTGGGCGAAGGCGAGGGGCTAAGGCTGGAATACGCCCACGGCGGGCGCAGGCTGTTCTGGCCCGAGGATGTGAAAACCGCAGAATCGCTGCTGGCGTTGGCCCAGAACGCCTATGGCATCCAGGCCGCCCAGGACGCCGGGGCGCTCGCCGAGCGTCAGCGGCTGACCCGAGAACTCCACGACGGGCTGGGGGGCAAGATGCTGGCGATGTTGCACCGGGCCCAAAACCAGGAGGACGAGCAGCTCGCCCGGGGCGCTTGGCATGAACTGCGGGGGATCATCGCCGCCCTGGAGGGCAAACCCCGTCCGCTTGAAGAGCTGGCGGCGTTGTGGCGGCGCGATCTGGGCGACACGGTGGAGGGGGCGGGGGTCGCGTTCGACTGGCATTTCGAGGGGGGGGAGGCGGTGCTGACCCCGATTCAGCAACTGCACACCCGCCGCCTGCTGGAGGAGGCGGTCGCCAACGCCCTGCGCCATGCCGATCCTTCGTGGGTGGCGGTCGTCGTGGCGCTACGGGAGGGGTGGCTGCACCTGAGCGTGGCCAACGACGGCCTGGCACCCCCCCCCGAGGGGTGGCAAGTCGGAAGGGGAACCACCCACATGCGGGGCCGGGTCGCCGATTTGGGGGGGGAGATCGTCTGGCAGGGACGGCCCGGAGGGGGAACGCTGGTGACGGCCCGCTGGCCGCTGCCCTCCTCGGCGGCGGCGCCCCCATGAGGAGGCCGGATTGAAACGGGTATTAATCGTCGAAGACATCGCCGACACCCGCGCTTGGTTGCGCGGGATCGTCGCCGAGGTCTTTGTTGAGGCGGCCATCGTCGAGGCGGCCAATCTGGCCGCTGCCGACACGGCGTCCGACCGGGAATCCTTCGATCTGCTGCTGTGCGACCTGAACCTGCCCGACGGTTTCGGGGCCGACTTCATTGCCCGCTTCAAACCGCGCCATCCCCAGGCGCTGTGCGTGGTCGCCACCACCTTCGACGACGACGAACACCTCTTCCCCGCCCTGCAAGCGGGGGCCGACGGTTACCTGCTCAAGGGATTGCCCCGGTCGCAGATCGCCGGGCTCCTTCAAGGCATCACCAACGGCCAGCCCCCCCTCTCCCCCAGCATCGCCCGGCGGCTGATGGAATACTTCAAACCCGCCGTCCCCCCCACCCCCCCCGAATGCCTCGAACTGACCCCCCGCGAGTGCGAAACCCTGCTGCTGATCGCCAAAGGGTTGAGCCTGAAAGAGGTCGCCCGGCTGCTGAACATCAGCCAGCACACCGTCGGGGGGTATGTGAAAGAGGTCTACCGCAAACTGGGGATCTGCTCCCGGGCCGAGGCGGCGCTGGAGGCCAGTCGCATGGGGTTGTTTCGCGGGGATTAAGACGGGGTTTCGAGGGGCGCGCCGCCCCTCAAGACGAGGCCCCCTCCTCGGCGGGGGTCAGAGCCTCGGGGGGCGGCTCGGCGGGGGCGGGCACGGCGTCGGGCGCGGGGGGCGAGCGGCGCCCCACCAACACGCAGGCGACCACGATGACCGCCGCCGCCACATCCCCAAGGTGGATCGTCTCCCCCAATAGCGCTGCGGCGGCCAAAATGGTGAGAAAAGGCTGGAGCAGTTGCAGTTGACCAACCCGACCGATCCCCCCCAACGCCAGCCCTTGGTACCACACCACAAACGCCAGATACATGCTCACCACCCCGACGTAGGCAAACCCGGCCCAACTCGACCACGGAACCGCAGACCACACGGCGGGCGCGGTTTGCAGCGCCGGAAGCAACAGCAGGGGGGCCGAGAGCAGCAGCGCCCAACTGATGGTCTGCCACGCCCCCAACGTCCGAGCCAGACGTGCCCCCTCGGCGTAGCCGAATCCGGCGGCCAACACCGCCCCCAAGAGCAGCAGATCGCCGCTGTGCAACGCCGTCTGCCCCCCCGAGAGCGAAAAACCGGCAATGGTGAGGCTGCCGATCAGGGTCGAGATCCAGAACAGGGGGCGGGGGCGCTCCCCGGCCAGCCAGGCGCCGAACAGCGCAGTGGCCAGCGGCAGCAACCCCACCACCACCGCCCCATGGGATGCCGGCACCAGGGTCATCGCCCAGGTCGAAAGCAGGGGGAACCCCACCACCACCCCCAGGGCCACCCCAGCCAGGCGCAGCCACTGACCGGGGCTGGGCAGCCGCGACCGGGTCGCCAGCAACACCCCACCCGCCAAAAGGGCCGCCACCACCGCCCGCCCCAATCCCACAAACACAGGATCGAGCCCCGCCACCGCCATGCGGGTGGCCGGTAGGGTCAGGCTGAAACCGAGCACGCCGAGTAGGCCGTAGACAAGACTGCGATGGTGGGGCGACAGGCGATTCATGGGGGCGGTTCTCACAAGGGGCGACGGTGGTGTCGCGGGGGGAAGGGTGCGGCAGAACCGGGGGGGCGGGGGGAGTTCCTTGGGGGGCTGAGGGGGTAGATATGAGGGAAACGCCGAATCAAGTCCTCCTGCCTTTTTCGGCGACGCTGCGCAAAAACCAAAAGCGGGGCTTCGGCGACTTAGGTCGCCTCCTACGTAGAGCGGACCGAAGCTTGGTTCGGCGACGGGGTCGCCTCCTACGACAGCGGACCGAAGTCCGCGAACGCTGACCCGCCCTGCGCGGTTCGGCGACGAGTCGCCTCCTACGACAGCGCACCGAAGTCCGCGAACGCTGACCCGCCCTGCTTGGTTCGGCGACTTAGGTCGCCTCCCACGTGGAGCGCACCCTTTTGGTGGCCCATCCCTGGGTTGTTAAGGCGCCCTCGAACCGCCGCCGCCCATCGCCCCGCATCCCGCTCCGACTTGCCCCGTGTTGCAACGCACCTGTTGCGTGACCTGCGCGTGTTGTTGTTCACAAAACCCCCTATGACCCCGTGTTCTCGGGGTATCTCCCCCCCAATACCCCACGGATGATCCGGCTCCCTTTTCACATGAGCTCGGAGGATCGTCCATGAGCCATCGACCCACCCACCATTCCCGCATCGCCCTGAGTTTGATGCTGGCCGCCGCCGTCTCGGGCTGCGGCGGAGGGGGGGGAGGCTCCTCCTCCGGCTCGGGATCGACCGCCACCGCCACCCTCTCCGGCACCGCCCTGGGGGGGCGCTTTTTGAGCGGCGAGGTTTGCGCCTACGCCCTAACCGGCGGGGTCAAAGGGGCCCAGCTCGGCTGCGCTGCCATCGACCCAGCCACCTCGACCTACAGCATCGACGTCGGCAGCTACACCGGCGACGCCCTGCTCGAAATCGGGGCCGGAGCCGCCTACGACGACGAAGCCAATCCCAACGACAACACCACCGGCACCCCGGTCGGGGCCGGGACCCTGCGCTCGGTGGCCAGCGTGAGCGGCGTCGGCACCGTCGCCGCCGCCCTCACCCCCCTGACCGAGGCGGCGCTGCGGGCCGCGACCAGCCTGGCCCCCGCCGACGTCGCCGCCGCCGCTGCCCAGATTCGTACCGACCTGGGGCTCGATCCCCAGCTCGACCTCTTCGACACCCAGCCCGCCCTGAGCGCCACCACCGGGCAGCAACTGGCCTACCGCGAGGCGCTGCGGGCGCTGTCGCAAATGCAGTACGGCAACCCCACCTACCAAAGCAACCTGAGCGGCTACCTCGACCACGTCGCCCAAAACCACGCCACCTTGAAAACCCAGTTCGATACCGAGCTGAACAACGGGCTGTCGAGCGGCTGCACCCTCGACACCAGCAACGTCCTGACCTGCACCGCTGCGAGTGGCGGCAGCGGTGGTGGCACGGGTGGTGGGACGGGCGGAGGGACGGGGGGCGGCAGCGGTGGTGGAACTGGCGGCGGCAGCAGCGGCGGTTCGACCGGGGGCAACATTGGCGGCAGCGGGGGCAGCACGCCCAACGTCGGCATCGCCTTTGTTGCCCCGGCCTCGCTACCCGCCCTGGTTCACCCGAGCGGCAGCGACCCCTCGGCCAGCATCGCCGCCGCCTGGAGCGGCGCCCTGCCCGCCATGAAAAGCGCGGTGTTCCCCCCCACCACCGCCGTTCGCGCCTCGATAAGTGTCAACTATTACCCCGGCGCGGTGGGGTTGGTCCCCAATTACCTTGCCTACGAATACGACACCTCAGGGCAAGCGGTGGGGAGCAGCAAATTCGAGCTCGGCTCCGACAACCTGCCCCTGACCGCCGACGACGTGCAGGTCTACTACGCCCTGAACTACCTCGGCCAGGGCAACGCCGTGAACAACCTGCAAATCACCGGACCGGGCCTCGACGGCATCTGGCACACCGCCGACGACACTACCAATGCGTCGTACAACACGTTGCTCGGGGTCACGGGGGACGACGGCAACGGCAACCGCATCCTCGTGCCGACCTTGGTCGCCGGTCCCGACAAGACCTTCTTCACCGCCGACGACACCCTGGGCAACACCGGCTGGGATCTGATCGCCCTCAACGGTTCGGGGTACGGGGTGCAGGATGTCCACTACATCAACGCCGGTCCCGATACCGTGCTGTTTACCGCCGACGACGCCATCGGCTGGTACACCGTCGTCGAGGTCGACCCCTCGGGCAACGCCCTGCAATCGGTGACCTTCAACGGCAAGGGGGCCGATCAAACCTGGTTCACCGCCGACGATACGGTGCAAACCGCCGTGGCCGGAGTGGTGAGCGGCGGTCGGCTGACCCACACCATCGGCTATGGCCCCGGCCCCGATAGCATCTGGTTCACCTCCGACGACACGCCGAGCAGCTACAGCTTCTACGCCTACGATGCCGCCGGGTTGCTGGCCCTTGCCGCCACCTACACCGGGGCGGGGTTGGACGGGCTGTGGCTGACCGCCGACGACGTCGCCAGCGGCGCGGTCGCGACCCTGTACGACGGCTCCGGCAACGCGACCCAAACCGCCCATCTGATCGGTCGCGGAGCCGACAACCTGTGGTTCAACGGCGACGACACCCTCATCAGTTACACCGTCCAGCAAAAGGACGCCGCCGGGCACTCGCTGCGTCAGGTCACCTACAACGGCAAGGGAAGCGACGGCTTGTGGTTCACCGCCGACGACACCCCCAACGGGCCGTACACCTACCGCAGCTACAACGCCAACGGCAAAAACACCCTGTCGATCTTCTACACCGCCCCCGGTGTCGACGGCATTGCCTTCAGTGCCGACGACACCGTCAGCAGTTACACCGTCAGCCGCTTCCTGCCCGACGGCAAGCCGGCGGGGGGCTGCGCGGTGATGAACATGGGGGCCGACGGTCTGGCCTTCACCGCCGACGATCCCTGCACCTACGTCGACTCGACCCTGAACGGCGCCGGTAAGGCGATCCAATCGGTCTACCACTACGGCCCCGGCGTCGACGGCATCTACTTCAACGCCGACGATCCCATCGGCACCCCCAGCGGCTACGGCCATCTCGACTACACCTACGACGGCCAGGGGCGGATGCTCACCTACAAGCTCTACGACACCGCCGGTCCCGACGGGATCTGGCTGACCGGCGACGACACCGTGCTGATCGACGGGGTTTGGAATTACGACGTGGCGGGCAACGTCGTTCAGATCTACCGCGACGGGTTGGGGGCCATCACCGAATGGAGCCAATTGACCGCCAGCAACGGCGGCTTGACCCTCGACGGCATCACCTACAGCGACGCGGGCCCCGACACCGTTTGGCAAACCGCCGACGACACGATCGGCTACATCACCCATCAGGTGAGCGATGCCGCCGGTCATAACCTGATCTACGCCAGTGCGGGCATAGGGGTCGACAACATCTGGTTCACGGTCGACGACTACCTGCAATACACCGCCTACACCTACGACCCCCAGGGGGTGATGACCAGCCAGATCAACTACACGGGGCCCGGCCTCGACGGGGTTTGGTTCACCGCCGACGACCAGCTCAACACGGCCTCCTACCCCAACGTCCCTTGGCCATAAGGGGGGGGCCACGCAGCAAGAGGGGGGCCTTGAGCCCCCCTTTTTTTTGGATGAGGGTCTCCCGGTTGCCAACGCCCTGCCTCCCCTCCCCCTTGGGGTTCCATTGCAGGGATCGAGCAGATGGGGACAGGGTGAAGCTCGACGCCTCAGCTCGAAGCGACCTTCTCGGCAGCGAGCGCAGCGCACGGATTGCCACGACCCGGCTGGCGTCCAAGGGACGGCGCCACGTTGCCTTGAAGGGGGGGTAAAACGGGGGGGGACGGGAATCAACCGGGGATCGTCGTGCAAGCGACCCCCAAAAAACACCCCGCATCCTCGGGGGGTAGACTCGTATTTGTAACTATTTGAATAAATATAATAAATACAACATCCTCAGGCATTGATGACAGCCAAAAGCAGGATGATGATGCCTGGGTCGCTCCGTGCTCCACCCACCTGTGTCGCCCCGATCTGCATGCCCAACCAAGGAGAGTCCCATGAAACGCTCAACCCTGATGGCCCTGGCTCTAGGACTCACCCTCCCCCTCATGGCGCATGCCTCATCCTCTAAACCCTGGGACTCCCCTTGGGACGATGTTGCGGTGTTCGATCTTTCAGGCGACCGCAGCGACCAATTCGAGGATTACACCTGGGAGGACGACGCCGACGAGCTTGAGGGTACCAAGAAGGTTCTGCTGACCGATTTCGTGGTGGAGTTCGAGAACGGCTACGAACACCGGGACGACACCGCCCACGCCTACGCCTCGCTGGAGGGGTTGAGCACCGAGGGGCGGCAGAAGCTCACCGATCAACTCTACGAGCAGGTGGTGGCCGACCTGACCGCCCTGGGCTGGGAGGTGGTCGCTCCCAACCAGTTGACCGACAACCCCGATTACCAGGCGACCATCAAAGAGGCGGTGGCCACCCCCTACCACTACGAAACCAGCCTTTCGGTCGATAAGGACGAGTCCTGGTCCCGTTCGTCGATGCTGTATTCGCCCCACGGCTTCCCCCTGTATCTGCCCGCCCCCGATCAACGGGGTCAGCGGGGGATCGGCGAGGGGGGGATCATGGGCAACCTCTTCGGCTCGGTGGGGGTGCAGGTGTACCACCACGAGCAGGAGCTGGCCGACAACCAAAAGGTGCCGGTTCTTAAGGTCTGGATCGCGGTCGGATTCGGCGATGCCATGGCCGAACACAGCATGTTCGGCTCCAAGGCCTACGCCCACCCCCACATCTTGCTGCGGGGCGGGGAGGAGACCCGGCTGGCGTTTCGCACCGTCGACGCCTCGGCCAACACCATGTCGGGGGGCAAGCGGCCCGGCGACGGCTCCTCCATCGTCGCCCTCGACCAAGATGTGGTCGCCGACGCCGACTATCTGGCCAAGCCCCCCAGCAGCCCCGACGCCGGTCATTTTGTCTTCACCGCCGACGAGGCCAAGTACGACGCCATCGTCGTGAAGTATTTCGCCGCAGTGCGCGAGATGCTGCTTTTGCGCCTGAAGGACGAGGCGTTCTGACCCGGCACCCGCGCTGAACAACCTCAGGCCATGAAGGGGCGCCCCCCTTCATGGCTTTTTTTGGGCCCCGTGATCGCCCCTGAAACCGCCGACCTCTCCCCCCGTTAAAGAAACGCTGCATCAATCGGCGCCTCCTTAAGGTCGCTCTGCGATGTTGCGCACTCCCCCCCCGTTCGCGGGGTGTCTTCACCCCCTTCACCCGTACAAGATGGGCCATCCCATTCGCCGTCACGGAGGTCCGTCATGATCCGCATACCCCGCACCCCCAACCCCCTTTTGGCCCTGCTGCTGGCCGCCGCCGTAAGCGGCTGCGGCGGCGGCGGGGGCTCTTCCTCTTCGACGGGGGGTGGGACAACCACCACCTCGGTGGGCGGTTCGGTCACCAAGGGGCCGGTGGGGGGGGCCTCGGTGACCCTGTACGCCATCAACGCCGACGGCAGCCGGGGGGCGGCGGTCGCGGGTCCCTTCAGCACCGCCAGCGACGGCGCCTGGAGCGGCACCATTCCCAGCAGCGCCACCCCCCCCTTCGAGGTGGTCGCCACCGGGGGGAGCTACACCGACGAGGCGACCGGCAACACCGTTGCCCTGGGGACGGGGGCCGAACTCGAAGGGCTGATCGCCTCACTGCCCGCCAGCGGCGCCGTCACCGCCGCCATCACCCCCTACACCCACGCCCTGGCGCTGTCGGCCAAGTTGATGGCAGCGGGGGGCACGGCGGTCGGGACAGCGGTGAGCAGCGCGATTGCCTCGGCCCAAACCAACTTGGGCTTCGATCCCACCACCGTCATCCCCCCCGATCCGCTCAACCTGCCCGCCAACGCCACGGCGGCGCAAAAGCAGTACGCCGCCCTGCTCGGGGGGATCTCGCAGCTTGGGCAAAGCGCCGGGGTTGCCGGGGCGAGCCCCATCGACGTAGCGATTGCCCTGAGCCAAGACATGGCCGACGGCAAACTCGACGGACTGGACGCCTCGGGGGGGCAGGTGACCCTCTCCAACGGGGGCGGAACCGCCAACCTGCCCGCCCTCGACACCACCGGCATGACGGCGCTGAACACCGCCGCCACCACCTTCGCCGGCAACCACGCCTCGGCCTACTCGGGAGTGACCGTACCGACCATCGGCGGCGGCTTTTACACCCCGCCCAGCGGCGGTGGAACGGGGGGGGGCGGCGGGACGACCGCACCGACCATCACTTCAATCACCCCCTCTGCGGGGCCGGTCGGCACCCAAATCGCCATCGTCGGCAGCCACTTCAAAACCACCGCCGGGGGGGTGAGTGTCACCTTCGGCGGCGGGGTGCAAGCGACCCCGGTCAGCCTGACTGACGGTCTGATCGGGGTGATCGTCCCCAGCGGGGCGACTTCGGGACCGATCACCATCGCCCAACTGCCCAGCGGCGGCTCGGTCTCCTCTGTCCCCTTCACCGTCACCGGCGGCGGGGGTGGGGGCGGTACCACCACCAACGTCTACAACTTCGGCGCCGACCGCGATCTGGCCCTTTATGCCGCCGCGGCGGGCAACTACACCGTCAACGTCGCCTCGGCCAACGCCGCCACCTTTCCGGCCCTGAGTGCGGGGCAGGCGTTGACGGTCACCGTGGCGGCGAGCGGCGCCATCACCGTGAACGACACCAACCAAAACGTCGTCTACGCCACCACCTCCGCCAGCCACCCCAACGTCGCAATGGCCGCCGCCAGCCACCTTTCGGGCCCCGGCCCCAACGGCTGGGAGCTGACCTCCTGGAGCCCATCGGCGCTGACCCTGTACGACTCGCGCATCACCCTGACCCTGCATCCCAGCGGCTACGCCAAACTGGTCATCAACAAAACCCTATTGCAGCAGGATGTGGTGGCCGAAGCGGGGCAATTGCCCGCCGGTCCCCAAGGGTGGTTGCAGAGCGATGCGGGGCTAACCCTGATGGCCAAGGCAGCGGGGAGTTACCCGGTCTATGTCTGGAGCTCGACCTCCACCGATCTGCCGGTCGGCCCCTTCACCTTCGCCATGAGTCAGGTGGGGCAACAGGGCAACGTCAGCGGTGGGGCGATCAACATCACCACCAACGAGCCCAACCCCAACATCCCCATCCTCGGCAACCTGAGCGACGTCATGGCCGAGGGCTTCGTCTGGGTCGCCAACGCCTGGCGCTTCGCCTTCGGTTTCGGCAATGGCGTCCCCAGCATGGGGTTCGCCATTCAACCCAACGGCCTGATCGTCGGCACCTACACCGACGCCCTGGGTAAACAGGCGATGTTCAGCAACGATCCCATCAACCAGTACGGGACGACCGTCCCCACCGATTTCGCCGCCATCGCCGGAACCTACAGCGCTACCGGCAGCGGCGCGGCGGTCACCTTTATCGATGCCACCGGAACCCACACCATCGGGGGGGCGGGGACGATGGCGCTCACCATCGACGCCTCCGGCACGGTCAGCTACGCCCTCAACGGCGGGGCCGCCTCGGTGCTGACCTGGGACGGCAACGGCAACTACCTGACCCGCACCGGCCCCAACACCTACACCATCGAGATGGGGGACGGCAGTCAGGCCAACACGATCTTCCTCAATGTCGACCTCAGCGGTGGCAAAACCACCCCCATGTGGGAGATGCGGCTGATGACCAGCGCCAGCGGACTGATCTACCGCACCCCCTGATCTTCACCTCCTTCCCCTCCTCGACCCGGCCTGCGAGCCGGGTCTTTTTTTTCATCGACCCGACCCCGCACCCACCAAAACCGACCCCAACCCCGACCTTCACCCTTGCCTGTGGGAGGCCACTTCTGTGGCCGAAGCGAAGCTGAGTTGTCGGGGCGAGATCGGGTTTGGGTGGAGGTGGTCGCTGTTGCTCTTTGGAAGGCCGTGCTCCGCCGTGGCCGCTTTTCCTTCAGCGCACAAAAGGAGGATGCGGGGCACATCGAGCAGGCGGGGGTTGAGGTTCCAGGGTTGCCTCCCCATTCGCGGTCGGGGACCGCTCCTACCAAAACCAACCCCCCAAACCCCGACCTTCACCCTTGCCTGTGGGAGGCCACCTCTGTGGCCGAAGCGAAGCTGAGTTGTCGGGGCGAGATCGGGTTTGGGTGGAGGTGGTCGCTGTTGCTCTTTGGAGGGCCGTGCTCCGTCGTGGCCGCCTTTCCTTCAGCGCACAAAAGGAGGATGCGGGGCACATCGGGCAGGCGGGGGTTGAGGTTCCATGGTTGCCTCCCCATTCGCGGTCGGGGACCGCTCCTACCAAACCCCCCCCAAAAAAACCCCGACCTTCACCCTTGCCTGTGGGAGGCCACTTCTGTGGCCGAAGCGAAGCTGAGTTGTCGGGGCGAGATCGGGTTTGGGTGGAGGTGGTCGCTGTTGCTCTTTGGAAGGGTGTGCTCCGCCGTGGCCGCTTTTCCTTCAGCGCACAAAAGGAGGATGCGGGGCACATCGAGCAGGCGGGGGTTGAGGTTCCAGGGTTGCCTCCCCATTCGCGGTCGGGGACCGCTCCTACCAAAACCAACCCCCAACCTCGGCCTTCACCCTTGCCTGTGGGAGGCCACTTCTGTGGCCGAAGCGAAGCTGGGTTGCCTCCCCATTCGCGGTCGGGGACCGCTCCTACCAAAACCAACCCCAAACCTCGGCCGACATCCTCGCCCCTTTTTTCGCCCAGCGGCGCTACACTGCTCCCCCCAAAGGAGGGGGCCGTCATGCGCATTGCCGACACTGCCGGACAACCCTGCACCGATTTGCTGCACGCCCTCGACAGCGGCAAAGAGGGTTTGAGCGACGCCGAGGCGGCCGTGCGCCGGGCCCGCTACGGCGACAACCGCATCACCTTCCACCACCCCACCCCGGTCTGGCGGCTGCTGGCCGCCGAGTTTTTCGCCCTCTTCCCCCTGCTGTTGCTCGCCGCCGCCCTGCTTGCGCTGCTGGCCGACCACTTAAGCCCCCACGACGGCTACGACTTGATCGGCCTGGCGCTGTTCGGGGTGGTGGTGCTCAACGCCCTGGTTTCGTTCGTGCAAACCTACAAGGCCGAGCGGCTGACCCTGGCCTTTTTGGCCTACATCCCCCAAAGCGTGGTGGTGCTGCGAGGGGGGGATAAGGTGCTCAAAAACACCTGGGAGGTGGCGCCGGGGGATGTGGTCTTCGTGCAGGAGGGGGACAAGATCCCCGCCGACGGGGTGATGCTGGCGGGGGGGCCGTTGGTGGTCGACGAGTCGATCCTGACCGGGGAATCCCACCCCCGGCACAAACGGCCCAGCGAAACCATCGACCCCGACGCCACCCTGTTTTGCGGCGCCTTGGTCCATAAAGGGGAGGGGCGGATGCTGGTGGTCGCCACCGGCGCCCACACCACTCTGGGTGAAATCAGCCGGACCACCACCAATCTGGACCGCACCGAAACCCCGATGCAAAAAGAGCTCAAGGGGTTCGTCCGAGTCATCACCTGGCTGGCGCTGGGGATTGGCGCCCTCTTCTTCGTCATCGGCATGGCGCTGGGCAACCCCTTCTGGGGCAACCTGATCTTCGCCATCGGCATCATCGTCGCCAACGTCCCCGAGGGGCTGCTCCCCACCGTCACCCTGGCGTTGACCCAGGCAAGCCTGCGGATGCGAAGCCACAACGCGGTGGTCAAGCGGCTGGTGGCGGTCGAAACCCTGGGCAGCACCACGGTGATCTGCACCGACAAAACCGGCACCCTGACCCAGAACCGGCTCCACGTCGCCTACACCTATCTCGACGGGATGCAGATCGAGGCGGCCGCCTTCTCTGCCCTGCTGCAACACCCGGCCGGGGCGACCGCAGCCGAGATCATGGCGCTGTGTCACGACGCCATCGCCACCCGCGACGTCGACGGTTCGGTTCGCTTTCATGGCGACCCCACCGAGGTCGCGCTGGCCCAATTTGTCGACACCTTGCCCGGCTTTGCCGCTGTCACTGAGCGTTTTGTTAGCCTGAGCCGCCGCGCCTTCGACGCCGAGGCCCGCTACATGGCGGCCACCTACCACACCCAGGGGGACACCCTCTACCAGACGGTGAAGGGGGCCCCCGAGGTGGTTCTGGGGCGCAGCCACTACCTGCATCGGGGTGGCCACCCCACCCCGATGAACGAGGCCGACCGGAGCGCCATTTCGGCCCAGGCCAAACGGTACGCCGCCGACGGGTTAAGGGTGCTGGCGCTCGCCTACCGGATCGCCGATGCCCCCGGAGGTGAGCCCGAGGGGCTGGTCTTCGTGGGCTTGGTCGCCCTGGTGGATCCCCCCCGCCCGGAGGTCCCCGCTGCGGTCGCCGCCTGCCAAACGGCGGGAATCCGCATCGTGGTGATGAGCGGCGACAAGGCCGAGACGGTGGCCTACATCGCCCGTACCCTGGGGATCGCCCAAGCCCCCCGCATCATCGAGGGGCCGGAACTCGCGACGATGGCGGATGCGGCGCTGCACTCGGCACTTTCTGGTGAGGTGCTCTTCGCCCGCATCGCCCCAGAACAAAAGCTGCGGGTGGTTGAGGCGTTGCAGGCGATGGGGGAGGTGGTCGCGGTGACCGGGGACGGGGTCAACGACGCCCCGGCGCTGAAGCGGGCCGACATCGGGGTGGCGATGGGGCTCAAGGGGACCGACGTGGCCAAAGAGGCCAGCGACATCATCCTGCTCGACGACAACTTCGCCACCATCGTCGCCGCCATCGAACAGGGACGGGCGGTCTACGACAACATCCGCAAATTCATCACCTACATCCTGACCAGCAACATCCCCGAGATCCTTCCTTTTTTGGCCTTTGTGCTCTTCCCCATCCCCCCGGCGATGACGGTGGTGCAGATCCTGGCCATCGATTTGATCACCGACGTACTCCCCGCCATCGGACTGGGCAACGAGCCTCCCGAGGCCGACACCATGCGCCGCCCCCCCCGCCCCAGGGATGAACACCTGGTCGGGATGTCGACCTTCGTGCGCAGCTATTTGATTGCCGGCCCCGTCGAGGCTTTGCTCGCCTTCGCCGCCTTTTTTACCGTGCTGTCGGCGGGGGGGTGGCGTTGGGGGGAGGAGCTCCTCCCCGACACCCCCCTCTATGCCCAGGCGACCGCCGCCTTTTTGACGGCGATCATCTTCGGGCAGATCGGCAACGTGCAGGCCTGCCGCACCGCCCGACTGAGCGCGCTACCACTGCTGCGCCGCTTCAACCCCTGGATCGCCGGGGGAATCGCCTTCGAGCTGCTCTTTGTCGCCGCGATTCTGACCATCCCGACCCTGCAACCGCTGTTCACCGTCGCCCCCTTCCCGGCCCAGGCCTGGGTTTGGATCATCGCCGCGCCGCTGCTGCTGTTTGCCGTCACCGAGATCCGCAAGGGGTGGCTGCGGCGCCCCTCTTCCTGATCCCGGAAACTTGCCCCCTCCCCCCCTTTCCTCCAAGGTTCACCCCTTTTTTCATCCGTTTGCCGCGCCATGCGGCTCTTTGAAAGGACACCGTTGTGCTTACCACCAACGCGCAGAAAGTCAGCTACGCCATCGGCCTGGGCATCGCCCGGGATTTTCAATCCAAGGGGATCGCCCTGGAGCCCGAGTCCTTCTCGATGGGGGTGCGCGACGCCGTCTCGGGTCTGGCGCCGCAGTTGAACGATCAAGAGATCGAGGTGGCGATGCAGGCCTTCCAGCAAGAGGTCGCCAAACAACAGGCGGCCGAGATGGCAAAGGCAGGGGCCCAAAATCGCATCGAAGGGGAGGCCTTCCTGGCCAAGAACGGGCAAAACCCCGAGATCACCACCCTGCCCAGCGGCTTGCAATACCGGGTGATCAAGCAGGGCAATGGTCCGATTCCCAAGGAAGGCGACACCGTAACCACCCACTACCGGGGCATCCTGATCGACGGCACCCAGTTCGACAGCTCCTACGACCGGGGCGAGCCTGCCACCTTCCCGGTGGGGGGTGTGATCGCCGGTTGGACCGAGGCGCTGCAACTGATGCCGGTCGGCTCGAAGTGGCAGCTCTTCATCCCCGCTGGGCTGGCCTACGGCCTCCGCGGCGCCGGTGGGGTGATCGGCCCCGATGCGACATTGATTTTCGACATTGAGCTGCTCGGCATCGGCTGAGGGGTGGTGCAGTGAAGAAACCCAAAAGGGCAGCCGCTGGGCTGCCCTTTTGGTTGGGGGGGGTCGAAATTGCCTTTGGGAGGAACGCGCTGCGCCGCGTCCACGGTTACGCCGAAGCGTGATCCTCCAGCCTCACCCCAGCGTTGCCATCCTCTCCATCCGCCCCAGCAGCCCTTGCTTTCTCCCCTGGCTGGCAATGTCTCCGGGCAGATGCCCCGACAACGCTTCGATGAAGTCGGGTTCCTGAAGCCATCGGGTGAAGGTCTTGGCGACAAAACGGTGCAACTCCAGGTCGGCCCGCCGCAACTCCTCCTCCACCTCGGGCCGCCCATCGAGCACCGCGATTAGATCCTCCAGATCGTGGCTGCCCCACCAATCCCCGTTCCCCCGACCCAGAAACGCCTCGATCTTGGTGGCGATGAAGCAGGGGGCGGTGACCATGCGGATGGTGATCCCGCTCGGCAGCTGCGTTTCGGTCGCGGTACTCAGCGCCAGGGGATACCAGCGGTTGGCAAAACCCAGAATGTCGGAATCGATCGGCATCACGTCGACCTTGACCGCCCCCACGACCCAGCGGCAGATCACCGTATCCGAGCTGTCCTCCCGAAAACCCAGCGCCCGCAACCGCTCGCCGAAGCGGTGATAAGCACCGGTCGAGGCGAGTTCGGCGATGACGTCCACATCGACGGTCGCCCGAACGGGGGGCGCAGCGGGGTCGGTGAGCAACAACCCCACCGCGCAACCCCCGAGAAAAACGACCTCCCCTACCATGTCCCCCAATCGTTCGGCCACCAAGGTGAGGTTTGCCAAATTGGGATCGAGCCGATTCATGGCGCCCAATCCCAATCGCCGTTCAGGCGACGTTCGAGGTATTCGGCGGCCAGCGCCCGCTCCCTGGCCCGTCCGCCGCGCAGGGCATCGACCAGGGCGAGCAATTCGTAGAGCCGGGCGTCGTTCCGGGCCGCCAGGGGAACCGACTTGTAGAGGGGGGAAAACGCCAATCCCCGCGCCTCCCCCTCGGGATCGGGCCAAACCGGAACCGGCTCACCATCGGGGAGAATCTGCGTATTCAAGGGGGGCGCGGCGTGGGCCGTTGGCACCCCCCGCGTCATCGCCCCCCGGTCGGGGGCAAAAATGTAGGGGACGCCAAAGCGCAGTAGATCAAACAACCCTTTGCGCTGTATTCCACCACCCGAAACAGGATTGGCCATTTCCCGACTAGCGATCATCGAACGAATTGCGGGCGGCACCATGGGGGAAATGTACGCCATCTGAAGATCCAACAATCCCGCCGCCACCAGCCGCTTCACCCCGGCGTGCACCTCGGAAGAACTCATCCCGAGTTCCAACGCCAACGGGGCGTAGCTCCACCCCGGCTGCGGCAGGGCGGCAATCTTGAGCAGAACGACGATGTCTTGGGGTTTGAGGATCATGGGGAATACGCTATTCGCGATTCGCGAACGACGCAAGAACAACGGCAGCACTGGGTTCGGCTCAGAATCGGGGGGGGGCTCGCTTTGGCCTGTGGGGCTCGGGTGCGACTTGCGCCACCATCCTTCCAACAAACCGCTTTCTTATTTCAACTTGTCGCCCTTAAATAAAATAAAGACGGTTCTTATTTTAGGATGAGGTCCAAAATGCAACGCTCCGTACAGGGAACCTACGTCTCCATCTCGACGGCGGGCGAACAGGTCCAAGCCTTCGTGCCCGCCCCATTGCCCCCCTCCCCCCCCATCGACTGGAGTCCCGAGCTGCGGGCCAAATTCGACCAGGCCCTGCTGGCTCTTGGGCGGCTGGACAGTGTCTCGACCTTGCTGCCCGATACCGCGCTGTTTCTCTACATGTACGTCCGCAAGGAGGCGGTGCTCTCCTCCATGATCGAGGGGACTCAATCCTCCCTGTCCGACCTGCTTCTTTTCGAGCTCGACCAAGCCCCCGGCGTCCCATTGGACGATGTGCGCGAGGTCAGCCAATACGTCGCGGCGCTCGATCATGGGTTGCGCCTGCTGGACGAAGGGTTGCCGCTGTCGCTGCGGCTGATCCGCGAGGTCCACGGCGTATTGCTCAACCAGGGGCGCGGCAGCAGCAAAACCCCGGGGGAATTCCGGCGCAGCCAGAATTGGCTCGGCGGAACCCGCCCCGGCAATGCCGCCTTTGTCCCGCCTCCGGCTGATCGGGTTATGGAGTGCATGGGGCAACTGGAGCTCTTCCTGCACGATCAACCCGAGGCGACGCCGATCCTGCTCAAGGCGGCGCTGGCCCATGTGCAGTTCGAGACAATTCACCCCTTCCTCGACGGCAACGGACGTTTGGGCCGCCTGCTGATCGCCCTGCTTTTGTGCGAGCACAAGGTTTTGCAGACCCCGATGCTCTACCTGAGTCTCTATTTCAAAACCCATCGCCAGTATTACTACACATTGCTGGACGGCGTGCGGCACACCGGCGATTGGGAGGCGTGGCTCGATTTCTTCGCCGAGGCGGTCGTCGTCACCGCCGGTCAGGCGGTGGATACGGCGCGGCGGCTCGTGGATCTGACCGATCGCCACCGCGACGCCATCTCGACGCTGGGCCGACCGGCCGCCTCGACCCTTCAGGTCCACCGCGCCCTAATGGCCCACCCCATCGCCACCTCGGGTTGGCTGGTCGTTCAAACCGGTCTCACCCCCGCCACGGTGAACAAGGCGCTCGCCAACTTGGTACAACTCGACATCGTTCGGGAATTGACCCTCCAAAAACGCAACCGCCTCTTCAGCTACGCCGACTATGTGGCGATTTTGAACGAGGGGACCGAGCTTCCGGCACGGTAAAAGGGGACGTCATGCGCCACTCCTCAATACATCGCGATGTATGTCGGCGATGCCCACGGGAAGCCCCTCCTTGAAACCCTTGCTTTGGGCGAGCGGGAGATCGCCGAGGGCAAGGTCGCATCACAGGAAGAGGTCGCCACACGGATGCGGTCGCGGCTGAATGCCCCCCACCCAAGCCCGGCGGGTCGCGGTTCGACTCGCTCGTGGACCGCAACCCGCGCATACCGCTCATGCGGCGACCGGTCGCCGCACCCCCAAAGACCCAACAAAAAAACCCGCAGGGCGTGAGCCTTGCGGGGTTTTTGTTGCCTGTGCCCAATACCCCACCAATGCTATGTTTCCAATCTGATGCCTCGTCCCCCCAAGTCCATCGCACCAAGGAAGAGGAGCCCCGTTTGATCGACAAACGAGCGCTGACCGAACGCGACATCTGCACCAAATACATCACCCCCGCGTTGCAGCGGGCGGGGTGGGACATCGCGACCCAAATCCTGGAGGAGTTCCCCCTCACCAAGGGACGGATCATCGTTCGGGGCAAGCTGCACACGCGCGGGCAAAACAAGCGGGCCGACTACCATCGGATTTTCCAGCAAAGTGACGCGGTCGGCTTAGAGCATTAGCAACCACTACCACCTGCTGATCGAGACCCCCAAGCCCAACCTCTCCCCTGACGCTGACCCCGTTCCGACTTGTCAAAGGGGTACGGTAAGGGGGGGTAAAACTGGTATTTCAAGACCTGACCCCGTTCTTCACGCGCTGAAGAGCCCCGCACACCCCCCCCTGCATCGGCGAGGGTTAGGGCGCCTTATGGGGCACAGGAAACACCCTTTTGAGCGGCTCCCGGTAGATTAAGGCGAGGACTGGCTTTTCTTGGGAAAACCTTGTCAAGCGTTTTTTTAGGGGTGGGGCTGAATAGTTACGATTAATGTAAATATTTTCCATATGACTTTCATGGACGCCTCCTAGTTTGCCAGTGCATTAGGGTCAAAATTACAAGCTTCATTTCTTGGCCCCTTGTACCCCCGTAGAATCATACCGCTTAGATGCCTATCTGCTGACAACATGACCTTTGATCGCATCAATGTGTTCAATATTTTTGCGTGTAATTCGGCAAATGAATCATGCGCTTCACCTGGGGTTTCTGAGACAAAATAGAGGCACCGCAATGCCCGACTGACCACAATATGATTCTGAAAAGTCGCATCAAAACTGGCTGCTCCTTTCATATATTCCTGCGTGGTGACCGCCACCTGCCGCAACGCCATCCTCATCCGCTCCGAATTCGGATAATTCGTTTCGATCCAAATTTGAACGTCGTCCCGCACCCCATCGCCATCCGAATCGATCCCCTCCACGGTTGCCCTGCCTG
>Ga0210006_1000289_pt1 | contig 41618 bp, 45 predicted proteins | sample CryGey02umfilter_2_FD_185452 | JGI IMG/M metagenome (GOLD analysis project Ga0210006, IMG submission 185452) | Groundwater microbial communities from aquifer in Utah, USA - Crystal Geyser 4/10/14 0.2 um filter (SPAdes) (version 3) | ecosystem: Environmental > Aquatic > Deep subsurface >... | reverse complement strand
GATCCGTGTCTTCTACGCGCAAAATAAAGGTTCCAGCGTGCTTGCGAGCAAAGAGCCAGTTATAAAGCGCTGTCCGTAAGCTACCAATATGAAGAAACCCAGTCGGACTAGGTGCGAATCGCACGCGCACAGTTTTTGATGCCATAGTCTGGGACAGCTTAGCGCTATTTCAAAAATTTGTCATGAAAAAAACAGGCTGGAAACACAATTGCGGCATTCCAAATCCGCCTCCAGCGTTTCGGTTCCTGTATGAGTCTCCAAAGCCATTCGAGGCCGAATGAGCGCATCCATAGCGGTGCACGCTGAATACGTCCCGCCCAAAACGTAAAAGTTCCACCAACGCCAACAATTGCTTTCAACTCGGGAAAATCTTGTCGATGTTTTGCGATCCAAGATTCTTGTCGCGGCGCTCCAAGCGCAACGAGTAAAATATCCGGACCAAATTGTATCATCCGCATGCGCGCTTCTTCCGTAGCCGCATCTTCTTCTCCTTCGAGAGATACGCGTGCGCCTTCTTCCACGTGTAGTTGCAATCCTGCATAGCTTTCTCGGATCTCTTTTGCGGCATCCAAAGCCTCACCCCCTTCCCCGCCAAAGAACCCAACACGAAGACCGCGCTTCCAAGCATACTGCAAAAGATGCTCCGCAAGTTCCACACCCGTTAATCTTGAAACGGGTCGCCGTAACATTTTTAATGCAAGCAGTAATCCAAAACCATCAACCGTTCGGGTGTCGGCTTGTCGAATAATTTCTTTGTAGCGCGCATTGCGGCGCGCTTCCAATAATATTTCCGGATTGGCGGTAATGATCCAAAGACCACGCTTCGTATGCGAAACTTGATCGAGAATCGTCTGTACATTCTCGCCTTCAATCGGCACATTAAATATGCTTGCCGAAACAACTCGCTCAGCCATACGAAGCCGAAAATCCGTCGCTCGTTTGGATTTTCGCCTTCATGCGAATGATGAGTCTACCGTATTGTTTTGAGAATTTTCTGAAATTGCTCTCCTCGATCGAATTCGTTCTTAAATAGGCCGAAGCTCGCGCAGCCGGGAGAGAGCAAAATAACATCGTCTTTTTTTGCCCGGGCGAATAATGTCCGTACAGCCTCGCGCAACGAATCCACGTCTTGGAAAGAAACCTTCTTGGCAGAAAAAACCTTCACGATTTTAGCATGAGCCGTACCAGGAAGTACAACCACGTCAACCCGTGCTCTTTTCAGCACGCCCGCAACCTCCGTAAAATCCAGCTCTTTATCCGCTCCGCCGAAAATAAGATGAATCTTCCCCTGCTTCGCGAAGGCCTTTATAGCTGCAATTGTTGCATCCGGCGTTGTTGCCGTTGTGTCATTTATAAACTTCACACCGCGCACGGTTGCAACCAGCTCTTGTCGGTTTGCTATTCCCGTAAATTGTCTCAGAGCTTTTTTTATCGCTGTCTGAGACACGTTCAATTGAAGGGCTACCGCTACAGCCGCTTCCGCGTTTTTCTCATTATGCGCACCTAAAATTTTCAAGGAAACACTCTTCACGATTTTGTGTTCAAGACTTCTGGACGTGCCCCAACGATAGACATTTCCAGCCGTGCTCTCCGCATATGCATTGAAGCTTTTATCGGAAGGAAGAAGAACAAGATCCTCCGGCTTCTGATGGCGAAAAATTTGCGCCTTTGCTTCCGCGTATTCAGCCATATCCTCGTAGGTATTGAGATGATCGCGCATCAGATTCGTCCAAAGGGCTATCGACGGAGAGATGCCGGCTTCGCCTGTACTTTCAAGCTGCCAGCTTGAAAGTTCAAGCACGACAATGTCGCCTTTCTTCACCTGCGAAAGAAATGTAAGCGGCGAAACCAAAATATTTCCTCCAAGCCAAACGCGGCGATACTTGCCCGAAGCCGTTAAAATATCCGCAAGAAGCGTTGAGGTCGTACTCTTCCCGCGCGTTCCTGTAATACCCACAACCGGAACCGGGCACCGTTTAAGAAAAAGAGTGATATCCGACGCCAAAGGAATACCGCACTTACGCGCTTCCATGAGCTCGCGCGTGTTCTTTCGGATATCCGGATTTCGAACAATGAGATCCGCTTTGCGTATATCTTCAAGCCGGTGGCGCCCAAGAACAAAGCGAACATTTTTATATTTTTTAAGCTGCTTCACATTTCCGGCAAGTTCTTTCTCGGTTTTCAAATCCGTAACGGCTACCTCGTCGCCGTGCTTTGCAAAATAAAGCGCCGCGGAAATGCCGCTTCCTTTTGGATATTTACCCAAACCGAGAATAAGAATTTTCATCCTAACGTCGTAAAGACAATTCGTAGCGCATCTCTTCAAGTTTTTTGAGGTTTTTCCGCGCCTGATCTATTTTTGTTCGCAGCGAACCTGTGGCATCAATTTGCAATAAAACGGAAACCGCCTCTTCTACATCGGCATAAATATAAAGAACGCCATCTTGTTCCCCTTCCGCGGCAATAAGCGTAGCCAAACGCACGAGCTCCCCTGTGAAATCGGAAAGCGCTCCCAAATAAATATCCGGATCTGTAATCTGTTCCACGTGCTTAATCTTTCCATGCTCCACGTACTGCTGAAACAAAACCGCCTCCGCAAATTCTTCCTGTGCGGCCCGCCAGAATCCTTCTTGCGCAAGACGCGGAAGTTTCTTCACCAAAGTATTTCCTCGCTTTAAAGCATGTTCCGCTTTTTGAAGCTGACGCGCTGCCGCCGGAGCATCCGTGCGATGCATCGCAAAAATAGCGCGCTTGCTGTCACTGAGAGCTTCCGAGGCAAGCGCTGACAATGTGCGACGTCCATTGTCAACGGCAGCTGCTTCCGAAAGAAGCTTTTTGATATACGTTTTATCGATCATAGGCGTTCCTGTAGAAGATTTTTATAAAGCGTCTCTAAACGAGACGTCACCGAACTCCAAGAATAATCTTTTCTCACCACTTCTCGTGCGCGACGTCCGCGTTCGCTCGCCATTGCAGGATCCGATAAAACGAAGTCAATCGTCCTGGCTAGCTGGTCGATGTCATCCACCGGATATGCGATCCCGCTATGATCGATAAGCTCCAAATTTTCTCGAATGTCTGACATGATTACCAGTTTTCCAGCTGCCATGGCCTCAATGATTGTAACCGATAAACCTTCCGAGCGCGAAGGATGGATAAAAGCATAGCAATGCGCAAAGAGCTGGTGAAGGGCGCGCCCGGATTGATACCCAACCAGCTTCACGCGCATATCTTCTTTTGCCAAGGCATGCAGCTCTTTTCCATACACAGATGCATGATAATCCCGACCGACAATAACCAGCGTAAAGTCGCTTTTCACTTTTTTATATGCCTTGATCGCAATTTCAAATGCCTTATTCGGAACAAGCCGGCCAACTCCGAGAAGATATTTCCCCGGTTGCAAACCGAATGGCTTCAACTCCTCCGTCCCTTGAGGGCCAAAAATTTCAGCTCCATTTGGAATATAATCAACCTCTTTCTTCCATTGCTTGCGAATTTCAACCTGAAGAACATGGGAAACCACAATCGTTTTATGCGGAATATGAACCGCCGCCCACGCTCCGAACTTGAGAAATAGTTTTGCAAACCAGCCCCATTTCGCGTCTTGCCAATCCCGGCTGTGGAACGTACACACCACGCGCGACCTCGGTTTAAAGAGACGCGGAATCCAAGCCAGTGTTGACGGACCCACGCCATGATAGTGAATAATATCCGCCGGCTGAAATAAAACATGGAGCGTCGCAAGAAACGTATGCGAAATCGTATCAAGATTTTTGGTTGGAATGCTCGGAAGATGAATCAGGTGGACACCTTGAAACTGTGCTCGATGTTCATCCTTTGCCCGCGAACGCACATACGCAAAAACATCATTTCCATCTTTCGCGAGGCGCGTGGAAATTTGTTCTACATGACGCTCAACGCCGCCCGCACCAGCAACCGTGGCGGACGGGAGTCCTTTTGTCCCGATCATGTAAATACGCATCATTATCGGAATAGTAGCATAAAAGGTCTAACTCGAACCGCAGAAAAGAAAAAAACCTCGAAATACGATCGAGGTTTTTTCATGGTGGGACCGGTGGGGCTCGGACCCACGACCGTCGGCTTAAAAGGCCGCTGCTCTACCAGCTGAGCTACGGTCCCACGATTGTGCCGAGATACTAACGAATCTAGCCGAGAAAATCAAGAGGCATCACGCCTTTCTTCGAAAAATAACCTCTGGGGCCGTTTCAAGGATGCTTTTCTCTTTTGTATACGTAAGAGCGAGCAGGACCATGCATAAAAATAGGCCAACAAGCGCCGAAAAAACGAGATGAAATTCGATAGCCAATAAAGAAAAAAACGGACCAGAGATAAGCAGACTTTTCACATATTCATCCGAAGATTTGCCAAGATCAAACCAGTCATGGCCAAGCGCGAAAAAGAGTATCCCGGATGAAAAAAGTCCAACCAGGGCCCATCCGAAATAATTGAATAATGGTACCCCCGCTAATACGGAACCGAATGACCATAAGCCCATCCGTACCGCAACAGGATCTACAAGCAAATCAAAGAGGACAACGAATGCCGCCGCTCCAAAAAAACGAACAAGAGGAGAACGAAATACATGAGCCGACACGGACGAGACCGCGATCAAAACCGGCGCCCAAATAAAAGGGAAGCTCCACGGAACGCCTCGATACAATTTTGCCCCGAAGGCATCGCCAAGTAATATTTTTCCAAAAGGAAATCCTGTACTTACAGCAACGGCGTATATGCCATAAACAACAAAGAGAAGCAGCGCCGCTGTAGCCATGCCGCGCGTGCTTCTATTATTATGTACAAACGCAGACATGGTTGGCAAAGCGGCCAGAAAAAATCCGAGCGCAACGACTTCAGAAGGAATCGTGTAAAAAAATGAAACAAAAAGGAGCGCAAGAAGACTCCCCGCGACAATAAACCAAAGAGAATCAAAAGAAGGAAAACGCATAGCACCGTCTATTCTACACATCCGTCCATGATGACCAAAGCCCTATGCCTTCCGAGCGCGGATAAGTTCCACAAGGTCATAGAGCGGTTGAGCTTGTTTTTTTGAAAAAGATGCGCGCGACAAAACGCGCTCACAAGCATTCAACTCCGCTTCTATGCGCGTTTTGCCATAGATGATGGCTCCCGTTTCTTCAAAGAGCCGCCGCGCAGCTTCACAGTCTTTTTTCGTCAAAGAAGAGCCCATAAGACTTTGCAAGCGTTTTTTCTCCGCGGCCGTTCCATGTTCAAAAACATACTGTGTAAACACCGTGTGCTGATGCTCCGCTAAATCTGTCATGACATTTTTTTGTATCGCCATTGCAGATGACATTAAATCAAACAAATCATCTTGTATTTGAAAAGCAACGCCAAGCGGTTCACCGAATGCCTTTGAAAAAAATTCAACCGACTTTCCTCCACCGGCAAATGCCGCTCCGATCATAAGCGGACGCACAAAACTATAACCGGCCGTCTTCATGCGCATTTTTTGATAAATAAGTTCAGTATTCGCTCGCCGTCGCGTTGTTAAATCCACATCGATCATTTGACCGAGAATCACTTCCTCTATCATTTTGTGATACACGCGACGGACTGTTTTGGAAACGCTTTCCCCCTCTTTTACCAACCCCTGCTCCAAAGATTCAAAAGACCAAGAGAGAAGCAGGTCACCAACGAGAATTGCCTGTGACTCCGCAATACGATTAAGTTCTCCTCTTCGTTTTAGTGCATGCAACCGCCGCGCCGCAAACCGATGCGTCGTTTCTTTCCCATGGCGTTTATTTCCACGATCGATAATATCGTCGTGAATAAGTGCAAAGGTATGAAACAGCTCAAGCGCCGCAAAAAGACGAAGCGCCGCTGCGTCCTTTTTTCCGTTAAAAACTTTGTAGCCAAGAAAGGCTATGTATGGGCGCAAGCGTTTTCCTCCGGAAAGCGTAATGGTTTCCGGATGATGAATCAGGTTGCGCAAAAAGATATCCGAAACTTGACCGGATGCTCGTCGAACAAACGCATCCATCTGCGCCCGCAAAAACGGGTCAAAACGCTTTTTAAACGAGACGATATCCATGAGATAAGTCTATCACACAAGTTTGAGAAGCTGCTCGGCAAGCTGTGTTCCATCATCCGTTGGAAAAATGGAATGAAGCCGCTCCCCCATTTTTGTTCGCGCCCCTTCATCCGCAAGGAGATCTTTTCCTGTTTGAAGAAGGAGGTCGGAAAAATCCGCATCCGACTGGTCGAGTAGTATACAGGCGCGCGTCTCCGCGAGCGTCTTCGCATTCACTTCTTGATGACTATGCGGAATCGGAATAAGAATCGTTGGCTTTTTCAAAGCAGCTAGTTCTGAAATAGCTCCCATCCCGGCGCGCGACAACACCATATTAGCAGCCGCATAAGCTTGTAACATTTCCTCAGCACCCAAGAGGTCGCGCTGAGCATAGCCTTCCAAATGCAGGCCATTCCCCTTCCCTTGTCCGGTTATATGAATAATCTGTGTTGTTTTAAGCAACTCTTCCAAATGCATCCATACAGCTTCATTTAAAGCTTGTGCACCTGTTCCGCCTCCTACAAGTAATACAATCAGCTTTTGCGGATCAAGACCAAACTTCTTTGCCGCATTTTCTCGCATGGGGAGTTGTTTCACAGAAAAACGTACCGGAGTTGCGATCGCAACTGTTTTCACCTCTACGCCAAAAGGCGGCGTCTGATAGGGAAATGACGTGGTAACCAAAGTACAGATTTTCGCAACCATTTTATTTGAAAGTCCCGGGATCTTATCGAGCTGATGAATCGCGCACGGAATATGTCTGCTAAATCCAGCGCGCATAACGGGGACAGCGGTAAAGCCTCCTGCAGAAACGATTAAATCCGGCTGATCTTCACGAAGGAATTTTCCCGCTTGCATGCGCGCTCGTGCATAATCAAAAGGAAAACGAAATAAACGAAAACTGAAATAACGCGGAATTTTCGCTACTGAAATAGAACGGAACGGAATCCCCGCCTCTTTAACCGTAAATTGTTCCGGACCATTTGGCGTTCCATACCAAACAAACTCAGCTTGCGGCGCTGTTTTTTGAATCGCCTTTGCCGTCGCCAAAAGCGGCGTAACCGGCCCGAGCGTTCCTCCACCCGTAAAAACTATTTTCATACATGTATACGTTTTTTTGTATGACGAGGAATCCCCGCAACAAGCCCCATGGCTCCAAGCAACACAACCATAGATGTTCCTCCATGAGAAATGAATGGCAATGTAACGCCTGTCATTGGCATAAGTCCCGTCATGGACATCACATTGATTAAAAGCTGAATTCCAACCCAGGAACCAACCCCTACCGCTATTAAGGCGCCGAACGCATCATCCGCTTCTTTTGCAATCTTAAAACAACGAAAGACAAGAGAGGCATACGCGGCCAACAGAAAAAGAACAACAACGAAGCCCATTTCCTCAGCGATAATGGCAAAAATTGAGTCCGCCTCAACTTCCGGCAGATAGAGAAACTTTTGCCGCGAATTTCCATAGCCGAGACCGAAAAACCCTCCGGAACCAATCGCTAAAATGGCTTGGTTAATATGATATCCAATTCCCTTTGGATCCAGTTCTGGATGTAAGAATGTCATGAAACGCGCCGCACGATAGGGAGAGATTTTAATGAGAAGCGCCACCAGACCGATGCCCGAAAGTGAAAGCGTTGCAAACCACAAAAGCGGCGCACCGCTCGCGAGATACATCATCACCGAAGTACCGGCGAGCACGACCATGGTTCCGGTGTCCGGCTGAAGAACAAGAAACAAAACAACAGCGCCAAGAAGGCCGGCAAAAGGAAGTGCGCCCTCTTTTAAGGAATACGCTTTTTCTTTTCGTTCCGCCAGCCAGGCGGCTAAATAAATGAGAAACGTAAGCTTCACAAATTCCGATGGCTGAAAGCGTATCGGACCAAGCGCTGCCCAGCTCCGCGATCCGCCAATGGTAAATCCGATGCCCGGAAGATAGACAAGAAGAAGCAAGGCGAAGGTTGCAATGAGAAGAAACCCGGCAAGCGATTTCCATCTCTTATATTCAATGACGGCAAAAAAGGCGAAAAGAACCAATCCCGGTAGAACGCCAAGAAGGATTTGTCGTTTGACGAAATAAAGACTGTCGCCTGTACGCTGAAAGGCAATTGGCCCCGTTGCGGACATGAGAGCAATAAGCCCAAAGACAACAAGACCGGCCGTCATCATTAAAATGACGGGATCCAATCTTGTAATACGTTCTTTGAGCTTAAGCGGCATGATTACACAGCGTCGATAAGCGCGAGGACAACACCCACGCCCGCCAAAACGAAACTCATGAGCCAGAAGCGCATAACAATTCGCGGCTCACCCCAACCGATCGCTTCCAAATGATGATGCAATGGCGCGCTCTTCAAAAGTTTTTTTCCATTTCGAAGTTTCTTACTCGCTACTTGAAAAATAACGGAGAGACTTTCAATAACAAAGGGAAGTCCAATAAGAATCAAAAGAAGCGGCTGATTTGTCATCAGCGCCACGACCCCTAAAACCGTGCCAAGGGACATGGCGCCCGTATCCCCCATAAAAAGATCCGCCGGGTTCACATTGAACCAAAGGAAGCCGATAAGCGCCCCGACAATAGCCGCGCACAAAACAGCCAAGTCAAATCTTCCCTGCGACCAAGCAATAATGGCATAGGCAATAAAAGCAGAAAGAAGCGTTCCTCCAGCAAGACCGTCAAGTCCATCGGTCACATTTACTGAATGCGACGTTGCAATAATAACGAGAATGAAAAAGAAGACATACCAAAATCCAATTTCATAGGTACCGACAAAAGGAATATGCAACTGATCCCACTGAAGTTTTGTGTAAAACCACCAAGCCCCAACAACGGCAATAAGGCCGTAAGAAAGAAGGCGATGCCTTTCACGCAAGCCGCCACCCTTTGGACCTACGCGCCGAATATTCAAAAAGTCATCAAGCAAACCGATGAGCGCAGCTCCAACCATGAGACCAATCGGGAGCCAAGTTTGTCCGCGCGAAAGAAAAGAAGCGCGGCACCAAGGTTCTCCAAAAAGTCCGCAAAGACTTGCAAGCCCAAGAACAACCGCGAGAACCGTCCCCCAAATCACGATACCTCCCATGGTGGGCGTTCCGGCTTTTTTCCCGTGCATGGCCGCCATCACAGGCGCAGCGCTCGCATCACGAATTGTTTTCCCCATTTTAAATTTTCGGAGAATTCGAATCAGCATCGGCGTAAACAACGCGGATAAAAAAAACGTTAACGCAGCAATAACAAGAGGCCATGCGATCATAAAGGGGTCGTATATCATACGTTAATGTAAGTAAGAAAGAACAAAGCAACGGACCAAGGAAACGCCCAGGCAACCGCCAATACAAGGAGGCTCCAGGCAAAAAATGCATCCGCTCGATAAATACCCAAGGCTAAAACAACATCGAAAAGCGTAAGACCAAGCCACACCAAGGGAGGAAGAAAGACCCACATCCAGCTCCTCACCTCGTCAATGCCGAGATATACATTGTAATGCAAAATGAAGGCTCCATTCTGGCGCGCCGCCGGAAACACATGCCATAAAAAAAATCCGCTCATCGCGAGCGCAGATGCAACGGCTAAAATAGACGCCCATCGAAAGACTTGATTGCTCCAAGCGAGCTTTGCTGAAAACAACCATCCGTTTGCCGTCATGTAAGCATAATACGACTCCAAAATAACCTCGTCAAAAAAGCGAACCAGCGCTTAATCAACCTGAATAACTTCCTTCACACGGGGGACCATTTCAAATAAAGCTTCTTCTATTCCCGCCTTAAAAGTCATTTCAGACATCGGACAGCCAACACAGGCCCCCTGTAGGCGTAAGGACACCTTCCCGGTGTCTGCGTCGCAGTCAACAAGCTCGATATTCCCGCCGTGCATCGCCAACCCTTCGCGAACAACTCGAAGCACGCGCTCAATCTCTTCCATAAATTTTTCCTTTGTTTGCTGCTCCATATAGCCAAAAAACTACCCTGGATGAGCGCACTTGACAAGCAGGCGAAAAACGCCTATTCTACTGCCATTCTTCGTTATTAACTCTTCGACCCTATGGCACACAAAAAAGCAGGCGGCTCTACATCCAATGGCCGCGATTCTCAAGGTCAACGCCTTGGTGTGAAAAAATACGGAGGCGAATACGCCAAGTCCGGCAATATTCTTGTCCGTCAGCGCGGAACGGCAATCAACGCCGGTAAGAATGTTATGCGCGGAAAAGACGATACCCTTTTCGCAACCACAACTGGAATCGTGCGCTTCATGGATCGTCGTATGCGTTCCTTTACCGGAAAGTTCAAGATGAAAAAGTTCGTGAATATCGAACCCATCGAAACCAAATAAAAAAACTCCGCCTCATGGCGGAGTTTTTTTGATACACGTTCCTGCGAGCTGTGCCTTTACTTTAAAGAGATGCCTAAATCTGCTGGACCAAATGCAAAAGGCAGGAGTTGTTTTATGCCTACGAATCTTCTGATACGCGTCTCCAACATCAACATGTGCGGTTGTCCAGTTACAGAACTGATATAGTGTATTGATTTTATCTAAATCATTGTAGCGAATATTATTTCTCCTCTTTTTTATACCGTTAATAGCTTTTGAAAATTGACTATCAGCATCCCAAAGCAATAAATCGTTTTTGATAAATTTCTCGACTCCATACCTCAAATATTGACCATATTCTACAATTTTCATATGAATATTTATCGGTGTTCCTTGCTGTGCTTCGTTAAAAATATTTTCTTCAAAGCCCTTTCGTTTGTCTGCAAAGTTTGTTGAGCAACTTTTACAAATAAAACTACCTCCGAGCTCTTTTTTGTTATATCGACAAGTTCTTTTTGAACAGTCCACCACTAAGCAAGGGCAAACGACCGATGGGAACAAGAGCACAGTGCCCCTTGAGTTATAAAAAAACCACCTTACAACAGATTTAACGAGGTGGTTTATTTGTATCCCGGCTTCACGCTACGAGCTTGCCGCTGCTTTGATTAAACCAAGAAAAAGCGGATGCGGTCGAAATGGGCGTGAAAGAAATTCCGGATGCGCTTGCGTTCCTATAAAATATGGGTGTTCCTTCAACTCCACCATTTCCGCCAAGCTCCCATCGGGAGAAAGGCCACTATGCAATAATCCGTCAGCCTCCAGCCGCGCACGATAATCCGAATTACATTCAAAACGATGGCGATGCCGTTCCATAACTTGATCCGCTCCATACAAGGCACGCACACGACTCCCCTTTGCGAGCAAGCAAGGATATTCGCCAAGACGCATTGTCCCGCCATGGTTCTTATCCTGCATCCGCTCCACCTGTTCATTCATAAGATGAATAACCGGCTCTTTTGTTTTCGAATTTATTTCTGTGGAATTCGCGTCTTCGAGGCCGAGGACATGACGCGCGAATTCCACAACGGCGAGCTGTGCTCCGTAACAAATCCCGAGAAACGGAATGCCTTTTTCTCGCGCATATTGAATAGCCAACATTTTTCCTTCAACGTCGCGTTTTCCAAACCCGCCCGGAACAATAACGCCATCCACGCCTTTAAGAAGTTTGGCTAATTGTTTTGGCGTTTTTTTAATTTGACGGGCGCTCACCCAAACGATTTCCGGCTTGCGATTGAGTTTCCACGCTGCATGTTTCACAGCCTCCACAACAGAAAGATACGCATCCGAAAGAGAAAAATCTCCGCTCTCCGCATATTTTCCAATAATGGCAATGCGCACTGGCTCGCCGCCATCCTGCGCTTTTTTGGAAAGCGTCTGCCACGCATTCATTTCCGGATCATGCTTTGCTTTCAAATGAAGTTTCTTCATCACAAGCTCGCCAATCCCCTCTTTTTCAAAAACTTCCGGCACTGCGTACACCGTCAGCAAGTCCGGAGCGCTAATAATATCTTCTTGCCGCACATTGCAATGTGTAGCGAGTTTTTGTTTTCTTGGAAGATCAAGCGGCTGCGAACCGCGGCAAATAATGAAATCCGGCTGTAATCCGGTGGAATTGAGCGTGCGCACCGCATACTGCGTCGGCTTGGTCTTCATTTCTCCAAGCGCTCCTGGGATAGGGAGATAGCTCACAAGTCCAACCAGCACGTCATCCGGCGTATCAAGCCGCATCATACGCGCCGCTTCAAGAAACAAAACATTTTGATATTCACCGACGGTTCCGCCGATTTCAATAAGCGTCACATCCGCATCGTGAAATTCAGCTGCATCTTTTATACGTTGAATAACTTCCTGAGGAACATGCGGAACGACTTCCACCGTTTTTCCGCCATAGCCGAGCGCGCGCTCGCGTTCAATCACGGAAAGATACACGCGCCCCGTTGTCATGTAATTTATTTTGACGATGTCTTCGTCCAAGAAGCGCTCATAGTTTCCAATATCCTGATCCGTTTCATCTCCGTCTTTTGTCACGAAGACTTCTCCATGTTCCACTGGATTCATGGTTCCGGCATCAACATTGATATACGGATCAATTTTTACCGCAGTTACTTTGAGTCCGCGAGATTTCAAAATCGCGCCCAAAGATGCGGACGCGATTCCCTTGCCGACTCCCGACATAACTCCACCGGCAATAAAGATATATGTTCGACGACAATTCATAACCCGAGCATCATACCGCATTTAAAATCGTCTCGCAAAAAACTAATCTTTCCTTATTTTTAGTGCTATTTTCCAAAGCGTCTCTGCCGCGTTTTGAACACCTCAAAGGCCTTATCCAATCCCTTTTCATCAAACGCCGGCCAATACACATCCGTGAAATACAATTCACTGTAAACGGTTTGCCAGGTCAAAAATCCGGAAAGCCTCCGTTCTCCCGAAGTTCGAATCACAAGATCCGGATCCGGCATGTCCGGCCAATATAAATGTTTCGCAATTGTGCTTTCATCTATAGAATCCGCCGAGACGCCCGCTGCCATCAGCGACTTCACCGCATCAACGAGTTCGAATCGCCCGCCATAATTCAAACAAATTCCAAATGTCATGCGATCAAAATCTTTGGTCGCTTCTTCCGCATCGTTAATTAACTTCTGAATCTTTTTTGAAAAACCTTCTTTTCTCCCTAAGACGCGCAGCCGCACTTTTCGTTCAATAAAATAATTTAATTCTTTTCCGAGCGCCTGCTCAAGAATGGCCATGAGAAAATTCACCTCCGTTTCGCTCCGTTTCCAGTTTTCCGTTGAGAACGCAAAAACGCTCAGTGACAAGACGCCTCTTTCAAGACACCAGTCGCCGATGCGCTTCATGTTTTCATAACCCTCACGATGACCCTCGACGACCGAGAGCCCCTGCTCGCGCGCCCATCGGCGGTTACCGTCCATAATCATGGCCACGTGACGGACCACCGCTTCTGACTGATCGGACATAATGTTGTTAGGATAGGGATTTTTTCCTCTTCGGTCAATGCGGATAAATAGGATAAATAGCTAGATCCATGGACAAAAGCAATAAAACTGCGTATTCTGACGCCCATGCAACGTATCGATGGAAAACAACTCGCTCAAACCATCCGCGAAGAAGTTAAAAAAGAGGTGCAAACGCTTAAAAAAGTGCCTGTTTTGAATGTCTTGCTCGTAGGAGAAGACCCGGCTTCGAAGCTGTATGTCCATTTAAAGCAAAAGGCGGGAGAAGAAGCGGGCGTCACGGTAAACATCCATCATTTGCTGGCCGATACGCCGGATGAACAGCTTTTCGATTTGGTTGAATCTTGGAATCAAGATCCGAATGTTGATGGCATTCTCATTCAAGTTCCGCTCCCGGATGAACATAATCAAGATGAACTCACAAAATCCATCTCTCCGGAAAAAGATGCGGATGGATTTCACCCATCACACTTTGAAGCATTAAACCAAGGAAAAATCACAATCCTTCCGCCGGTACATGAAGGAATTCTTCGTTTGATCAATGAAACGCCACTGAAACTCGCCGGCGCGCAAGGCATTATTCTTTCCAAGTCAGAAACCTTTGCCGCACCGCTTCAGCGCCTTCTTGAAACAGCCGGAATGAGTATTGAGGTGATGCCTCCAGATGAAATTGACGAAGAGCAGCTTAAGGAAGCTGATCTCGTTGTTAGCGCTGTAGGAAAACTCAATTTCCTTAAACCGGATATGGTTCGCGATAATGCGGTTATTATTGACATCGGAACCAACAAAACAAGAGAAGGGAAAACTCAAGGCGATGCAAACCTAAAAGCGTTTGAAAACACGGACGTTTGGATTACACCTGTCCCGGGCGGCGCCGGCCCCATGACCATTGCCTTGCTTTTAAAAAATGTATTGAAAATCGCGAAGTCGAGAGCCTAAGTTACATTTCCATCCCCGAAGGATTCGCTCGACGCGCACGACTGACACGCGTCCGCCAAGCGGCTGCATAAACCGCGAGAATATAAATCAGGATAATCACCAGGCTCTGCCAAGTGAAGTTTTGAAGCGCGCCGATAAAAGAACCTCTCGTAATCACGGCCCATAAACTAAGTTCAAATACAATTTCAATAACGACGAATACTCCAGCCGCAATCCCAGTTTCGGTCCATGTGGGCGAGGTTCGTTTTACAAATACCCATTTAGCAAACAAGAAGGTAATTAAAGCATGGAAGAGATAGGAAAGTGTGATTACGCTCGCTTGTTGCGGAAGAGGGCTCGCATCAAAATAGCGAAGCGAGGTCAACAAGGTCGTAAGCACAAAAAATCGCACAAGCGCGATATAGAACACGCGGAAAATAAATTTGATCATAGGCTTTCTCGGCTAAACAATTTTTGAAAAATACCGAATAGATATACTGATATCATGAAAACCGTCAAGATTGAACCCAAAAGACGCGGAAGCCGGCGGCGCAGCTTATGAAATTCTTTCAAAGCCAGCAAAGAGACCATAATACAATTCATGCCGATAAACACCGCTCCAACAAAACCGATGGTAGAAAGAAAATCGCGCGCGATCAAAATAAAGAGCGCGAGCGGCGTCAAAAGAGCGATCGCCGTCGATTCATGCAAGCTTAGTTTATAGTCACTGCGCAGCGCAGCTTCCAAATCTTTTGCCGTCGTAATATAGGAAGTCGCAACCGCTAAGAATCCTAATAATGGGATGAGCCAAGTCCACATGCTTGGTAAAACGGAAATAAGTTCTGCACTTGTTCGAATCGGATATCCGCGTGCTGCAAGATACATTATGACGCCAAATCCCCAAGAAAAGAGTGCCGCAATCCCCGTGCCAAGCGTCACAGCTCCGTAGGATAAACTTCGTTTTCGTCCGGTGAGTTCCACCACTTCTGAAATAATGGAAAGACCGCTCAAAGAGAAGAGAAACACGCCGAACGGAAGAAGCCAGCCCGTTGGAGAACCAATTTGAATAAGCGACACGTCCACAAATGGGCTCACAACAACTCCCGCAAGTATCAATCCCAATAAGAGAAGCCCCGTTGCATAGAATTCAACCGCTGCAACAAACCGTAAACCGAATAAAACGGTTAAAGCCCCAACAAGCCAAAACGTAAGCTGCCAAATAGAAGTTGGAATTGTAAGACCCGCATGTCGCGCAAGAATGGCAAAAAATTCACCGCCTAAAATAATATAAGCCACATTTGAACCGATGATCTGCAGCGGATAGCTCATTGTTGCTGCGCGAAAACCAATATCCCCGAGCCCTTCGCGCACATAGCCGGGAAGGCGAAGATTCTTCTTACTCGCAAGAATAACTTCGACATACAACAAATGCGTGACGATAACGACGGCGGACAAGAAAAAAAACAAAAAAGTTCCCGGCCAAAAACCGACGCGAGAAAACGTTGCAGGTAAAGCAATAATGCCGGCACCGATAATGGTGCCGGTCATGGTAAGGATTGCTTTTCCGAAAGAACGGCTTTTCGATGCCATGTTCGAATTATAGCAGACTTTCCTATATATCTTGCGTCGTAAAACGAAATAACAGTGGAAAACGCGCTTCCGAGTTCTCCGACTCCTCTTTTCCACACCCTGTCGCCAGTTCCCAAACAGATCATGTCCTTGTGTCCTGCACGCGTCCTGCTAAGATGCGAGCATATGGCAAATATGGAACGTCTGACCCCCCAAAACATTGAAGCGGAACAATCTTTCCTCGGTTCTCTTCTCCTCGATAAAGACGCCATGGTACGCGTTGCCGATGCGCTTCATCCGGATGATTTTTACATCGACAATCATCGCCGCATTTTTGAAGCCATGATTGATCTGTATCGACGCAATGAACCGATTGATCTTCTTTCCCTTGGAAACAGACTTCAAGAAAAAAGCGAACTCGAAACCATCGGTGGACGTGCAGAACTTATCGCTCTATCGAACGCCGTTCCGACCGCAAGCCACATCGTTCATTATGGAAATATCATTCAGAAAAAAGCGACCCTCCGCCGCCTCTTGCAAGCCGCCGGCGAAATAACGGCCCTTGGATACGATGAGGCGGAGGACGTGGAAAAGATCATGGATGAAGCGGAGAGCAAGCTCTTTAATGTTTCTCAACGTTTTCTCAAAAGAAGTTTCACAGCCATCAGCGATGTCCTTACAACCGCCTTTGAGCGCATCGATGAATTGCATCGTGAAAAAGGCAAGCTGCGCGGTATCGCCACCGGATACACAGAGCTGGATAATATCCTCGGAGGTCTTCAAAAAAGCGACCTTGTGATCCTCGCTGCGCGTCCTTCCTGCGGAAAGACGGCTCTTGCGCTCGATATTGCGCGCCACGCCGCCGTAAAAGGAAAAGTGTCCGTTGGTCTCTTTTCGCTTGAAATGAGCAAGGAGCAGCTCGTAGATCGTATGATTTGTTCAGAAGCGAACGTTGATCTCTGGCGTATGCGTACCGGACGCCTTCAAGAGGGAGGTCCAAATGATGAATTCCCCCGCATCGGTCATGCGCTCGGCGTCCTTTCGGAAGCGCAGATCTATATTGATGATTCCGCAAATGCGAATATCATGGAAATCCGAACAAAGGCACGCCGTCTTCAAATGGAACATGGCCTCGGCCTTCTTGTTATCGACTACTTACAGCTCATGGAAAGTCGAAACAGTTCCGAAAACCGCGTTCAAGAAGTCGCTGAAATTACCCGTGGTCTTAAGTCCATCGCGCGCGAATTAAATATTCCGGTTCTCGCTCTTTCCCAGTTATCGCGTTCCGTGGAACTGCAAAAACCAGCCATCCCGCGCCTCGCTCACCTCCGAGAATCCGGATCGATTGAGCAAGACGCCGATGTTGTGATGTTTATTTATAGAAAAGCCGCCGACAAAAACTACCGTCCGGAAGATTTGTCTCCGGAAGAACAGCATGTAGCGGAAATTCACATTTCAAAACATCGTAATGGTCCCGTGGGCGTCGTGAAGCTTTTCTTTGATGCCCCGCGTGCCTCGTTCCGCAATCTCCAAAAAGCCACTCCAGGCGCGCCTCTGCCACCGCCGGGCATTAAAGCTCCAGAGGCGCCAATGCCTACACCCTCAGGATTTCCAAGCCCTGCGGGTCAAGGCTCATCCGCACCGTTCTAAACATGACAATCCTTCATTATTTTGCTAAAATCATACAAAGATATGACTTCAATGTTTAACAAGCTCAAACAATTCAAAGACCTCAAAACCCGGGCGAAAGATATTCAAAGTACACTCGCACAAGAATCCGCAGAAGGAACAGGCGGCTGGGGAAAGGTGAAGGTAAAAATTGATGGAAATCAGCAAGTGCTTTCCGTGACCATAGATCCGGAAGCTCTCAACGACAAAACGAAACTCGAACAATGGATTCGCGAAGCAATGAATGATGGCGTGAAAAAAATTCAGCAAATCATGGCGAGGAAGCTCAAAGATGTGGGCGGTCTTGATCTTGCCTCTGAGTTTAGTGACATTATGAAGAAGTAAATTATTCATGCATCAGCTCCCCGATTCAATACGAAATGCCGCGGCCGCATTCGATACCTTGCCGGGCGTTGGGCCTCGGGCGGCTTTGCGTTATGCACACTGGCTCGTCACACAACCGAAAGAAGCGATCGGAAGATTTGCCCGCAGCGTTCAGGATTTAGCTGAAGGCTTGACCATTTGCACGGAATGCGGACAATGGTCCGACCGTTCCGTGTGCGCTATCTGCACAAACACGGAACGAAATACTTCCGTTCTCTGCGTCGTTGCGACAAGCCCCGATGTACAAAGCATCGAAGACACCGGCGCATTCAAGGGACGCTATCACGTACTCGGCGGAACCCTGGACCCGATTGAAGGACGAACACCGGACACGCTTTCCATCCAAAAACTTCTCAAAAGAATTCAAGCCTCTTCGGATCGGGTAACCGAAGTCATCCTTGCGTTGAACACGGATGTTCCGGGAGACGTTACTGCTTTGTACCTAAAACAGCAGCTCGAACCTCTTCATTAAAAGTTACGCGCCTTGCTCGCGGCCTGCCAACGGGCGCAGCACTCGAATACGCAGATTCCATGACACTTGCAAATGCGGTAAAGAATCGGCGAGAATCATAACAAATAACATGCAAAAAAAAAGAAGCCGTTTCAGGCTTCTTTTTTTATTAGGAAATTTTTGCAATTTTGATTGTGGTGAAAGGTTGGCGGTGACCGGAACGTTTTGTGTAGCGGCTCTTTGCCTTATAGTGAACAACCTCCACCTTTTTTGCTCGGCCTTCATCAAGGATTTCCGCCTGTACTTTTCTTGCAAGCAACGGCATTCCGATGTCGAGCTTGTCGCCATCAGCCGTCAAAAGCAGCTCCATCTCGACGGTATCGCCTTTTGCGGCATCGAGTTTTTCCACTTTTAACACATCGCCTTCTTGGACGAGATATTGTTTTCCTCCGGTCTTTATTACTGCAAACATAGGGGTTTTTGAATGCGAGTAGTTTACAAAAATCCAGCCTTCCTGTCAACCCTGTCATAAGTCAAACCAAATTCCTTCAAGATTATCCATAAGACACGCCCCCTCGCGGATCATTGCTCCCAAAACGAAAAGACGGCCCGCTTTTATTTACATCAATGCGGGCCGTCAGATTCAGAAGAGACAGCGGTTCAAGGTCCACTTGCGAACGAACAGAAATCGGTCGTTGGGGTCCTATACGCCGCCGAACCAGCTGACCTGAGGCACGCGCTTGCAGGACTCCTTATAGGAGGAGCAGCCGCTGCTCAGCACCGCGACGCCACGACCAGCGTCGCACACCACGAATGAGCCAAGAGCCGCGATCCAGAACTAACACTGTAGCTAAAGAGTTGGCCTTGGCGAACGCACACATCTCGAGATGGGTCGCAGGGACGGTAGCCTCGCTTGTCCATTTCGGCGATGAATACCTCGCTTGTTTTGTCACAACCGAAATACTTCGGAAACATCACATGACTGCACGGGATCTGGTCGATCTCGGCGCGCGACGAGTGAAGCTGTCACTCGTCGTTACCGTAGAACAAATCATTCACACCGTCCTTCGAGAACTCCGGCTCGAGCTTCTCCTCGTCGCGCGGCATGTCGTAGCCGACGGACACAAGGCTTTTTGTTAATAGATTACGTGCTACAACCCTAAGCGCAGTTGTTTGATCTCCGGAAGCAAAACCCCCTCGGAAATACCATAACGCTCGGCTCCACCCGCCGTAAGCTCCAGGACCATATCCGCTGTCTGCGTAGGCGTATGCGTTGCGGGATAAGATAGTCTATTTGGAGGAGAAAGTTCCACCACATCGACAACGACACCATCTCGCAGCCAAATCAAATCCAAAGGGAATTTCATCTCTTTCATCCAAAATGGGTATATGGAAGGCTGCGTGAACACAAACAGCATCCCCCCATCATCTGCCAGAGAATCCCGACCCGAGAGACCTTGTTGCCGCTCCGCATCCGTAAGCGCAAGTTCCAAATGAAGCGGTTTGTCTTGAAGGTAAACCTCGGCTGTCATTCTACTGGAAGAAGGTGACGCTTCCACTGATCGAGCGTTAACGATGAGAATCGCCCCGCGTACAACGATCGCGATAAGAACAAAAGCAAAAATCCAAAGAAACGTTTTTCTCATACCATGTCTTTTGGTGTAGCACCTTCTTTCTGCATCGTACGCGTTAATCCGGAAAGAAGAATCATCAAAGCAAATAAAGTCAGCGCAAGAAGAATTTTACCCAGCGTCTGAAGTCCAAGCGCAGCCATGCCGAACAAAAAGGCTAATGTCCAAAGAAAAATAACAGCTTTTCTTTGCGAAAGTCCCGCTTGTAATAATTTAAAATGTAAATGCGTGTTATCTCCGACAAAAGGCGAAGCTCCCCGCAAGATTCTCCCGCCCACGACAAGAACCGCATCAATAAGCGGAAGCCCAAGCACCATAAAAGCTGTCGCAAGTTTTGCCCCGCCAAGAATAGCGAGAAATCCTAAACTGAATCCTGCAATCGTACTCCCCGCTTCACCGAGAAATTGTTTTGCTGGAAACATGTTTCGCGGTAAAAAACCAAGATAAGCGCCACCGATAAGCGCCGCAAGCACAGCCACCTCCGGCTGAAAATATGCCGTCGTAAGCGCGAGCGCTCCAATAATGCCGGCGCCGATAACTACCTGTCCCGTTACCAATCCATCCAGTCCATCAAGAAGTTTTGTTGCATAGGTCACAGAAAGAAGCCAAAGAAGGGTAATGATGTCCGCTGGCCAAGAAAAAGCGAACGGCCCAATAGCCACGCGTCCCCAAAGAAGAGAATATCCACCCCGCGCAAACCAGTCTGTGATTTGTCCAATGGTAGTCCCTGTTCCAATAACGAGTAAAGCGGCGAGAAGCGGAAAAAGAATTTGCCATTTCGGAGAAAGATCCAAGCGATCATCGAGCGCTCCACCGAGCATAAGAACCAGCAAAGCCGCTGCAAATCCAACAATTTGAGGAGAAGCAACACTCCGCGAACCAAACCAAGATGTTAATCCGGAAATAAGAAGAAAAAGAAGAAGACCGATAGCGATAACCCCGCCAATACCAAGCCCACCAAAAAGCGGCATGGGATGCGTATGAATTTTGCGCCCGCCGCCCGGTTTGTCCATGGCGTCATAGCGAAGCGCGATTTTTAAAGACAAAAAAGAAGCGGCCCAAGAAAAAGTTGCCGCGAGAATAACGACCCAAGGAAGATATCCGAGAAGAATATCCGGATGCATGTTTAACAGTATTTCACGGCGGTTTACTCTTGACAATCAGGATAAAAACATGATAACATAAAGCTGGAAAGGAGCCGCCCATGGCGTACAAAACCATGCCCCCACCTCCGATCCCGGGGGTGTATATCATCGAAGAAGATGCAGCCACGGCTGATCTTTTGGAAAAAGCCATCTCCAGCACATTCCGAAACCGTATCGTCACCGTCGCGTGTCGAAGCTGCCTCCCCATCTCTTATGAAGCTTCGATCCCCGTGCGCTGGGTGATTCTGAATCCGGAAACAGGAGAGCACTCTCTCCAAGATCTTGTTCAATTCATCCCTTTGATTTTTGGCCAACATGTAGCTATCATCCTTCATTCAGACCTCTGGAAACAGCACCTGAATGAAATCAGTTTGCGTCACGGATTCGCCTATCGCGATATAGGCGCCCTTCTTTCACTCATGGAATACTTATGTGCCATGACCTAACGCTCCGAACCCGTTCGGAGTGTTTTTGTTTTATGCGGAATATTTTTGAATTTGAAGTTTGCTTCCCGGCTCCAAAATAATCGTATCTTTTCTCCCAACTTGTTGTCGAAGCAAAACATCCGCAAGTGCATTCTCTACACGATCTTGAACGACGCGCCGAAGCGGACGCGCGCCATATACCGGATCAAAACCATCGTGCGCCAGTTCTTCCACCGCTTCGTCTTCCGCTCGAAAGGTCATTCCCTTTGCTTCAAGACGTTTCCCAATTTGATTCAGCATGAGCCAAGCAATTTGAATAACTTCATCCATCGTAAGCGGCTTAAAGACAATCACCGCATCAAAACGGTTTAAAAACTCCGGACGAAAAATGCCGCGCAATTCCTTTTCAAGTAAACCGGTTTTAATACGTTCTATACTCGCTCCTTCGCGCACTTCATCTTGAATGAATTGTGAACCTGCATTTGAGGTTGCAATCAGCACCACATTTGAAAAATCAATCGTGCGCCCAACACCATCGGTAAGTCTTCCATCATCCATTACTTGAAGAAACAGTGTGAGAATATCCGGATGTGCTTTTTCCAATTCATCAAGCAGCACAATGGTAAACGGCTGTTTACGAACCGCTTCCGTGAGCAAGCCTCCGCGCGCATCATTTGGCTGGCCGATCATGCGTGCAACGGAATCCGGATTTTGATATTCCGACATATCAAGTCGGATCATCATATTTTCTTGGCCAAAATATTCCGCCGCTAATGCTTTGGCTAATTCGGTTTTTCCAACGCCCGTCGGTCCAAGAAAAAGGAAGTTCGCGATTGGACGATGCTCTTCGCGTATTTCTGCGCGTGCCCGGCGAAGCGCCTGAGCCACCGCTGTAATTGCTTCTTGCTGTCCGATGACGCGGCGATGAAGCCGGTCTTCAAGATTGAGCAGCTTATCCGTTTCTTCGCGCGAAACCGCCTCAACCGGAATATTTGTCTTTTCATGAATAATGCGCGCAATATCTTCTCCCTCAACAAGGACCTCTTCCCCTTTTTCCCGCCGCACAAGCACGGCAGCCTCAGACAAAATACCGATGGCGCTTTCCGGTAGTTTTACTTCACGCAAATACCGCCCGGCAAGCGTCGCCGCTTTTTCGATGGCGGAATAAGAAAAGAAAACTTTATTCTGATATTCAATAAATCCGCTTTTTCCCATCAAAACAAGAATCGCATCATCTTCCGAAAGCTCGAGAATATTTACGCGCACAAGCCGCGAGCCGAGACTTCGCCGTTCAAGATGTTTTGTCCAATTCTCCGGCGTCGTTGTTCCGATCATGATGAAATAACCCTTATCAAGTTCCGAAGCGAGTGTTTCCGCCACATCAAGCGGACCGCCACTCCCCGCTCCCGCCAAAGCCTCAAGACCTTCAATGACGAGAATAATATTTCCCGAAACGGATATTTCTTGGAGAAGCTGCAATAAACGCTGGGAAGCAAGCGCCGGATCCCCCGCCGCAACAAGCTGCGCAACGCTGACGGAAACAAGTCGTCGATCAAATAATTCCTTTGGAACATCTTCTTCCACCATCCGTCGCGCCAAGCCTTCGATAAGCGCATTTTTTCCAACACCGGTTTCCCCAACGAGTACAACGGATCTTCGTCCGCTTTCAATCGCGCGTAAGAGTTCTTGCATTTCTTGATCTCTTCCGATGAGTGGCGCCACATATCCGCGGCGCGCGAGCTGCGTTAAGTCTTCACTGAATTGATCGAGAATCGGTGTTTGCCGCGCCGTCATACTACGATTCATTACGGTGGAAGGTTTCAGAGCAGCGAGCGCAACAAAACGATCATGCTGTTCTTTTAAGCCTTCTTGAAGCCGAATCCACTCACCCACATGCCGCACTTGTTTTGCTGAATAGCCCGCGGCATCGAGAACGTCTTGAATGCGTTCATCCGCTTCGAACGCGCTCAGAAAAATCTCCATTGATCCAACAGCTTTGCGGCGTGCTTCACGCGCCCCCAGATACGAAGCGAGAAGAATCTTTTTTCCTTCCAAAGAAAGACTCGTCGGATTTCCCGTTTCTCCTTCATGGACAAGCTTCGAAAGCGGTTCGCGTATTTTTTCAAAATCCAGCCCAAGCCGCGTAAGAAATATTCCGCCGGATGAACTTGCCAGCGCCGCACCAAAAAGATGAATCGGCGCTATTTCAAGCATGTTGGCGCGCTTTGCCAATGTATACGCGCTCTCAATTACATGCCAAGCCGCCGGACGGAAATATATGGAAACATCGTGCGGACTTGTTCGCGTAGAAACGGTCGCTTCCCAAGCGTGGATCTGCATTTCCGTTTTTCCCCAAGTAGGCAAAGCTTTTACCTGATCGGAATACGCCGAAAGACGGAAGACAAGGAAACAGCCGATAAAAACCGCAAACCAGGCCAGCATAGCGGAAGGATGGCCACTCACCCAAAAATGCGCCGTTAATAAAGAAGGCACTCTTGTATCAAAAGCATACAGATATCCGGCTGTAGCCAAGAGAATAAAGATACAAACCGCAAGAAACAGATGAATGATGGCATTTGCTTTTGTACGAAAGGACCGAAATCCAAAAAAACCATCTTCAATAACTGGCGCCCACACAAGCGGCCCGTCGGGCGAAGCGAGCGTAATACCGGCGCCTTTACAAGCGGAACAGCGCGCACTTGCTCGCGGATCGCCTCCGCAAACCGCACAGGCTCGGAAGGAAAGATCAGCTAACATAAGACGTGGGAACCCCTACTTGAAAGAGGTTGGATAAGAAAAAGAGAAGGGCAAGCACCGGAAGAGCCGCAAACAGAAGAACAAGCAAAGTATATCCCAGCGCCTCAGTAAAAAAGGCGATGAACCTTCCAATAAGAACGAAGAAGCGCATAAAAATGCTAACCACACGGCCCGCAAGATCATATTGACCGTACATCGGCACAAAGAAGTTCCGAAGCCAAATGCCAAATCCATATGCGCGCAAGCGATACACGAGCTTTTGTGTAACCCATTTCAAAATCTGAAACAGCCCTTCGTTGTACCACCACACAGGAAATCGAAGCAGACTTCCTGCCGTATCAACAACAATAAATTTAAAGTAGAAGCCCGCCGTTCTGAACATAAGAGAAGTATATCACAAAAAAAGACCCCGTTCGCGCTTGCAAAAGAGATCTCTTCGAAGTTCGCGATGAAACATTATTGAGCGAATGCGTACGCATTTCTCGTGACATCAAGGAACTCCATTTTATCAACGGCGACATAGCCTTTGTCCTGCAAGCGATCCTCAAGCGTCGCCATAGACTGAATGCTTGCGGACTTATTTTCCAATTCCGCCACGCTTCGTTCCAACTCTTGGCGCTGTGTGTCCAAATTACGCAAGGCGTAGCTCTTGGAAGCGGATCGATTTACCTGAAAGAGATACATCCCAATAAAGAAAATAGTGAGTCCAAACATCACAAAGAGCCAAGTCCGTTTCGCAGCGTTCTCAAGCTTCCGCCCAACGGGGATGGGCAAGCCGAGCGCGGCATGCGGACTTTTCATTGCGATGGAATAGGCTCGTGACATAAAAGTTGCGTGTTTTTTTATTTTTTGATGGCTGCTCTCAGTTTTGCGGTTCGAGAGCGCGGATTCTCTTTTGTTTCTTCTTCGGAAGCCATCATTGGCTTCTTGGTGATCGGCTCCCAAGCTTCCGTTCCGGTAAAGGCAAGCTTCACAATGCGATCTTCGAGCGAATGAAACGTAAGAATGGCTAAGTGTCCTCCCGGTTTTAAAACCGTCTGTGCTCCGCGGATGGCGTCTTTGAGAGCCTGTAATTCGTCATTAACGACGATGCGAAGCGCTTGAAAAGTTCGTGTTGCGAAATGAATGCGTCCTCCTTCATACGTGTGTGGAACAACGGATCGTATGACGGAAACAAGTTCCAGTGTGCGAATAATGCGTGCAGACTTTCTCGCTTTGACGATTTGAGCGGCAATGCGACGGGCATACCGTTCTTCCCCGAAGGTGCGAATGACGGTTTCCAAATCCTGTTGTGTCCAGGAGTTGATGACCTCGGCAGCTGTCAGCCCGTCATCATTTGATTTCGGACCAAGCCGCATATCGAGAGGTCCATCTTTCTGGAACGAGATTCCGAGTGAAGAATTCTCAAGCTCATCGGAAGAAAGTCCAACATCAAGGAGAATTCCATCCAACGGAGCAAGGTTTTCCTGCTCGGCTACGGAAGCAAGATGCCGAAAATTTGCTTCTATGCCATTCCAATGTTCGCCATAAGCGGCGAATCGCGCTGTTGCGCGCGCGAGGGCTGATCGGTCGACATCGAGCGATATCACGTGGCCGTCGGGCTTGGAGCGCTTCAGGAGTTCTTCCGTATGCGTTCCCCCGCCGAGCGTTCCATCGAGATAGTGACCTCCGGACTTCACATCGAGGACAAGCATGGTTTCCTCGACCATGACGGCGTTATGTACGGTTTTTTCCGTCATACGCCTAAATCGGTTAGTCGTTCGGCTATATCATTTCCCTCCGCTTCGGTCTTTGCGGCATACGCGTTCCAAGCATCTTCATCCCAGAGTTCAAGTCTGTTATAGAGACCTGCGACGACCACCTGTTTTTTGAGGCCGGCATAGGAACGAAGATATTCGGGAACATTGACGCGTCCGGACTTATCGAGCTCGACTTCCATCGCGCCCGCAAGCATAAGACGCGCAAATGCGCGGGTATCCGCTTGACCCATCGGAAGAGCGGCAAGCTTTTCGGCAAGTGTTTGCCACTCGGTTTTCGGGTAAAGGAACAAGGATCGATCAAGACCTCGCGTAACAACGGCCCCTTCGGCCAGTGCAGCGCGAAACTTGACCGGAACTGCCATCCGGCCTTTGTCATCAACTGTATGGTGGTATTCACCGATGAACATAAGAGCGAATGGGAAGCGGCCTTTTGTCATTCCCGCGAAGGCGGGAATCTAGTCCAGTTTTGAAAACTGGATCCCCGATCCTGTCGGGGATGACAGACATTAATCTGCCACTTCATGCCACTTGCTTCCATTTTACCCCACTTCTACACAAATGAGCAAATAAGTGGAATATTAAAAAACATCGCTAAAGTTAGCGACGTTTTTGTTCTTATTCTGTTCTGATGTTGATAACTCATTCCCCACTTTAGACCTGTTTTAATGAGAATACGTTGAGGTATTTTGTAACAGCCGCCCTGTTCAGATCAGGAATGCCTGGGAAATCAAGTTCATAGTAACGTCCGCCACTAGAAACTTGCGCAAGCTGGTTACTCAGCACATACACACCTGCCCGAAGCAGGATGATGCCCGCAGCAAGCAAGCAAACCAATAAATAAATTCTGTATTTTTTCTAAGTTCAAATGGCTCGCATCCTCATATCGCCCACCGGACACGTAAAATAAAACGGCTACATGGCCGTTTTATTTTTTTAGCTTCTTTCCTTTAAATGGTTCTGAGCGAAGTTTTCGATGGTAGCCGATGGCAAACCGATGTGCTTCGTCTCGCACGCGCGATAACAAATCAACATATTTCTCGCAGAGCTCACAAAGCTCGGCGGATATTTTTGAACAAATGAGTTCATTCTTCTTTCGCTTTGAACCTTTCGCGATGCCAATAACGGGAATGGAGACATGAAAAAATTGAAGTACATCTTCTGCTGCGTGAACTTGAGGAAGTCCTCCGTCAATCAAAATCAAGTCCGGTTTTTTCCATTCCCGATGTCGAAGGCGTCGCGTTACTGTTTCCCGAATGGACGCAATATCATTTGAACCAACCACGGTCTTGATTTTGAATTTGCGATATTCCGCTTTCGCCGGCGCGCCATTTTCAAAGACAACCATGGAAGCAACGGTAACTGTGCCGGAAATATGGGAAATGTCATAGCCCTCAATGCGTCCAAAAAGATCAACGGGAGTTTTTCCATCTTTCATTTGATCAATTTGATCGTCATCGCGCCGCAAGACGGCAACATCTTGGATATGTTCCAGAAAATAAATTTTATTGCGATAATCCGCCGCTTCTTCATAGCGCTCTTCTTGAGAAGCTTTTTTCATGGCGCGCGTATAGCGTTTCAAAATATCTTCTTTTTTTCCTTCGAAGAATTTTATGAGATCGCGAATGGTTTTTTGATATTCTTTTTTATCAACCGCATCAATGCAGACACCCGGACAAAGTTTTAATCCAACATTAAAACACGCGCGCTTTTGCCCTGGTTTACATTGCGACCAAGGAAACGCTTTTCGGACAAGATCAAGCGCGGACTTGAGCGCATGCGAAGAGGTATATGGTCCGAAAACAATTTTGTATTTTTTCGCGGAATCTTCATCCAAATCCGTTCCGCGCACGAGAAGAGGTCGCGGATATGCCTCTTTCGTAATCGCGAGGTACATAAAACTCTTATTGTCCTTCTGAAGAATGTTGTACTTCGGCCAATAATGTTTTATGAGATTCGCTTCAAGAATGAGCGCCTCAAGCGCCGTCGGTTTTACAATATAGTCAATCTCCGCGACGTTCCGCGTCATTTCCGGAATATGCGGTCCATGCGGACGATCGAAATGCTGCTTCACGCGACGTTTCAACGACACCGCCTTCCCAACATAAATCACTGTCCCCTTCTTATCCTTCATCAAATACACCCCCGGCATATCCGGAAGCTCATTATTTTTGATCTTGATTTTGGCGGGGATCATAGAGGGCTGCGAATATTTTTCAACGTGGGATTCGTCACGTGCGTATACAGTTGTGTCGTCCTTATATTCGCATGTCCGAGCAGTTCTTGCACGTAACGAATATCCGTTCCCCTTTCAAGCAGATGCGTCGCAAATGAATGACGCAAAGAGTGGAACGTCGCCGGTTTGACGACAGTAACTTTTCGTAACGCGCGCGTGAAGACTTTTTGGATTGTGGTTGTTGTCAACCTGCCCCCTCTTTCGCTCTCAAACAGGAATGCCGACCCGGGTTTTCCATGAGCCAGACGATGCAGATCCTCCGACAATTTCTCAGGCAAAAGCGTTAAGCGATCCTTGTTCCCCTTGGCTGATTTTAGATGAATAAAGCCGGAATCAAAATCACAATCATAAACACGCAAAGACACGACCTCACTCACGCGAAGTCCGGCGCCGTATGCCAATGCGATCATCGTACGATGCTTTCGGTTAGTTACCGCACACAAAACCCGCTTGATTTCGTCATGTGACAAAACGGTTGGCAATCTTTGCCGGCGTTTCGGCGTACGCCAATTCAAAGTCATCGGCGTACATAAAACGACATCATAATAAAAACGAAGCGCATGGAAATATTGAGAGACGGTTTGCGATGCTTTGTTATGGTAAAAAAGTTCCAATAAAAATTGATTGATCAGTTCGTTGTTTAGTGTCTCAAGCTCACTCGGGTTTTTCTCAAGAAAAATACGGACGCATCGAATATAGGCTTCACGCGTTTTGCGACTGTAATTTCTTAAACAAAGTGTTTCACTCATTTTTTGCATCGACTGTTTTATTTTGTCTTCTGCGATATTCATACCTTACACCCCGTTCCATATTCTTGATTTTTATGCAAATGTGTTAAAACAACCTATGAAAGCAAGTTATACGCGCCGGCGGTCTTAATCAGTTTTCCCTGCGTCAATTACGCATAAACATACCAAATCCTCCCTTATCCATTAAACACTCCACATAAAAACGAGTTAGGCGAAATAAATTATTTTAGCCCTATGATAAAAAACAAATTCGCACAAAAAATTCTTATAACGGGCATGCCATATTCCGGAAAATCTTATGTTTCCGCTTATTTGCAAAAGAGGGGTGAAAATGTAATTGACGCAGATAGTATTAAAGGTCTTGGTCAATGGTTTGATAGGAGCGGAAACAAAATAGATTTTCCTCGTGATGCAAACAAAGAATGGTTAGACACCCATGATTTTTTATGGGATAAGAATTTTTTGCGCTCGTGGCTTGATGAACAAAAATCAATTATTTATCTTTTTGGGCTCGCCGCTAATGTGCTTGATGTTACCGCGCTGTTTGACAGAGCTTACTATTTGGATATGAGTCAAAAAGTATTGAAGAAACGTTTTTCTAATAACAAAAGAACTAACCCGATGGGTCAAACAGAAGAACAACAAGAGGCAATTTTAAGAGATCTAAGTGGCTTCACCCAAAAAGCCAAAGAAAAAGGATTGATTTTTGTTCAAGCAGACCAGTCACCAGAAAAAATTTACAAAATAGTGATGGGCTAAAATAATTTACATCGCCTAACAGCGTGTATGAGGTTCAAGAAAAAGTGCGTAAATAATTTTCAAAGGTTGCACTTTTTGCTTTCACCCAAATTTCGCCTCTCCTATGATAAAATAATAAGGAAGTCGGCGAAACTTCTCATACACGCAAACGTTGTCTGAAATTGCGCTGACCTCTATACTGCAAATAACATAAATAATTCTTAATCAGTAAAACTATGGAAGAACAAAATTCCAAAAGCCTCCATTCGGAGCAAGAAGAAATGAACGCAAGCAATTCACCCCATTCGTCCATGAAATTTCTCCCTGTAGTTCTCGCAGTCATCATTACAGCTGTAGTAGTCGGCGGAGGCGTTTACTGGTGGCAATCTTCACAAGCGCCACAACCAACAACAGAATCAGAAACCAGCACTGCCGACGAAACCTCCGCCGAACGAGCGACTGTTGAAAGTGCCGCCACTAGCAATCAAGTTGAAGAATATAACTGTGAACAAAGTGGTGGTTCTTACTCAAATGGTGCGTGTAGCTGTTCCGAAAGTGAATATGAAGAATCAACCGGTTACTGCATTACTGCATTCGGCACTCCTGGCGGAGAACTTCACGAGCAAGCGACCAAGCTCCAGGAGTCAGTAATGATCAAAAATACTATTGTCACATATAACTGCGAACAAAGCGGCGGCACTTTCAGTAATGATGCCTGCTCCTGTCCAACAGAACAGGGGGAGAAATTAGAATACGATTCTGATACAGGTTACTGCATGTCGGCTTTTGGAATCCCTGGCGGAGAACAAGGAGAAACAGCGAAGAAACTACAGGAACTTGAAATGCTTAAAAATCAGTAAGGTCAGCGCAACATCAGACAACAGCGTATAACCGGCTTATTCACTCTGCTACGCTCCGTTCATTCGCGCAAATTGGCGGGCTGTAACGTGCTCCGCACGATATTATACAGCCAGCCAACTTCGGTTATACGCGAACGTTATGTGAAATATACTTTTCCTTTTAAGGGCTAAACGCCCTTTCGCTTTTCTATATTAGGCAAATTTGATTTTTCATTTTTTTATAGAGGGGAATATATGGTGTCCCGCCGTATTCTCGGCGGGACGATTTTAATAAAAAACCATTCATATTCGCTCAACGATAGCTTGAGAAAATATGAATGGTGGGGAGCGAACAGTGTGTGACTGCTCGCTCCCCAAGTGATGACCGATGATTTTACGCGGATCGATCGTACGCGTCTACTGTTCCGACTGACGGTAGATGACCAGTAGACAGATCGTCACCACCGTTTGGTAGAAGCGACCGCCGTCGCGGCTGAAGGTTGTCGTGCTGGTGTCGAGAATCTTCTCGTCGATCTCGACCCCCGGGTTTTCCTTGAGCCACTCGTTGACCTCGTCATCCATGTACGAGGGCTGCAAGTTGACGTGCGGAATCCCACTGACCATGAATGTCCGTACCTGTCTCATGTTTCCTCCGTTGTTCAGTTCTCGAGGAGACACTGGAGCACGCGACCCCAGTTCTTGCCCTGCACCTTGCCACCACTGCAGGAGTAGCACCTGGGCGTCTCACGACCACTGCCGTTGCAGTTGCTGCACGGCTGATCTCGATAGCCCTTGCCACTCCCCTTGCAGATCCGGCAGCTACGCTCGGTCTGCTTTCCGGTTCCTCCGCACTCCGTACAGCTCGTCCCGTCGACGCCGATCATCGGCGCGTAGTTGACGAAGCCGATCGGCACGCCGTTGGCCCGGATCTTGACGAACTCATCCGCGTGGCTGTCCAAGCCGTCGGAGCCCAGACGGTCGAGCAGGGCCGCGGCGGGGTGCTGGTGGTGGTTCAGGTTCGTCACGACCGCGACGTACTTGGCCCCCTGCAACACCGCCATGAAGGCGAGTGCGAAGCCGACCGGCATCTCTTGGCCGATGTACTTCTGTCCCTCGGTACCCTGCTCCACAGCCCCAGCGGGCATGAGCAGATCGCAGAGCACCACATCGAAGGGCGGTTGCGTCTCTCCCTTGGGCTTCTCGAGCAGCTTGTAGGCCTCGTCATACGAGGCGGCGAGCGTGAGTTCGTGACCCGCAAGGGTCTGCTTGGCGGCGTCGAGATTCGTCCGCGTGTCGTCGATGACGAGAATCTTCATGGTCTGTCTCCTTTCTAAAGAGCCTGATCTCCCTCGAACCCATTCCGAGTTTGAACAATCCGGTATAGCATGGCTAATAGCTTTTGTCAATAGCTTTGCGCATTATTTCAGCTAAAACAAGCCAAAAAGGTGTCTCGGCGGGGCGCAATTCACCCCTTCACTTCCCCTCTTGCGCCCCGCCAAGACGGAAAAATTAAATTTGCCCTAAATATAGAAAAGCGACCCTAACGGGTTAAAAGGAAAAGTATACATCACATAACACTGGACATGCGGTTCGCTCTCTTTCGAGAGAGCTCACCCAAATTGAAAAACACCGCTCTTTTTGATAAAATTGAATAATGAAGCGGGGTTTTTCAACTTCGCATGTCCAGAAACGTTAGCTGAAATATTCCTTTTCTTTTTTGGGCTATCGCCCAATTGTTTTAAAAAATTTTAAAATTTCTTTTTCATTAATTATAGAGGGGAATAAGGTGTTTTCTCCGCTCCGCTCCGAAAACGGTTTATTTAATCATTAAAACAAGTTACAATATTAACAATAAATACTGAATATTATGCCTTATTTAAAATTTATATCTGACAAAGATCTCTGTGATGCCGTTGCTCGTGTAGTTAAAATAATTGAAACAGCAGAACATGATGTAGAAATCAAACTACACAAAAACGTGGTAGATCCTTTTTCTGCTCTATTTCACGGAATTACACATGCAATTTCCTATCAAGAATGGATTGAACAAGAAAAAGCCAGACAAACTCAAAAAACAATGCAAAATGCTATCGGGGATTTTCACCAAGAAGTTTTAGGAGCTGTACTCGGGTGGAAAGATTTAGGTGTGGGAGGTGGCCTCGATGTCGTAAATGAAGAAAAGAAAATTATTGCGGAAGTAAAGAATAAATTTAATACAACAAAAGGCAATCATAAAGTTGAAATTTATGATGCAATCAAATCAAAACTAAAAATGCCTGAATACGCTGGTTTTGTTGGATATTTTGTTGAAGTGATACCACAAGGCAAGAAAAAATACGATAAACCATTCACTCCACCCGATAATAAAACTCAAAAACGCCGACCTGTAAAAAATAAAATCAGAGTTATTGATGGCGTGAGTTTTTATGAAATGGTTACTGGAAGAAAAAACGCACTTCAAGAATTATTTGAAGTTTTGCCTAAGGTTTTAGCTGATAAACACAGGTACAAGCTAAGCAAAAAAGAAGCAAAAGAGTATTTTGAACTATTCAAAATGGCTTTTTCCACATAATAACCTTTGCATAGGCATTGGTTATTTGGTATAATTATGATAGTTAAAAATTTCTATCATTTTTTATATGAAAACCAATCAAAAATATTATACAGCAGGTGAAGCCGCTACTCTGCTAAATATATCTATCGATACGATTAGACGCTGGGATAAATCTGGTTTAATTAAATCATTTCGAAATGACAGAAATGCAAGAATGTTTTTACTGGATGAAGTTAAGAGAATCCAAAATAAATCTGGTAGTAAAACAAACAAATTTCAAATTTTAAAAAACAAGAAAAAATCACCCTATACTGCAATAGAACTATTTGCTGGAGCTGGCGGAACAGCAATAGGTATGGAAAATGCAGGTATTGAGCATATTCTATTAAATGAATATGATAAACATGCTTGTGAAACTTTGCGAATAAACAAACCGCACTGGAATGTAGTAGAAGATGATGTTCGAAATTTAAAATTCGAAGAAGGTCAAGCAGATATTGTTCAGGGTGGTTTTCCTTGTCAAACTTTTTCTTATGCTGGAAAAAAAATGGGTTTTGAAGATATTCGTGGAACTTTATTTTTTGAATTTGCAAGATGTGTAAAAGAAGTTAACCCCAAAATCGCTATTGGAGAAAATGTAAAGGGTCTATTAAACCATGACGGAGGAAGAACTTTAAAAACAATGATTTCTGTTTTGGAAGAATTGGACTACAGAGTAAAGTACAAGGTACTTCGTTCACAATATTTAGATGTATCACAAAAAAGAGAGCGTCTGATAATTATTGGAGTACGAAATGATTTGAATATTCCTATCTCATTTCCTAAGGAAAAAGATTATATTATTCCACTTCGTGAGGCACTACATAAATGCCCAAAATCTGAAGGTCAAAAATATCCTGAAAAAAAACATAAAATTTTAGAACTTATTCCACCAGGTGGGTACTGGAGAGATTTGCCAGAAAAATTACAAAAAGAATATATGGGAGCCAGTTTTTTCATGGGAGGAGGTAAAACTGGTATGGCAAGGCGGCTTTCATGGGATGAACCGTCATTAACACTAACGTGCAGTCCTGCTCAAAAACAAACTGAACGATGTCATCCCGAAGAAACTCGCCCATTGACAGTACGTGAGTATGCTAGAATCCAAACCTTTCCTGATAGCTGGAGATTTTCTGGATCTATTTCGCAACAATATAAACAGATTGGTAATGCTGTGCCGGTAAATCTTGGTTATCATATTGGTGATACAATTATAAAAATGTTGGAAGGAGAAATTGAGGAAGAAGTTACAGAGCCAGTTTCTTCACAGCAACAACTGTTTGCATTTGCTTAATAAATTTTCAATAAAACATTATGCCCTATTCTAATACATTATCATTAAACTGCCCTCATTGTGATACAAAATGTCAATTTGTGGTTATCGAGCAAGGGCATCGAAAATGCGTAAGTGACAACAAACATCATATTCCTTACATTTGCACCAACTGCCAAGGTTTAATCGCTACAAAATGGACAGCAAATGGTTGTGATCCAAATAATTTTCGTAGTAATACCACAGGATATAACCAACGATTATATGTCTATTATCCGATTGTCGGTGATTGGAAACCGAGAGTAAATTTACAGCTTATTACAAATGAAAAAGTAAGAGTTGATTTTAAAGAAGCAATAAATTGCTATAACAATGGATTTAATAATGCTTGTATGTTGATGGCTCGTCGTTCAATACAACAAGAAATGATAGATAAAAAGGCAGCTGGAAAAAATTTATACCAACAAATTGAATCCACAGGAATATCAGAAAAACTAAAAGCTCTTTTGCATAAAGTAAAAAACTTTGGAAACAATGGTGCTCACCCAGATTTTTGTTTATTTGATGAAGAAGGAAATGAAATTATTGATAAACATGGATTTGCAAAATTAAGTTTAGAATTTCTAGACAGATACTTTGCAGATGAGTATGAAATAGATTCACTTGTAGAATCTGCCCCAAGAAGTCAAAAAGAACTTGAAGAGAAAAAAGATAAATAAGGAGTTTTGGATTTTGGCCATTCACCCCTACCTCTCTGGCCAAAATCCAAAACGGAAAAAGAAATTTTAAAATTTTTTAAAACAATTCCGACTGCTGTCGGAAAAAAGAAAAGGAATACATCAGCTAACAACGAGTATCCGGTTACGGCTTTTATCCAAAAACCTCCACCCAAATTTTTCTTCCGCTACGCTACAGAAAAACTTCGGATACTCGTAACGTTAGCTGAAATATGCTTTTCCTTTTAGGGCTAACGCCCTTGCTTTCCCAAAATGGACAAAATTGATTTTTTAATTTTTAATTAGGGGGAGATGGAGTTTCTCCGCTTCACTACGAAAAATTTATTAAGATTATGCCAGAAAAACCAAGCAATACACACAAGACTTTAGAGGAAGCCCGTACTGTTCGTGAAGAAACTCAAAAAGCACACGAAGAAGGCGTATTTCAAGAGCTTGAACAACGAGTTTTTAAACCGCTTTTTGATGTTGATTATGCAGCGGACACGCAAGACATTTCTCAAGGTGACAATCAAATACGGTTTGTAAAAACAGAGTTGAATGAGCAAGACAGGGAACGACTTGCTCATTATATTACAAGTCGTAGAAGGCGTGAGACAGAAGAAGATGATTTTCCCGATGAGAACAACTGGCATGCTATAGACCAGTTGGAGTATAAAATTGGTGAAACGAAGCTTGACATTTTTAGTTATCTTCCAGAAGGATACAAAATTTTGTTCTGCCCTACTAGTAAGTCCTACAACGGGGCCGTTGATGATGAGAATAAAGTTATCTACATCACCAGTGATATTTCCTCACTTGGCAGCATCGCTACAATTTTACATGAAGTGGGGCATGTTAAAGATTATGAGCGTTTGGAAAAGCTGGGCAGAACAGAGCATACAGAAGGCGGCGATTACCATGAGAATATAGAGGCTGAAAAAATGCGTAAAGAAAGAGAGGCAAGTCTATTTGCTCTCCGAAAAATTTGGAGAGAATTACGAAAAAACGAGCAGACAAAAAAAGACATGCTGCTATATCTTAAAAACATGGCGTATTATTCCTACTGCGAAAAAGGGCTTGTAAATATCTCTACCGCCCGTGCAATGGCACACCACAATCCATATGATCTTGAAGCTGACATGCGAGAAGAATTAGAAAGAGAATGTTTTGATGCATGGTGGAAATTCACAAAATCTAATGAGTACACGACATGGAAAAGTATGAAAGAATTTGCGGGACTCGAAGATTTTGAAGAATTTGGTGCTTGGAGTAAGTGGATCGAAGATACTGGTAAAGTTGATGATCCTGAGTTTATGTCTAAGTATTTCGGGTACGAAGAATAAGGTGTCTTGGGTTTTGGCCATTCACCCCCAACCCCTCTGCCCAAAACCCAAGACAAAAAATCAATTTTGTCCATTTTGGGAAAGCATTTTCTTTCAGAAAATAAAAGGAAAAGCATACATCAGCTAATAGCACGATATCCGGTTCGCGCTTGGCTAACGCCAAATGCTCACCCAAATTTTCACTCCACTGCGTTCCGTGAAAACTTCGGATATCGGCGACGTTATACGCAATTGCTTAATTTTTTTAAAAGTAACCAATATGGAAAAATTACCAGAACAACAAATTTCTCAAGCTCCTAATCCTGAAGATGCTAAGTGATTAAAATTTGAAGAGGACGAGGAGTGGTATGAATACGGACGAATACCATATGAAGTATATTACATGACAGATTGTCCTTCCGGAGCAATGGTTGATGAAAAAACACCGGGTAGATTTAAAGTAACCCAAAACAGTGGCGGAGGAGAATCACTTAGCATCTTCATACATGAAAGTGTTCCTGCCGAATTTAAAGATGTTATCGCTTTCCATGAACTCAGAGAAGCCGAACTAGTCCTCGCTGATGGAATAGATGAAAATCAGGCACACCAGCAAGCGACAACAGAGACAGAAGAATATGCTAGGAAACACTTAAATAAAGAAGAGCTTGAGAAATTTGTTGAATGGCAATCAACATTGGATATTTAAAAAAATTAAGCAACAGCGTATAACAAAGAGTATGCGGTTGTGTGAAGAAGAAATTGCTGCGCGCATCTACAACTACGAACATCCTAAAAGGATTGCTTTTTCCAAAAAATATCCATTTCTTAAAAAACCAATTATCTTTTCTCGTCACGCGGCGAGGAATGTACAGAATTTTTTTGATACTAGAATCAAATATAAAAAGAAGACTTCTTTTTATACATGCATCATTGCAAGACATCAATCTGTATTAAGACGCAAGCTCGGAGATAGCGATCCCAAGTTACAGGAAGAAAAGATTGTAAATCTCAGACAAGCTGTTCAACAATTGAATGGCATCGTTATACAGCCACAAGCTATTTTTTCACTCTGGAATAGTATTGGAAAACCAAAATACAAAAAGGGATATGTCGACGGAATGCTGCTCGCAAACGGCCGAGTTGTAAAAGGAATTGGAGGCGGACTATGTCAGCTATCAAATTTCCTCTATTGGATACTCCTGCACGCGCCAATTAAAACCATGGAAAGATATCATCACTCTATCGATGTTTTTCCGGATTCAGGCAGGACATTGCCTTTTGGCGGAGGGGCCACTATTTTATACAATTTCATTGATCTGAAAGTGAAAAACGTATCACCTTATCCATTTCAATTAAAAATCTGGCTAAGCGACAATCATTTGAAGGGACAAATCCTTTCCCCTCACCCCGCTCTTCAAAAGTTTCATATTTCTGAAAAGAATCATGTTTTCGTTAAAAGAGGAAAGCGCTATTTTAGATATAACGAAATATATAGAGAAACAAAAGTAAAAGGCGAAGTGATTAAAACGGAAAAAATTACAACAAACTTCGCACCGGTGCTATACAAAGTCACTCCAGCCTATCTGCATAAAAATAAGTTTAAAGTTCTAGATTTTACAAATAAAAAAATAGAAAATCCCCTTAACCGAACGAATGAGCTCACCTCTTCCACATATAAGAAGAAATATGACTAAAAAAACAATCGCCACCGGTGTAGTACATAGGGTGCCTGCTGATTTAAGAAAAACTTTAATTTCTAAACCAGCTGTACTTGAAAAATGGAACAGTCTTACGCCTCTCGCGCGCAACGAATGGATCTGCTGGACGACTATTGTGAAGAAAGCAGAAACAAGAAAAGAGCATATAGATCGTTTATGCGAAGATCTTCTCAAAGGAAAGCGCAGACCCTGTTGTTGGCCCGGCTGCCCTCACCGCAGACCAAGTGCACAAAAATGGTTTAAGTAAATCAATTCTTTTCATGCAAAGCTCAAAACTTTCGGGAATTCTCATGATTTCCACAGCGATCATTCTCACGGTCTTCGTGATTGGCTATGCTGTTTTATTTTCTTTTTTTGGAATCAGTTCCGGCGGATCACTTTTAATGATCACTCCCTTGCTTCTCATCGCTATCGCGCTCGCTATAGCTCTTTCTTTTCTTTTGCGCGCAGGGATCAAAAAAATAAACAATAAAAAATAACGAGGTTAAGCATTCCTAAAAACAAAATCCTTCCCGCTAAGTCGAATAGCTTTTTCTTGTTTCGCTATTTCTTCTTCAAAACTTCTTTCAAATATTTTCCTGTAAAACTCTTGGGATTTTTTGCGACATCTTCCGGTGTGCCTTGGGCGACGATGGTTCCACCCTTGTCTCCGCCTTCAGGTCCAAGATCAATAATCCAGTCGGCGTTTTTAATGACGTCGAGATTATGTTCGATAACCACCACGGTATTTCCACGACTCACGAGACGCTGAAGAACATCGAGGAGTTTGCGAATGTCGTCGAAATGCAAACCGGTTGTCGGTTCATCGAGAAGGTAGAATGTTTTTCCCGTGTCGCGCTTCGCAAGTTCGGTAGAAAGCTTGATACGCTGCGCTTCTCCGCCGGAAAGTGTCGTTGCGGATTGTCCAAGACAGATGTAGCCGAGTCCCACTTCTCCCATGATCTTCAATCGGTCATGAATGGCCGGAATATCTCGAAAGAATTTCGCCGCTTCTTCAACTGTCATGCCGAGCACTTCCGAAATATTTTTGTCGCGATATTTCACTTCCAAAGTTTCACGATTGAATCGCTTTCCTTTGCAGACATCGCAAGGAACATACACCGTTGGAAGAAAGTGCATTTCAATCGCAAGCTGACCATTTCCTTGGCAATGCTCACAGCGTCCGCCGGGAACATTGAAAGAGAAACGGCCTTTTTTATATCCGCGCACGCGCGCTTCCGCGGTCAGCGTAAAAATGTCGCGCACATGATTCCAAATACCGGTATATGTTGCGGGATTTGAGCGCGGCGTTCTTCCAATCGGACTTTGATCAACATCAACAACTTTATCCAGCCACTCAAGCCCGAGCACCTGTTTATGCGCGCCCGCTTTCACTTGGGAAAGTTTGTATCGCCGCGCAAGCTCGCGATACAGCACGTCAATCATCAGCGTGGATTTTCCGGAGCCGGAAACACCGGTCACGCAGACGAAACGCCGAAGCGGAATATTTACATGAAGATTTTTTAAATTGTTTTCCGTAGCGCCGACGATTTTGATGAATTCCTTTCCCGGCCCGCGCCGCTTTTTTGGATAGGGAATCTTTTTATCTCCGCGCAAATACGCGCAGGTTAAGCTTTTTTCATCTTGAAGAATCTTCGGCATTTCTCCCGCCGCGACGATATGTCCGCCATGCACGCCCGCGCCCGGCCCAATGTCGACCAGATAATCCGAAGCGGCGATTGTATCTTCATCATGTTCGACGACAATAATCGTGTTTCCAAGATCGCGCAGTTTTATCAAGGTATCAATCAACCGCTTATTATCGCGCTGATGCAAACCAATCGTTGGTTCATCAAGAACATACAGCGCGCCAACGAGCCGCGAACCTATTTGCGAAGCAAGACGAATACGCTGCGCTTCTCCACCGGAAAGCGATCCTGCCTTACGATCGAGCGTTAAATATTCAAGACCGACATCCAGCAAAAAGGAAATACGCGCAATAATTTCGCGCATCACGGGTTCGGCGATCGCCGCCTCATTCGTATCCAAAGAAAGACCGATGAAAAAATCCGCCGCTTCGCTAATCGGCATGGAAGTGAGTTCCACAATGTTTTTTCCTCCGATATAGACAAACAATGTTTCCGTTCGCAGACGCGCGCCTTTACAAGCCGGACAGACTTCGGTCGAAAATAAACTTTCCGTACCAAGCCCGTTACAAGTCTGACAGGCGCCATAAGGCGAGTTGAAGGAGAAGAGACGCGGTTCAATTTCCGGAAAAGCGAAGCCGTCATCCGGACAGGAAAAACGCGCGCTCATTAAATGCTCGCTGCCATCATCAAGAATGGCGAGTACGGAATCACTAGCGCGATCGAGCGCCATTTCAATCGCTTCGGAAAGACGCGCTTGTAATTGTTTATTCCCTTCAACCGGCCAAGCAATCGGAATGCGGTCAACCACAACTTCAATATCATGCGCCTTATAACGCGCCAACGGGATGTTGTCGCGCAGGCTGTAGATTTTTCCATTCACGCGCACATCCAAAAATCCCGCTTCAAATAAATCTTGCAAAAGCTGGTGATACTCCCCTTTTCTCCCGCGCACGACCGGCGCGAGAATGGTGATCTCTTTTGTAAACTTCGCTGTCTTCCCTTTCACCGGCGTTGTTCGATGCGCTTCATCCGTGCGCTTCATGACTTGATCAACCATTTCATCAATCGTCATGCGCCGAATAGGCTTCCGACAAATAGGACAATGCGGACGTCCGACACGCGCAAACAAGACGCGAAGATAATCATACACTTCGGTAATCGTGGCAACGGTTGAACGCGGGTTCGCGCTATGCGCTTTTTGATCAATGGAAATCGCCGGTGACAGTCCTTCAATTTCGTCAACATCCGGCTTGTCCATCTGCCCAAGAAATTGCCGGGCATAGGCTGAAAGACTTTCCACGTAACGGCGCTGACCCTCCGCAAAAATCGTATCAAAAGCCAAAGAAGACTTTCCGGAGCCGGATAAGCCTGTAAAAACAATCATTTTATTTCGAGGCAATTCCAGCGAAATATTTTTGAGATTGTGCTCGCGTGCGCCGCGAATAATGATTTTATCTTGCATATTCAGTAAAACGTAAATACGCCCGGAATACCCGGGACAACCCCCACCCTATCGCGGATCGTCGGGCTTGTCGAGCGCTCTTCCCCGCAATGATAGCGTGTATAAAATAGATTTTTACTTGACGATCGGCCTCTTCGGCGTTAAATCCAATAGGCTCTTTGAAAGGAGACAGCGTGTTACTCACATTCACCGGTCCGTCCGCTGTGGGAAAATCAACGCTGATGAAGCGTTTGCG
>Ga0210006_1000288_pt1 | contig 41924 bp, 34 predicted proteins | sample CryGey02umfilter_2_FD_185452 | JGI IMG/M metagenome (GOLD analysis project Ga0210006, IMG submission 185452) | Groundwater microbial communities from aquifer in Utah, USA - Crystal Geyser 4/10/14 0.2 um filter (SPAdes) (version 3) | ecosystem: Environmental > Aquatic > Deep subsurface >... | reverse complement strand
TTCGGTACGAGACCCTTTTTCCAGGGCGCTGGGGTAAAAGCTGCTGTCGCGCACCTGGGGTACCTCGACGGTGATCTCACCAAGACGGGTCGTCATGGTTTTGGGTTTGAAGCCGTTGGCATAGCCTCGGCGCTCGCTGGTACGTTCAGGGGTGGGCGCCCAAATATTGCGCCGGTTCGATCTTGCAGGCCTCGTTGATCAGAATTCGAAGCGCCTCTCCGGCGCCATCCAGGCCCTGATTCAACAACGCCGAAAAAGCCCCTCCAAGGGGTGGCCGGGGTCGACATGCACGGCCATGACGTCTCTTCTTCAAGGATGAGTGAAAAATGGCATCAAAGAAGAACCTAAGACCCCAGCCAATGGGGAATGCCGCAATTACAGAATGAAGGTTGCACTAACACGCATTCGTTTTATTTAGACTGAAGGATTGTTGCACCGACCGATTGAACCCTAACTTCTTGTCTGCGGTACTTAAGCAAGGGGCCGAATCCCCCCATGTCGCCTTTGCGACAACCCCATCCCCTTGTCGCAAACGATCCCGCCTGAAATACCATAAACCACTGAAAAAACAGTAACTCTGACGCTGGCACCCCGCTTGCGATGACTCGGCTGTAGCTCGGGGAACATCCCTTGAGCGAGTCACCTTGAGCGGAGGTGCCAACATGATTCCCAACCCCATCGACATCGTGGTAGACGACACGACCCTACGGGACGGCGAGCAATCGGCGGGGGTGTCGTTTTCACTGGATGAAAAGATCGCCATCGCCGCGCGGCTTGCTGCCATCGGCGTCCCCGAACTTGAGATCGGCATCCCCGCCATGGGCGAGGAGGAGCGCGAGTCAATTCGGGCCATCGCCGACTTGACCCTGAGCGCCAAACTCCAGGTCTGGTGCCGCATGCACGAGGGCGATCTGGCCGCTTGCGCCGGACTTGCCGTCGACCGGGTCGACCTCTCGATCCCGGTTTCTGATCAACAAATCCACGCCAAATTGGGCATCTCTAGGCAGGCGGTGCTGAGCCGCATCGCCCGGATCGTCCCCCAAGCCCGCGCCATGGGGCTCAAGGTCTGCCTCGGCGGTGAGGATGCCTCCCGCGCCGATCCCGACTTTTTGTTGAAGGTGATCGAAGCGGCCCAGGCGGCGGGAGCTGATCGCTTCCGCTATGCCGACACGGTCGGAATTCTGGAGCCCATCGGGGTGTTGCAGCGCATCGGCAAGATCAAGGCATCGTGCGATCTCGATATTGAAATGCACGCCCACGACGACCTGGGTCTGGCCACCGCCAACACCCTGGCCGCCGTGGTCGCCGGGGCGACCCACGTCAACACCACGGTCAACGGCCTGGGAGAGCGGGCCGGTAATGCGCCGCTTGAAGAGGTGGTGCTGGGGCTGCGCAAGCTTTACGGCATCGAAACCGGCATCGATCTGCACCACTTCCCGGTTCTATCCAAGCTGGTCGAGGCCGCCTCGGGCCGCCCGGTCGCCTGGCAAAAAAGTGTGGTCGGGGCGGGGGTTTTCACCCACGAATCGGGGATTCACGTCGACGGCCTGCTGAAGGATCCGGCCAATTACACCGGGCTCGATCCGGCCGAGGTGGGGCGTCACCACGAGTTGGTGCTGGGCAAACACTCGGGCAGCCAAGGGGTGATGCTGGCCTATGAGGCCATTGGGATGCGGATCGACCGCGAGGCGGCCACCGCGCTGCTGCCCCACATCCGCCAGCTCGTCACCCAAACCAAACACGCCCCCAAACCCGATGAGCTGCGGGCGCTGCTGCATCGACTGCCGACCCAACCGGCGTGGCCCGACCTGGTGCAGTCCGAGGAGATGAGACGATGGGCGTGATTCCGGTCAGCCCTGAGCGGCAAGAGGAGCGGGTGGCCGGGGCCTGGTCGTACCGGGCCGAGGTTACCGAGCCCCAAGCGAAAAAGCCCCAAGCCCGATTGGCCCCAACCCAGGCGGATCAACCCAAGCCCCCCGGCCTGTTGCGGCTGCTGGCCGAGGATGTCGCCTGCGTCAAAAAGCGCGACCCCGCCGCACGTTCGCTGTTTGAGGTGCTGACGATTTACCCCGGCGTCCAGGCGTTGATGGCCCACCGTTTGGCCCATCGGCTGTGGCATTGGCGGCTGCGCTATGCGGCGCGCTGGATTTCGTTCGTCGCCCGGGCCGTCACCAACATCGACATCCACCCCGCCGCCCGGATCGGACGACGGTTCTTCATCGACCACGGCGCCGGGGTGGTCATTGGCGAGACCGCCGAGATCGGCAACGACTGCACCCTCTACCACGGGGTCACCCTGGGCGGCACCTCCTGGGCCAAAGCCAAACGCCACCCCACCCTGGGCGACGGGGTGTTGGTGGGGGCGGGGGCCAAAATCTTAGGGCCGGTGATTCTTGAAGATGGGGTTCGGGTCGGGGCCAACGCGGTGGTGGTGATCGACGTCCCCGCCGGACGGACCGTGGTGGGGATTCCGGGGCGGATCGTGCAGCCGGTGCCGGGTGGCAAGTTGCCCGAGCAAGAGATCGACCTGAACCACCACCTGATGCCCGACCCGGTGGGCCGCGCCATCGCCTGCTTGCTCGACCGCATTGAGGTATTGGAACAACGGCTTGGGGAGGCCCCCTGCGACGATTGCGATCCCGTCGACGGGGTGTGTGGCGCCCAGTCGTTCGGGGAGGGGAAAAGTCCTAAGAAATTGTAAGAGCGCCGCCCCCGGCGCGATGGCTCTTGCCCCCTCGCCCCCCCCAGGGGGAGAGGGTTGGGGTGTGGGGGCGGCCATGCGGGTGAGATGGTTGATTCGTGGGCGACGGCGCTTCGTGCGCGAGGTGTTGGCGGGTGATCCGCCCTGCCCAACGCCACCACCCCTCTCCCCAGGTCTGGGGCGAGGGGACGGTGCCGCCACAGGTCGCTCGGAGACCGGGCTCCTGCACCCGTAACGAACGGTCGTGGCTTGTGGTAGGAGCCCGGTGCAGATCATGCAAATAAATGGGTAGGAGCGCCGCCCCGGCGCGATGGCTCTTGCCCCCTCGCCCCTCCAGGGGGAGAGGGTTGGGGTGAGGGGGCGGCCAGGCGTGCGAGATGGTTGATTCGTGGGCGACGGCGCTTCGTGCGCGAGGTGTTGGCGGGTGATCCGCCCTGCCCAACGCCACCACCCCTCTCCCCAGGTCTGGGGCGAGGGGACGGTGCCGCCACAGGTCGCCCGGAGACCGGGCTTCTGCACCCGTAACGAACGGTCGTGGCTTGGCGGTGCAGGCAATACCAATAAATCGGTAGGAGCGCCGCCCCCGGCGCGATGGCGCTTGCCCCCTCGCCCCCCCAGGGGGAGAGGGTTGGGGTGAGGGGGCGAGCATGCGGGCGAGATGGTTGATTCGTGGGTGACGGCGCTTCGTGCGCGAGGTGTTGGCGGGTGAACCGCCCTGCCCAACGCCACCACCCCTAACCCTCTCCCCAGGTCTGGGGCGAGGGGACGGAGCCGCCACAGGTCGCCCGGAGACCGGGCTTCTGCACCCGTAACGAACGGTCGTGGCTTGGCGGTGCAGGCAATACCAATAAACCGGTAGGAGCGCCGCCCCCGGCGCAATGGCTCAGACAACAAGCTGTTTCCATAGGCTCAAACCCAATCGACCCAAAGGCCCCCCCATGGACCTTCACGACATCCAAGATCACGCCATGTATTTCGACGAGCCGCTCAGCGTCGAGGTGCAGGGTCTATTGGATCAAGCCGCCACGGAATACGGGGCTGGGGGCGGGGAGATGGCGCTGCTCAAGGCCCACTTGCTGGCGCCCGAACACCTCACGGTGCTGGTCGCCCTGTACCGCTACTACTACTACCGCCACGATCTGGGTCAGGCGTTGACGGTGGCGGGGCGGGCGCTGGCGGTGGCCGGGACGCGGCTGGGTTTCCCTTCCGACTGGCGCACCCTCGATCAGCAGCGGTTGGCGGCAGGGATTCGGGTCTCCATCGGCTTGGTTCGCTTTTATTTGCTGGCCCTTAAAGGGGCCGGATTTCTGTGCTGCCGTCTGGGCCGCATCAACGAGGGTTTGGCAATGCTGCGGCAGGTGGTGGCGCTCGACGCCGCCGACCGCCTCGGCGCTTTGGCCCTGCTTCAGGTGATCGAATCGGCCCTGGCCGACGACGTTACCCCTTCAACTCCGCCCCCCGCCGGGGAGGAATCGGCCCCTATGAGGGCCTCCTTACGACAGGAGATGCATCATGTGTAAAGACAACTTCGCCAGCTTTGACCCCGATTTCGACTTCGACGAACTGGTTGGCGCCGAGGACTTCCTGTCCTTCTTCGCCATCCCCTTCGACGCTGCGGTGGTGCAGGTCAACCGGCTGCACATCATGCAGAAATTCCACGACCTGCTGACGAAAGAGGGGATGACCCTCGACCCCTCCGATCCCGCCACCTTCTGCGCCCAGCAGCGTTTGCTGGCCCAGGCCTACGCCGGATTCGTCGAGTCGGGCGCCCTGGATCATCGGGTCTTCCGCGTCCTCAAGGATGCGGTCGCCCCCAAGGGGGTCGCCTTCGTTTCGCTCGATTCCATCGGAATCAACAAGGGGGCATAGGCCATGAGACCCCGATTCGAAATCGGCGCCGGAGTGCGGGTCATCCGCAACGTACGCAACGACGGGACCTTTCCCGGCATGAAAACCGGCGACCACCTGGTGCGCCGGGGGGGGGTCGGCTTTGTCCGCGATGTCGGCACCTTTTTGCAGGATCAGATCATCTACACCGTCCATTTTTTGGATGAGCAAATGGTGGTCGGTTGCCGCGAAGAGGAGTTGATCGGGGTCGAAGAGCCCTGGAATCCCAGCCGCTTCGAGTTCCGCGAAAAGGTGGCGGTCAACCGTCTCCTCGGGATGAACGGCGAGGTGATCGCCAAGCCGGGCGACATCGGCGAGATCTTTTACGTCAACCGCGACGCAGAGGGGGGAGTGACCTACGACGTGCGGATTGGGGGGCATACCTTGGAGCTGCCCGAGACGGTGTTGGAGCCGGTCGAAGGGGGGGAGCCTCCCGGCTGGGCCGACGATCCGCTGCCGGGGGAGGAGGATGGCGACGATGTCCCCTGAACCGGCCCTCAAAACGACGGCTGAACCGGTGGAGCCGGGTCTTGGCTACCTGACCCTGCAAGCGGCCCTCGACCGCTTCGGCCAGCCCCCCTCCCAACTCGACCCGGCCCAAGCGGCGCAGGCGGCCAAGCAGGCCAAGGCGGCGGCGTTGTTACAAGCCAAGATCCTGGCGGCCCCCGAGGCCAAGGGGATTTCGACCGATGCGAGCGCTTTGGACCGGGCAGTGGCCGAGCTGAAAGAGCGCTTCCCCGAGCCCGATTTGTTCGCCGCCACGTTGGAACGCGAGGGGCTCGACATGAGCGAGCTGCGCGGCGGGTTGGCTCGGCAGTTGATGGTCGATGCGGTGCTCGACAAGGCGGTGGCGGGCAAGGTGCAGGTCACCCCGCACGAGGTCGAGAGCTATTACGAGCGCCACCCCGAGCAATTTCAACGCCCCGCCACTTGGGCGGTGCGGCACATCCTGATTACGGTCAATCCCGAGTTTGCCGAGAACACCCTTGAGGCTGCGACGGCGCGGATCGAGCAGGTCGGTTCACGGGTCGGCCGGTCGCTGGGCAAGTTTCGCCAAGAGGCGGCCCGCCAATCTGAGTGCCCCTCGGCGCTGCAAGAGGGGTGGCTGGGCCGCATCCCCTCCGGAACCCTCTACCCCGAGCTGGACGCGGTGTTGACGACGATGGGCAGCGGCGACATCCGCGGCCCCATCGCCACCGAGGTCGGGCTGCACCTGCTGGCCTGCGACGAAGCCTTCCCCGCCGGTGAGGTCCCTTTGAGCGAGGCGGGGCCGGTGATTCGCGAAAAGCTGGTCGAACGGCGGCGGCAGGCGTTGATTCGGGCATGGGTCGCGGGTTTGGGGTGAATCGGTAGGAGCGCCGCCCCCGGCGCGATGGCTCTTGCTCCCTCGCCCCCCCAGGGGGAGAGGGTTGGGGTGAGGGGGCGGCCAGGTGGGCGAGATGGTTGATTCGTGGGCGACGGCGCTTCGTGCGCGAGGTGTTGGCGGGTGATCCGCCCTGCCCAACACCACCACCCCTCTCCCCAAGTCTGGGGCGAGGGGACGGTGCCGCCACAGGTCGCCCGGAGACCGGGCTTCTGCACCCGTAACGAACGGTCGTGGCTTGGCGGCGCAGGTCATACCAATAAATCGGTAAGAGCGCCGCCCCGGCGCGATGGCTCTTGCCCCCTCGCCCCCCCCAGGGGGAGAGGGTTGGGGTGAGGGGGCGGCCAGGTGGGCGAGATGGTTGATTCGTGGACGACGGCGCTTCGTGCGCAAGGTGTTGGCGGGTGATCCGCCCTGCCCAACGCCACCACCCCTCTCCCCAGGTCTGGGGCGAGGGGACGGAGCCGCCACAGGTCGCCCGGAGACCGGGCTTCTGCACCCGTAACGAACGGTCGTGGCTTGTGGTAGGAGGGCGCAGCAGGCAATACCAATAAATCGGTAGGAGCGCCGCCCCGGCGCGATGGCGCTTGCCCCCGCATCCCCTTGCCCCCCATCAGGGGACGAGCGTCGGCACACTGAAACATCCAAGGGATTCCAGGGGGATCCGCCCAATAGGCCCTTGGCCCCCGTGTTCGGCCAACCCCCTTCCTGAAATAAACCGAGGTTCGCCATGACCCCGAACGATCCTCATTGCAGTTTTTGCGGTGCTCCCCGCGCCCCCGACACCCCTTTGATTGCCGGACAAGATGGGGCGATTTGTCCGCAGTGCGTCGAGCTCGCCCACAAGGTCGCCAGCTCCTGGGGACGCAAGCGGGCCATCGCCGACCTGCACCGCGAGCTGCCCAAACCGGCCACGATCAAAACCAAACTCGACGACTTCGTGGTCGGCCAGGATCTGGCCAAAGAGATCCTCTCGGTCGCGGTCTACAACCATTTCAAGCGGCTGCGGCTTGAAAGCCGCCTCGACGGCCAGGGCGAGATCGACGAAGAGGTCGAGATCGACAAATCCAACATCCTGCTCATCGGCCCCTCCGGCACCGGCAAAACCTTGATCGCCTCGACCCTGGCCAAAATCGTTGGGGTCCCCTTCGTGGTGGTCGACGCCACCACCCTGACCCAGGCTGGCTACGTCGGTGAGGATGTGGAGTCGATCTTGGCTCGCCTGCTTGAGGCGGCCGAGGGGAACATCGGGCAGGCGGAGTGGGGGATCGTCTACCTCGACGAGGTCGACAAACTCGCCAAGGCGGGGGAGGGCTCCGCCCGGGTGCGCGACGTCTCGGGCGAAGGGGTGCAGCAGGCGCTGCTCAAGCTGGTCGAAGGGGGGGAGATCAAGGTTCCTACCGGCAAGGGCAAACATCGCGACGGCGAGACCGTCACCCTCGACACCCGCAACATCCTCTTCATCGCCGGCGGCGCCTTCCCCGGTTTGGAAGAGATGGTCGCCCGCCGCATCGCCCCGCCCCACACCGGCGGCGGCTTTCATGCCCGCGTTGTGGCCGAAGAGGATCGCCCCGATCCCGAAACCATGCTGCTCGAAACCACCCCCGACGATCTACGGCTGTTTGGGTTGATCCCCGAATTCATCGGCCGCTTTCCGGTGCTGGCGATACTGGAGCCGCTGGACGAGGCGACCCTGGTCAAGATTTTGACCGAACCCAAGAACGCACTGACCCGGCAGTACCGCAAGCTCTTCGCCTTCGATGGGGTCGATCTGGGCTTCGAACCCGAGGCTCTGACCGCCATTGCATCCGAGGCGATCAGCCGGGGCACCGGCGCCCGCGGTCTGCGTGCCGTGCTCGAAAAACTGCTGCGCCCTCTGATGTTCTCGGCCCCCGATTGGGAGCAAAAGGAGGGGCTGGGGAAACGGCGCTGCGTCGTAACGGCGGGGATGGTGCGGGGGGAGGAGGCGGTTGTGGTCGAGGAGGTGGAAGTGGCTGACGACAAGGAGCGAGTTCGGGCGCGAGGGTAGGTTTTTGGGGAAGCAATACGAAAGGCGGGTTACGCGAGCGAAGGACGCGAAGAAAAGAGTGCCAGCGATTTTAATTCCCCCTGCAGTGCCCGAGAGGTGTGCCGTTGACCGCAAGCACCAGATTCCCAACCCGGGTTAAGAGGGGGGTGAAGCGGCTTTTTTACAGGCGCTGAGCAAGGTTCCCGATGGGGAGCCCGCCAAGCGGATCGGCTTTGATGCCGTCGAATGATTGAATATCGAAAGCGGCCCCAGGGCCGCTTTTTTATTGGGATGCGTGGGGTATCCTGAACGGACGGCAAAGGCCGCTTGCAGGAATTCCCCGTTTGGCGATTGAAGGAGGCGGACATGATTTCCCCCCGGTTACTCCCTTTGTTTGGTTGGGCGTTGGCCCTTTCCACCGCAAGTCTGCTGTCGGGCTGCGGTCCCGACGTAAGTGAGGAGGAGCTGGCCAAGCTGCGCTCCAACCAGACGTTGCTGACCAAGCTGCAAGCCGATGCGACGCAGTGGGCTAAGGAGCGCAAGCAGCTGCAAGAGGCGGTGCAAGCGGCCAAGATCGAGATCGACCGGCTCAGCGCCAGCCCCCAGGCGGCTACCCCTGCCCCTAAAGAGGTCGAGGCCTCCGCCGCCCCGGTAGCGCCGAAAGAGCCCACCCCGCCACCCCCCGCGCCCGTGGCGACCGCGCCGCAATCCCAAGATGTATTGGTCCTGGGCAATCTGCCGATCTTCGAACCGGGCAGCGTCGACATCACCCCCGCTGGGGCGGCCAAGCTCAAAGAGATCGCCCCAGCCCTGCGTCGGGTGGCGGCGGGGCAGAAGATCGTGGTGGTTGGTCACGCCGACCCCATCCCCCCCGGCAAGAACATCAAAGAGCGCCTGCCCGACAACTGGGCCATCTCGTCGGCTCGGGCCCAGGCGGTGATCCGCTATCTGGTTTGGGGTGAAGGGCTCCCCGCCGACCGCTTCGTGCTGGAGGCGATGGGCAGCAGCGATCCGGTGGCCGGGAACGACACCCGTGCCGGACGGCAGCAAAACCAACGGGTGGAGATTCGGATTCAAGGGGGATCTTGAGTGAACCAGGAGGGGCAGCCGTCGGTTTGGGGCGGGTTTTTGGGACCGCCTTCCCATGTGGATGGGGTTTCTGGGTGGGCCAGCCCTGCTGTTGGTGCCGAAAGGCGGACGCGACTGCCACAATCAGGAACGTCAGGAGGCGACCCCGTCGCCGAAGCTCTGCTTACGTTCCTGATTCTGGCGGCCCATCCCTGGGCCGCTCGGAAGCGCTAAGGAAACGCTGATGAAAGGCCTCCTGCCTTGAGTCGGCACGCCACGCAAAAACCAAAAGTAGGCGCCATGAGGCGGCGATGGTTTTTGCTTGGCTTGCAAAATCAACAGGGCTTCGGCGACGGGGTCGCCTCCTACGACAGCGCACCATTTTGGCGGCCCATCCCTGGGCCGCTCGGAAGCGCTAATAAATCAGCGCTTCCTTAAAGGTGGGTTCGTCTTTGCTTCCGCTCATCCCGAGCTTCCCGTTCATCCTGCTCGTTGCAGGTCGAGGGTTTCGGTGCTGTTGCCGTTGCCCCTTGGAGGGCCACGCTCCGTCGTGGCCGCCTTGGCTTTTAAAACACACCCCCCGCAATCAACCAAGAGCCCCGTCTCCCGCTGCCGCTCTGCCCACGTATTCCTTCGATCATTTCTCTACCGCGTTGACCGCGATATCCAGTTGACTGAACGGTGTATGAAAATGGGGTGAAAAGCGGATGCCACCACCGCGTGGTGCGCAGAACACCCCCGCCTGTTGCAACCGGGCAAAGGCTCCATGGGTATCGCCGTCGCGGGGAACAAAGGTGACGATCCCGGCATGACGGGCCGGGTCGCGGGGGGTGAGCAGGCGGTGGCCTGCGGCTTGAAGGCTCCCGATCAACAGCTCGATCCGCTCTCCGATGCGTCGCGACACCACGTCGATCCCCACCTCCTCCAAAAGCGACAGACTCGCCTCCAAACCGTAGATCCCCAGCATGTTGGGGCTGCCCGGCTCAAAGCGACGGGCGGTGGCCGCCGGTTGCCAATCCAGCCGCTCGAAATCCCCAACATGTTCGACCATGTGCCAGCCGAACTGGCGCAATTGCAGCTGTGCCCGCGCCTCGGGGCGGCTGTAAAACAGGGCGATCCCCTCGGGGCCGAGCATCCACTTGTGGCCGTCGGCGGCGACGAAGTCGGCCTGGGCCGCCTCGACGTCGAAGGGGGCTGCCCCCAACTGCTGGATGGCGTCGACGACGAAGAGAATGCCCCGCTTGCGACAGTGGTCGCCGATGGGGGGCAGGTCGAGTTTGAGGCCGACGCCGTACTGCACCGCGCTGAGTGCCACCACCCGGGTGCGCCCGTCGCAGGCGGCGATGATCGCCCCTTCGGGATCCTCCCCGCCGATCTCGGCCCGTCTCACCTCCACCCCCAGCGGGGTGAGCGACTCCCAAACGATGCGGTTGGAGGGGAATTCCTGGTCGCTGATGACCACGTTGTCGCCCGGTTGCCAAGTCAGCCCCCAGGCGATCAGCGACAGCGCCTCGGAGGTGTTCTTGCACAGGGCAATGTCGTCGGGGGAGGGGGCGTCGATGAGGTGGGCCAAGCGACGGCGCAGCCGCGCCTCGACCTCAAGCCACTGCGGGTAATTGAGCGATCCTGCCACCCCGTTCTGCATGGCAAATCCGGCCACCGCATGTACGGTGCGTTGGGGCCAAGGGGCGACGGCGGCGTGGTTGAGGTGGATCAGACCGTCTTGCAGGGGGAATTCGGGGTGCATGGGGCGCTCCTGGAGGCTCTTCGAGGGGGAGGCGCCGCCAGACTGGGGGAAGCGAAGGGGATCGGCAAGGGGTGAAAACAAAAACCCCCGCAGGCCTTTCGGCATGCGGGGGTTTTTGTTTGGTGCCGAGAGCCGGACTCGAACCGGCACGGCTTGCGCCACTAGACCCTGAACCTAGCGTGTCTACCAATTTCACCACCTCGGCACACATTCGAGAGCCGCTTACTGCTGCTGCCCTCGTCAGGGGAGGCGGATTGTTCATATCGCCCTGGGGTCGGTCAACCCCCTCAAGGCGGTATTTCGGCGATTTTTTTCGGGGGATTCGGGGCTGGCGGCTAGGGAAGCGCTGGTTTAATAGCGCTTCCGAGCGGTCCAGGGATGGGCCGCCAAAATGGTGCGCTGTCGTAGGAGGCGACCCCGTCGCCGAAGCCCTGTTGATTTTGCAAGCCAAGCAAAAACGACGTCGCCTCAAGGCGCCTACTTTTGGTTTTTGCGAAGCGTGCCGATTCAAGGCAGGAGCCTTGAATCAGCGTCTGCCTGGGTGAAACGGACGGGTTCTGCCGACTACGAGCAAACCCCAGCCGATCCAAGGGTTTAATCCGAATCGCCCCCGTGTGGCTCGGGCTGCATCGGTCTGAGGGGGCGGATCCACGGTTCGGGCTGGATGGTCACGTGTTCGATTTTAAAACGGTCATGCAGCATGTGACGCAGACCCCCCAGCGATTCGGGCCATTGGGCCAGATCCTCGACCACCACATGGGCGGTCAGGGTCGACTTGCCTCCGTCGATGCTCCACAGGTGCAGATCGTGGACCTCTTTAACGCCGGGGCAGGTCGCCATGGCGTGGCCCACCTCCTCAAGATCAAGCCCGCTGGGCACCCCCTCCATCAGCACATGGATGCTGGCCCGCAGCAGCCGGTAGGCCGAAAAGCCGATGAGCAGGGCGATGGCCAGCGAAAGCAGGGGATCGACCCAGAGCCAGCCGAAGGCGAGGACCGCCGCGCCCGAGAGGATCGCCATCACCGAGCCGAAGAGGTCGCCCAACACATGGAGCAGGGCGCCGCGCTGGTTGAGATCGTGGGGGTCGCCCCCCGAAAGGGTCAGCGCTACCACGATGTTGACCGCAAGTCCGATCAGGGCGACCACCACCACGGTGGCGCCGTCGATGGCATGGGGGGCTTGAAAACGGGCGATTGCCTCGACGACCAGAAAAATCATCAACGCCGCCATAGTCAGGGCGTTGAACCCCGCCGCCAGCACCTCGACCCGGCCCAGCCCGAAGGTGTGCCGCTCCCCCCCCGGCTTGGCTCCCCAGTGGGCGGCGGCCCAGGCGATGCCGATGGCGGCCGAGTCGGTGACCATGTGCCCCGCATCCCCCATCAAAGCCAAACTCCCAGCCCACCACCCCGCCACCGCTTCGACGGCGGCGAATCCCAGGGTCAGCAAAAAGGCGCGGCGCAACACCGAGGTGGAGGCCTGACCGTGGTGGTGATGGTCGTGCCCGTGCCCGTGGTCATGGTCGTGATGGTGGTGGTGCGCCATGGCGGAAAAGCCTTTTGCAGGAGGGGAGGAGGTCGGGGGACGATACCCCGAACCAAACTACGGAGAAACGTAGGCCGGAAGAGCGCAGCGAGGTCCGGCAGGCAGGCGCTGGATTACCCCCCCCGTCGCAGCACATGCCCAACCCATCCAACTTTTGGACTTGGCGCAAATCTGCGTCAATTGCGGAAAATCGGGTTAAAAACGACCCCCACCCCCCTCAAAACACCTGCCCAATCACCAAATACCCCGCCCAGCGGCTGCGCCCGGCGTAGGCCAGCGCCAGGGTGAGGGGTCCGGCTGCGGTGTTGGTGCCGACGAAGAGGCTGCCCGCCGCCACCCAGGTGTTCAGGTTGGTTTTGAGTGCGCCGTTCCAGGCCGAACCGGTCTCCAGCGATCCCCCGGCGAAGGCGCCCGAACCCAAACCGGTGGGGAAACGGGCCAGCCGTTGGTAGGCCACCAAAGAACCCAGCACCGCGTGTTGCCCGCTTAATCCCCCTTGCGGGTAACCCGACAAGTGGAACAGCCCCCCCTGGGTCGCCAGGTCGTAGATTGGGGTTTGGCTGTTGAGCGAGCTCTCCCCCTGGGCCAGCCCGTACACGGTGAATTCGTGCCAACTGAAAACCTGCCCCAGGGCGGCAGAGACTTTGTGGTAGGGGGCCTGAGCCCCGAATTGCCTGGGAACGGTGGTGAGGGTGACGTGCCCTTGCTGCCCTTCGCGGGGGAAGGCAGGGGCGTCGAGGGTGTCGCGTTTGATGCCAACGGTGAGGGCGACCTGCTGGATCGAGGTGGGATTGAGCCCCACCGGTCCGACCTGGCGGCTTTGCTGCACCCACTCCTTGACGATCCCAGCTCGTCCCTCCCAGGCGTTGTCCCCAAAGGTGGTGCCCAGGTCAAGGGCGATGCGCTCCAGCCGCACCTGATATTTGGCGGTTTGTTGGTCGCCCGAATAAACCCCGCGCGGATAGCGGCGTTCTTCGGCTCGGGGGGCGACGAACCACACCCCTTCGGGATCAAGCGGCTGATACCACTCGCTGACCAAGAAGTGTTCGGTCCCGAGCAGCACATCGTTGCGCCATTCGGCCCCCCAGTGGCTCAGTCCAGTGGAGAGCAGGCCAAAACGTAGGCCGTAGGTGTTGTCGCCGTTGCTGGCAGCCTGCAAGGTCACCCCGGTGCGCAGGTAGTGGGGCCCCCAGGATTTGCCGCTCAGGTGGATGAGCAGCCCGGTCTGTTCCTCGCCGTTGGGTCCGGTTCGGCGCGTGAGATCGAAGCTGACCTGTTCAAACAGCTCCATGCCGTAGAGCTTGGCAAAATCGTTTCGGAGCTGCTCCAGGTCGAGCGGTTGCGCCAAGGGGATACGGAGGCGGGCGCGGATCGCGGCGTCGGGGACATCGGAACGGTTGTCCAGGTCGACAAAAGCCACGACGGGGGGGGCGGGGCGGGGTGTTGATGGGCCTGCTGCCATTGGGCGAAGGACTCGGCGGTCAGGGCGAGTTGGGCGAGTTGGGCGAGCTGGTCGATCTGGTTTTGGGCGGCTCGGGCACCATGAGAAACCGCCTGCATCGCCTTATCGAAACTACCTGAGCCAATACCCGTAAGTCGTGGTTGAATCAATATATCTTGAGCGCCAATAGTAGCGATCTGCGCCTGGGTATTGCGGATGGTGACCAGGGTGGTGACCTGGTCGGTGACGCTGACGACCGAGTCGAGTTGGTCGGCTTTGTAGAGGGGGGCACCGACGTTGACGGCGATGACGATGTCGGCCCCCATCGCCCGCGCCACGTCGATGGGCAGGTTGTTGTCGATGCCGCCGTCGATCAGCAGCATGCGGGTGCCGTCCTCCTCGACCCAGGGGACCGGAGAGATCAGCCCCGGAATCGACATACTCGCCCGCATGGCGGTGGCCAGATCGCCGTGATCGAGCACCACCGGCTTGCCCGAAACCAGATCGACCGCCACCGCCCGAAAGGGGATGGGTAGCTGGTTGAAATCCTGGCGGTAGGCGGTATGCAGGGCGAATTTTTTGAGCAGAAATCCGAGCCGTTGCCCCTCGATCAACCCTCGGGGTAGCGCAGGAATTCCGTCGTTGTGAAAACCGAGGGTCGCCCCGACCTGGTAGGCCCGGTCGTCCTCTTTGCGCCGGAAGGTCAAATCATTGCGGGGGGAGGCGTCGCGCAGAGCGTCGCCCCAATCCACCGATTGCATCAACGCTTCGATCTGCTCCGGGCTCAGCCCCGAGGCATAGAGCCCCCCGACAATGGCGCCGAAGCTGGTTCCGGCAACGTAGTCGATGGGGATGTGCAGCGACTCCAAGACCTTAAGCACCCCCACATGGGCCGCCCCTCGCGCACCGCCGCCGCCCAGCACCAAACCGATGCTGGGGCGGTGCAGGATGGTCGCTGGAGGGGGCTCCTCGGCCAGGGCCAGGGGTGAAGCTAGGAGCAGAGCCCAGACCGACAAGAGAAACAGGGGCAGGCGCATGTTTGCCTTCATGGGGGGGGCCGAAAAAAGCGGTGATGGGGGTGGGGAGGGTAGCGGTTTGCAGGATTGGACCCAAGCCGGAAGGGGGTCCCGGTTATCGCTGTTCCACCTCCCGCAACAAATACCCCGCCGCCAGAGCGGTCAGTCCGGCGGCGGCGGCAAAGGCGCTCTCCATGCCGATCCGTTCCCAGAGCAGACCCAAAAGCACTGCCCCCGGCAGGACCAGCAAGCCGCTGAGCAGATGGTACAGACCGAACAACGTCCCCTTCTGGTCGGCGGGGGCCAAATCACCAATCAAGGCCCGCTCCGCCCCCTCGGTCATGGCCAGGGCGGCGGCGTAGACGAGGAAAAGCCCCCAGGTCGTAAGCCCACCCGCAGGGATCAACGCCAGCGCCAGCAACAGAACCACCCGCAGGCTCCATCCCAAACGGACCACCTGCAGGCGGCCCCAACGGTCGGCGGCGATTCCGGCGGGGATCGAGACCAACGCCTTGACCAGACTGGCGGCTGCCCAGATCAGGGGAACCCAGGCAATCGCCAGTCCCCCCTGAAAAGCCCAGAGCACCAAAAAGGCCTCGGGGGTGGTCGCCAGGGCAAGCACCCCGGCGGCGATGACCAGACGGCGCAGCTTGAGATCAAGGGCGCGCCAGCGCAGCGGGGCGGCGGGTAGGGCGCGGGGGACTGGAGGTGGTTGCGGGCCAAACACGAGCAAAAGCACCACCAGCAAACCGGGGACGACCGAAGCCCAAAATACCTGGGTCATCTCCAGCCCCCCCCATTGCAGCAGGGCGAAGGCGATCAGGGGGCCGAGGGTCGCCCCGGCGTGGTCCATGGCGCGGTGGAATCCAAAGGCCCGCCCCCGGATGCTCGGATCGACCGCCGCAGCGATCAAGGCATCGCGCGGCGCGGTGCGCAACCCCTTGCCGACCCGGTCGAGCACCCGCATCGCCAGCACCCAAACCCAGCCAAAAGCCAGGGCAATCAAGGGGCGAACCAGGTTGGAGAGGGTGTAGCCCGAGACCACCAGCCGCTTGTGGCCAACCCCCCGGTCGGCCAGCCAGCCCGAGAACAGCTTGAGCACACTCACCGCCGCCTCGGCCCCCCCCTCGACCAGCCCCACCACCGCCGGCCCGGCCCCCAGGGTGGCGGTTAAAAAGAGGGGAAGCAGGGGGGTAATCATCTCGCTGGCCACGTCGTTGAGGAGCGAGGCCAGCCCGAGGACGATCACGGTGCGGGGAAGAAGGTGATTCATAGAGGGAGTATGGCGGGGATTGGATCGGCGGGTAGGGGGAGGCTGGGGGGGGTGCCGCTTCTAAGCGCGGCCGAGGTAGGCTCCTAGGGAAACGCCGATTAAAGGCCTCCTGCCTTGAATCAGCACGCCTGGCAAAAACCAAAAGCAGAGCTTCGGCGACTTAGGTCGCCTCCTACGTTCCCGATTCTGGGCTGCTCGGATGCGCCGATTAAATCAGCGCTTCCTTAGGGCTAGGTTGGCGACGGTGTTTGATCTTGCTCTTTGGAAGGCCACGCTCCGTCGGGGCCGTTTTTTTCATTGTGCCAAAGGCGGCGCGACGGAGCGCTTCCCTCCAGGGGGGTGGGGGTTTGGGGGAGGGGTGCTGTCTCTTCGATTCACAGGGCAGAAATCCGCGCCACACCTCTCTACGAAACCTTCGCCATCTCCTCCGGTGTCGCCTCGGGCAGCGCCTCGGGCAGGCGGCGTCCCACCTCGTTGGCGAGCAGGGCAAATTCCTCGACGCTCAAGGTTTCACCCCGACGCATCGGGTCGATGCCGACGGCGATCAGCGCCTCGCTGGCCGCTTCGGGCAAGACCTGCCGGATGGCATTGGAGAGCGTCTTGCGGCGCTGCGAAAAGGCGGCGTGCACCGTGCGGCGCAAGACGTTGAGGTCGTCGACCGGGAAGCGGGGCTCCTCTTGCACCGTCAGGTGGATAACCGCCGATTCGACCTTGGGGATCGGATAGAAACAGCCCGGTTTGACCTTGAGCCGCACCTTGCCCTGGCAGAAGAGCTGGGCCATGACCGAGAGCGCCCCGTAGTTCTTGCCGCCGGGGGGGGCGACGATCCGTTCGGCAACCTCTTTTTGGAACATCAAGGTCATCGACTCGATGTAAAACCGCTCGTCGATCAGTTTGAACAGGATCGGGGTCGAGATGTGGTAGGGGAGGTTGGCGACCAGGTGAAACTTGCCCCCCAGATGCGCGGCGACTTTGCCGTAGTCAACCTTCATGGCGTCGTTCTGCTCGACCTCCAGGATTTTGCCCACCGGGGCGTATTCCTCTTGGATGTCTTGCAACAGAGGGTAGAGCCGCTCGTCGAGCTCGATGGCGTAGACCCGTCCCACCTTTTCGAGCATGGGGGCGGTCAGGGCGCCAGGGCCGGGTCCGATCTCAACCACCCGATCCCCCGCCTGAACTCCCGCCGCTTCGATGATGCCGTAGACCACCGCCTCCTCGATCAAAAAGTTCTGTCCCAGACTCTTCTTGGGGTCGATGCCGAAACGTTTGAGGCGATGGAACATGGCGGCGCTCATGCGGACTCCTGGGGTGATTGGGTCATCGAAACGGCGGTTTGGATCGCCACGCTCATGCTGGCCGGATCGGCGATTAGCTGCGGGGCGATGTCGAAGGCGGTGCCATGATCGGGGCTGGTGCGGGGAAACGGGAGCCCCAGAGTGACGTTCACTGCGCTACCAAAGGCGTGCATTTTGAGCGGGATCAGCGCCTGGTCGTGGTAGGGGCAGATCACCGCGTCGGCCAGCGCCAGCTTTTGCGGGATGAACAGGGTATCGGCCGAGATCGGTCCGGTCACCTCGATGCCCTCGGCACGTGCTTGTTCCACAGCCGGGGCGAGGATTTCGATCTCTTCGCGTCCGAACTGCCCCGACTCCCCAGCGTGAGGGTTCAAGGCCGAGAGCAACAACCGGGGATGGCGCAGGTGAAACCAGCGGCGCAACCCCGTATCGACCCCCCGGATCGTTGCCAGGGTGCGCTCGGTGGTCAGGGCGTCGGGGACCGACCGCAGCGGGATGTGGGTGGTAATCAAGGCGACCCGAAGCCCCCGCCCGGCCAGCATCATCACCGGTTCGGCCTCGACTTGGGCGGCGATGTACTCGGTGTGGCCGATAAACCCGGCGGCGAAGGGGCGCAGCTGCGCCTTGGCAATCGGGGCGGTGACGATGGCGTCAACGTTGCCCGCAGCCGCCAGCCGTACCGCCTCGTCGATGGCGCTCAAGGCCAGGCGGCTCCAGCCGGGGGAGGGGGATCCCAACACCAACGGTTCGTCGGGTTGCCCTACCGTGACCACCCCCAGGGTGTTGGGGGGAAGCGGCTTGGAAAAATCATCGCCTTTCAGACACAGGATGCGCCAATCGGGGGCGATACGGGGCAGCAGCGCCTCAAACGGGGCGGGGTGGCCCAAGATGATGGGGCGGCAGGGGATCAGATCGGGCGAGGCCAAGGCGCGCAGAATGATCTCGGGGCCAATCCCGGCAGGGTCGCCTAGGGTGATGGCGAGGATGGGGCGGTTCAAAAGTCATCCTCCAGCTCGTTGGGCGGCGCGGTGCGTGCGTCGGAGACCCAGGTGAAGAGTGCCCCGGCCTGCTCCTTCTTGGGCTGGTGGCCCGCGACGGCGGCCACTTCGAGCTCCATGCGCCGGGTGGCCAGGGTGATGACGATCCGGTCGCCCACCTTGAGCGGCGTCCCCGGTTTGGCCACACGGTCGTTGACCGTCACGCAGCCATCCTTGACCACCTCTTGGGCGAGGGAACGTCGTTTGAACAACCGGGCGAATTTCAAAAACAGGTCGAGTCTCATGGATGATGGGTTGCCGTGTGTGGGAATGGGTAGCTTGACGATCCACCCCTAAAAACATCAATACCCCGAGGGGCAAAGATCCAGGTTTTATCGGGCCTTTTTGCTTGACAGAACCCCGTAAATTTCAGCTATTCTTCTGCCCCCCGAAAGGGGGCTTTCTGTCTGGCGAAGACAGCTAACTCCTTGGAACCGAACGAAATGGACGATTGATGAAGTTCGGCAAGCGTCAAGCGGAAGAAATTCAACAGCAATCACTCGGTTTATTTTTTTACTTTTGAATGGAACGGTCTCGCGCCGTTCGTCGACGGAGGCAACCATGCTGCAAGCCTACAGAGCGCACGTTGAGGAACGCAAAGCCCAGGGGGTTCCCCCCCTGCCGCTGGACGCCAAGCAAACCGCCGATTTGGTCGAGTTGCTGAAGAATCCTCCAGCAGGTGAGGAGGCGTTCCTGCTCCACCTGTTGCGTGACCGCATCCCCCCTGGGGTCGACGAGGCATCCTACGTGAAGGCCGCCTTCCTGGCTGACGTAGCCAAAGGGGCGGTGTCCTGCCCTCTGGTGAGCCGTAAAGAGGCGACCTTCCTGCTCGGCACCATGATGGGCGGCTACAACGTCGACCCCTTGATCGGGCTGGTCGACGACGCTGAGGTTGGTGAAGAGGCGATTACCGCCCTCTCGACGACCTTGCTGGTTTACGACTCTTTCAACAGTGTGGCCGAAAAATTCAAGGTCGGTAGCGCGGGCGCCGCGAAGGTGCTTCAGTCTTGGGCCGCCGCCGAGTGGTTCACTACCCGCGCCCCTTTGGCCGAAGAGATCACCGTCACCGTTTTTAAGGTGCCCGGCGAGACCAACACCGACGATCTCTCCCCCGCCTCCCAGGCCTTCACCCGCCCCGACATCCCGGTCCATGCCTTGAGTATGTTGATGGCCAAGATGCCGGGCGCCATCGAGACCATCGCCGAGCTCAAGGCCAAAGGTCATCCGGTCGCCTATGTGGGTGACGTGGTTGGCACCGGCTCTTCCCGTAAGTCGGCCGCCAACTCGGTGTTGTGGCACACTGGCGACGACATCCCCTTTGTTCCCAACAAGCGGGGCGGTGGCGTGGTATTGGGGGGGAAAATCGCCCCGATCTTCTTCAATACCGCCGAAGACTCTGGCGCGCTGCCCATCGAGTGCGACGTGGGCAGCCTTGAGATGGGCGACGTCATCACCATCAACACCGCCAAGGGGGCGATCACCAAGAACGGCGCTGTGGTCTCCACCTTCACCCTGGCCCCCGAGACCATCATGGACGAGGTTCGCGCCGGTGGTCGGATTCCCCTGATCATCGGTCGCGGTTTGACCGCCAAGGCCCGCGAGCTTCTCGGTATGAGTCCCATCGAGCTGTTCGTCAAACCGAGCGATCCGGTCGACACCGGCAAGGGTTACACCCTGGCCCAGAAGATGGTCGGCAAGGCCTGCGGCGTGACCGGGGTTCGTCCCGGCGCCTACTGCGAGCCCGCCATGACCACCGTGGGATCGCAGGACACCACCGGCCCCATGACCCGCGACGAGATCAAAGAGCTGGCCTGCCTGGGCTTCTCGGCCGATCTGGTGATGCAGTCGTTCTGTCATACCGCCGCATATCCCAAGCCGGTCGATATCAAGATGCACCACTCGCTGCCCGGCTTCATCAGCACCCGTGGCGGCGTGGCCCTGCGGGTCGGTGATGGGGTGATCCATTCCTGGCTCAACCGCCTGTGCCTGCCCGACACCGTCGGCACCGGCGGCGACTCCCACACTCGCTTCCCCATTGGGATCTCTTTCCCGGCGGGCTCTGGTTTGGTCGCCTTTGCCGCCGCCACCGGCGCCATGCCCCTGAACATGCCCGAGTCGATTTTGGTGCGTTTCAAGGGTGCGTTGCAGCCCGGCATCACCCTGCGCGATCTGGTTAACGCCATCCCCTACGCCGCCATCCAGAAGGGGCTGCTGACCGTCGAGAAAAAGGGCAAGAAAAACGCCTTCAGCGGTCGGATTCTTGAGATTGAAGGTTTGCCCGATTTGAAGGTGGAGCAGGCCTTCGAACTCTCAGATGCCTCGGCCGAGCGTTCCGCCGCCGCCTGCACCGTGCGGCTGAACAAAGAGCCGGTGATCGAGTACTTGGAATCGAACATCGTTCTGCTCGAAAACATGATTAAGCGCGGCTATTCCGATGCCCGCACCATCCAGCGCCGCATCGACAAGATGAAGGCCTGGTTGGCCGATCCTCAACTGCTCGAACCCGATGCCGACGCCGAGTATGCCGAGATCATCGAGATCGATCTCGATCGGATCAAAGAGCCGATTGTCGCCTGCCCGAACGATCCCGACGACGTCAAGTTGCTCTCCGAGGTGGCGGGCGCTGCGGTGCAAGAGGTCTTCGTCGGTTCCTGCATGACCAACATCGGCCACTTCCGCGCTTTGGCCCGCGTCCTCGATAAACAAGGTCAGGTCAAGGCCCGCACCTGGGTCGTTCCGCCTACTCGCATGGACGAACACCAACTGCGCGAGGAGGGGGTCTACGCGATCCTCGGTGTCGCCGGTGCCCGGATGGAGGTCCCTGGCTGCTCGCTGTGCATGGGCAACCAGGCCCGTGTGGCCGACAACACCACCGTTTTCTCGACCTCGACCCGGAACTTCGACAATCGCTTGGGCGACGGAGCGCAGGTCTTCCTGGGGTCGGCAGAGTTGGCGGCGGTCTGCGCCCTGCTCGGTAAGCTCCCCACGGTTGAGGAATACCAAGCCGTCGTGAAGGACCGGATCGCTCCGGCCGAGAACGACATCTACAAGTACTTGAACTTCCATAAGATCCCCAACTTTGCCAACGACATCGGGATTCCGGTGAACGTGGCCTAAGCGGATACACCCACCACCCCACCTGATTGAGGTGGGGTGGTGGGTGTCTGCTGATTCGGCGGCCCGTGTGGATTTTTCTAACGCGGACCGCCCTGTGAGCAGACGAACGATGCCGATCGATTGATGGGCTGGCGAAGGTGGCCGGCCGGAAAGCGGAGAATGAACCGGATGCGTAAAAAGATAACGGTCGTTGGGGCCGGACATGTGGGGGCGACCATCGCTTTGATGGGCGCTCAAAAAGAGCTGGGTGATTTTGTCCTGATCGACGTGGCCGAGGGGATGCCCCAAGGCAAGGCGCTCGATTTGATGGAGGCAACCCCTGTTCTGGGGATCGATGTGGCCGTGACCGGCAGCAACGATTACGCCGCGATGGCGGGATCCGACGTTGTGGTCATCACCGCCGGGATCGCCCGCAAGCCCGGCATGAGCCGCGACGACCTGCTCAAGACCAACCTGCAGATCATTAAATCGGTCTGCGAACAGGTGGTGATCCAGGCCCCCGACGCGGTAGTCATCGTGGTCACCAACCCCTTGGATGCCATGGTCTACGCCGCCCAAAAGGTGACCGGCTTCCCACCGGAGCGGGTTATCGGCATGGCCGGGATCCTCGACACCGCCCGCATGCGCTACTTCATCGCCGAAGCGGTGGGGGCGAGTGTGAAGGATGTGGACGCGGTGGTGCTGGGCGGCCATGGCGACCAGATGGTGCCGGTGATGTCGAGCTCGACCGTGGGCGGGGTTCCCGTCGCCGAGATGATGTCGGCCGAAACAATCGAGCAGATCGTCGACCGCACCCGCCACGGCGGCGCCGAGATCGTCGCCCTGCTCAAGACCGGCTCGGCCTACTACGCCCCGGCTGCTTCGACCGTCGACATGGTTGAGGCTGTGGTCCGCGATCAAAACCGCATCCTGCCCTGCGCCGCCTTCCTCAAGGGGGAGTTCGGCATCGACGGTATCTACATGGGTGTGCCGGTGCAGTTGGGACGCAGCGGCGCGGTTCGGGTGCGCGAGATCCCCTTGAACGAGGGCGATCAAAAGGCGCTGAGCGATTCCGAGGCCCATGTGCGGGCTTTGATCGCCAACATCGACGCCATGGGCGTGTTGTAAGGGGGCGTCATGAGTCAGATTCGCGAAGTCAGCGTCAGTGAAATCGGCGATGCCATCCGCACGATGGCCGTCGAGGCCAACCGCATTATGGCCCCCGACATGCGTGCCTCTCTAAGCGCCGCAGCCGCCAACGAAGAGAGCCCGGTCGGGGTCACCATCCTCCACCAAATCCTGCAAAACGCCGATATTGCCGCCGCCGAGTCGATGCCGACCTGCCAGGACACCGGCGCTGCGGTCGTTTTTCTCGACATTGGTCAGGATGTGCATCTGGTGGGGGGCAACCTGCACGATGCGGTCAACGCCGCCGTGCGCCAGGGGTACGAAGAGGGGTATCTGCGCAAATCGATGTGCGACCCCTTCACCCGGGCCAACACCGGCGACAACACCCCCGCGTTGATTCACGAGCACATTGTCCCCGGCAATCAGGTCAAGATCACCTTCACCGCCAAGGGGGGCGGATCTGAAAACGCCTCCCAGCTCAAGATGTTCCCCCCCTCAGCCGGGCGCCAAGGGGTGGTCGATTTTGTGGTGAAGGTGGTGGAGCAGGCCGGACCCAACGCCTGCCCCCCTTTGGTGGTCGGGGTTGGGATCGGCGGCTCGTTTGACGTCAGTGCGGGGCTGGCCAAAAAGGCGATCCTGCGCGATGCCGGAACCCCCAATGCCGACCCGGCCATTGCTGATCTTGAGCAGGAGATCCTGGCCAAAATCAACGATTTGGGGATCGGCCCTGCCGGCTTAGGGGGGCGCACAACGGCGCTGGCAGTGCAGGTGGAGTACCATCCCTGCCACATCGCCTCCCTCCCGGTGGCGGTGAACATTCAGTGCCACGCCAATCGCCATCGGGAGGTGACTATCTAATGTCTCGTACCGTGAATCTCACCACCCCCTTGACCGCCGAAAAGGTCAAGGATCTGCGCGCTGGCGATCAAGTACTGCTGACCGGCACCCTTTACACCGCCCGCGACGCCGCCCACAAACGGCTGGTCGACACCCTTGATCGCGGTGAAGCGCTCCCCTTCGATCCCACCGATTCGATCATCTACTACGTCGGCCCCAGCCCGACCCCCCCTGGCAAAGTGATCGGTTCGGCCGGTCCCACCACCTCGTATCGCATGGATCCCTATGCGGTGCGGATGATGGAGGCGGGGGTGCGCGGCATGATCGGCAAGGGGTACCGTGCCCCCGAAGTACGCGAGGCGATGCAGAAGCTCGGGGCGGTCTACATGATCGCCGTAGGGGGCGCCGCAGCGCTCAACGCCCGGGCCATTGTTGCCAACGAGACCATCGCTTACCCCGAGCTCGGCCCCGAGGCGGTGCGCAAGCTTGAGGTGAAAGAGATGCCCCTGATCGTGGTCAACGACGCCTTTGGCGGCGATTTGTACGCCACCGGGCAGTCGCAGTACCGGCGGGTCGGCTGGCGATGAGCGGCGGCAAGGTCGACATCCTTTTCGAGGGGCAGCGCTTCTCGGTCGACGACCACTTGACCATCCTGCAAGCGCTGGAATCGGTCGGGTATCGCTTCGTTAAAGGGGTGGGCTGCCGGGGCGGGGTCTGCGGCGCCTGCGCGGTTTTCTATCGCATCGACGGCGATCACACCCTGAAGACCGGGTTGTCGTGCCAGTCGCTGGTGGAGCAGGGGATGATGCTGATGCAGCTGCCCTATTTCCCCCAGAAGAAGGTGTGCCACACCCTTGAGGTTCCGGCGGGGGAGCGTCCCGAGGAGCACGTCGTTCACCTCTACCCCGAGGTCAACCGCTGCATCATGTGCGGCGAATGTTCCCGCATCTGCCCCATGGACATCGACGTCATGGGTTATGTCGGAATGATCAAGCGGGGCGATCTGGAGGCCTGCGCCGAGGAGTCGTTCGATTGCATCCAGTGCGGCATCTGTGTTTCCCGCTGTCCGGCCCAGATCAGCCAGCCCAACGCCGCCCTTGCAGCCCGGCGCTACTACGGCAGCTATCGCATGGCGAGGGCCGAACACTTGGCCAAACGGGTCGCGCAAATCGATTCGGGTCGTTACACCAAAGATTTTAAAAAGTTGGTCGCCATGAGCCAGGATGAGCTCAAGAACCTCTACAACCGCCGCGAGCGCGAGCCCGATCTGGCCGCGCCGGGGACGTGGTTGCCCGAAGACCGCAGCAGGTTGTGAGGTTGCGTTATTTCGACGTCCATCGGAGTTTGATTTGAACTATACCCCTGACATGAAAGCGTCGATGGAACGCGTTCGCGCCAGCCGCGCCGAGCGGCTGGCCCGCGCCCGCCAGGGGGACCATGTTCCCGCCCTGTCGCTGGTCGACCGCGGCATCCTGTTGCGCGAGTTTCACCCCGACTACCGAGACGATGCCCGCCGCGAGGTCAAGGTCGGCCCCAACGCTGGCGATCAGCTTCCCAACGAGGTGGTTTCCCTCCTTCATGCCGGACCCCGTATCGACATCAATGAGGCCCAGGCTTGGCTTGAATCCCCCGAGGTCGAGACCGACGTCTTGATTCTGGGTGGTGGTGGCGCCGGGGCGGCAGCGGCAATTGCGGCGGGACGGGGCGGTGCCAAGGTGGTGCTGGCGACCAAACTGCGCTTCGGCGATTCCAACACCGTGATGGCAGAGGGGGGGATTCAGGTCGCCGATCAAGAGGCCGATTCCCCCATCGATCACTTCCTCGACATCATGGGTGGTGGCCATTTCACCAACGTTCCCGAGTTGGTCGAGGCGCTGGTCAGCGACGGCCCCAAGGTGCTGGCCTGGCTGGAGCAGGCCGGGATGCTGCTCGACAAATACCCCACCGGGCGGATGAAAGCCCGTCACGGCGGCGGCACCTCCCGCAAACGGCTGCACTCGGCGGGCGACATGACCGGCCTGGAGCTGATGCGGGTGGTCAAGGACGAGGCGCTGGCGCTGGGGGATCGGCTGCGGGTGCTGGAATACTGTCCGGCGGTCGAACTGCTCACCGACGAGGCGGGGCAGTGCTGCGGCGCGGTGATGGTGAACCTGGCCACTGGCCACCGCTTTGTCGTCAAGGCGCGTGCCGTCATCTTGGCCACTGGCGGCTTTGGGCGGCTGCACATCCAGGGTTTCCCCACCTCCAATCACTACGGCGCCACCGCCGACGGGTTGGTCATGGCCTACCGGGCCGGGGCCAAGCTGACCCATCTGCGCTATGCCCAATACCACCCCACCGGCATCGCCTTTCCCGGTCAGTCGGTCGGGTTGTTGGTGACTGAAAAGGTGCGCGGTTTGGGGGCGCAGATCGTCAACATCGAGGGCAAGGAGTTCGTCTTCGCCCTGGAGCCCCGCGACGTCACCACGGCGGCGTTGATTCGAGAGTGTGCGGGGGGCGGCGGCGTGACCACCCCCGGTGGGCAGGTTGGAGTCTGGCTCGACAGCCCCATCATCGACCTGATCCACGGCGAGGGGACGATCCGCAAGGAGCTGCCGGGCAAATATCTTGAATTCATGCGCCACGGCATCGACATCACCAAAGATCCCATCCTGGTTTACCCGACCCTGCATTACCAAAACGGGGGTCTGACCATCGATCCCCAGGGGGCGACCACGGTGGCGGGGCTGTATGCCTGCGGCGAGGTCACCGGCGGAATCCACGGCGACAACCGGCTGATGGGCAATGCGCTGCTCGAAATCATGGTTTACGGCCAGCGGGCCGGGGCGGCGGCGGCCCGCTATGTGGTTTCGCACGCGTCGGGCAAGCCCGGTTTGGGTCACTTGGCCGCCTACCTTGAGGGACTCAAGAGCAATCAGGCGGCGGAAGGGCGATTGGCCCCCATGCTGCTGCCCGATTACCGGCCTGGCCCCTTGGCGGTCGACGATTTGCCGGGGACGGCGCTGCCCTGTTGATTTTGGGTTGGAAGAGGGGAGTGGTGGATGCGCTGCGCTTATCCACCCTACTCATCACAGGGTGTAGGGTGGATAAGCGCAGCGCATCCACCAACAAGCACACCAACGGTTTTCATCATCCTTTTGGATTTTTCTTTTCACTTCATCACGAGCGGGGCAGGTTCATGAACATCCATGAGTATCAGGCCAAAGCGGTTCTGGCCGAGTACGGGGTTCGGGTTCCCAGGGGCTATCCGGCATTCAGCGTGACCGACGCGGTCAACGCCGCAGAACGTCTTGGCGGTCCAGTCTGGGTTGTGAAGGCCCAAATTCATGCCGGCGGTCGCGGCAAGGCGGGGGGCGTGAAGGTCGTCAAGTCGACCGAAGCGGTCGCCGAAACCGCCGAGAAGCTGCTGGGCGCCACCCTGGTGACCCACCAGACCGGCCCCGAGGGCAAGTTGGTGCAGCGCCTTTACGTGGAGGAGGGGGCCGACATCGCCCGCGAGCTCTACCTGGGCGCCGTGCTCGACCGTGCGACCTCGTCGGTGGTTTTCATGGCCTCGACCGAGGGTGGGATGGAGATCGAAGAGGTCGCCGAGCATACCCCCGAGAAGATCCTGCGCGAGGTGGTCGATCCCGCCATCGGGTTGCAGGGGTTTCAATGCCGCAACCTCGCCTTCGCCCTCGGGCTTGAGGGCAAGCAAATCAACAACTTCACCAAGTTGATGCTGGGGCTCTACAAGGCGTTTGTTGAAAAAGATGCCGCCCTGGTCGAAATCAACCCGCTGATCGTTACCGGCTCGGGCGAGATCATTGCTTTAGATGCCAAGATGAACTTCGACGACAACGCCCTGTACCGCCACGCCGACATCGAAGGGCTGCGCGATCTGTCTGAAGAAGACCCCAAAGAGACCGCCGCCAAGCAACACGACCTGAACTACGTGGCGCTGGACGGCAACATCGGCTGCATGGTCAACGGCGCCGGTTTGGCCATGGCGACCATGGACATCATTCAGCTTTACGGGGCTGCCCCCGCCAACTTTCTTGATGTTGGTGGCGGCGCCACCGCCGAGCGGGTGGCCGAGGCGTTTAAAATCATCCTCTCCGACCCCAAGGTCGAAGGGATTTTGGTCAACATCTTTGGCGGGATTATGCGCTGCGACGTCATCGCCACCGGCGTGATCGCCGCCGCCCGCGAGGTCAATATTCAGGTGCCCCTGGTGGTGCGCCTGGAGGGGACCAACGTGGCGCTGGGCAAGAAGATGATGGCCGAGTCGGGTCTGGCGATCATCGCCGCCGACGATCTGAACGATGCCGCCCAGAAGGTTGTTGCGGCGGTGAAGGGGGTGCAGGCATGAGCGTCCTGATCGATAGCAACACCCGGGTGATCTGCCAGGGTTTCACCGGTGCCAACGGCACCTTCCACTCCGAGCAAGCCATCGCCTACGGCACCAAGATGGTCGGCGGCGTCACCCCCGGCAAGGGGGGCACCACCCACCTGGGTTTGCCGGTTTTCGACACCGTGGCCGACGCTGTTGCCGCCGTGCAGCCCGATGCCACCGTGATCTACGTGCCGCCTCCGTTTGCCGCCGACGCGATCATCGAAGCGGCCGCCTGCGGCATCAAAATCATCGTTTGCATCACCGAGGGGATCCCGGTCCTCGACATGGTCAAGGTCAAGCGTTACCTGCAAGGCAAGGATGTGCGCCTGATCGGTCCCAACTGCCCCGGCATCATCACCCCCGGCCAATGCAAGATCGGCATCATGCCCGGTCACATTCACATGGCGGGCAAGATCGGAGTGGTCTCCCGCTCCGGCACCCTGACCTACGAGGCGGTTAAGCAGACCACCGACGCGGGGCTCGGTCAGTCGACCTGCATCGGCATCGGCGGCGATCCGGTCAACGGCACCAACTTCATCGACGCCCTCAAGCTCTTTCAAGAAGACCCCCAGACCGAGGGGATCATCATGATCGGCGAGATCGGCGGCACCGCAGAAGAAGAGGCGGCCGAGTTCATCAAGCAGCATGTGACCAAACCGGTGGTGTCGTTCATCGCCGGTGCCACCGCCCCCCCCGGCCGCCGTATGGGCCACGCCGGGGCGATCATCTCCGGCGGTAAAGGGACCGCCGAAGAGAAGTTCAAAGCCCTTGAGGCCGCTGGCTGCTTCATCGCCAAAAGCCCCGCCGACCTGGGTAAAACCATGGTCAAGGCGATGGGGCTGTAATCGTTCTTTGTTCCTTTCTACTCACTTTTATCTTTAGGAGGTGCATGTAATGGCACTGGATCTCACCATCAAATTCGCAGGTGAGGGCGGCGAGGGGGTGATCTCCTCCGGCGACTTCCTGATGCAGGCGGCAACCCGCGCCGGCTTCGATGTGGTCACCTTCAAGTCCTTCCCCTCGGAGATCAAAGGCGGCTACGCCATGAGCCAGGTCCGTATTTCGGATCAGAAGCTCATCTCCCAGGGCGACGGCTTCGACATTGTTGTGGTCTTCAACGGCGAGGCCTTCGAGGTCAACCGCTCCCTGATGAAACCGGGCACCGTGGTGGTCTACGACGGTCCCGAGGGTTCCGATTTCGAGGCCGATACCGATGCCGAAGGGGTCACCTTCTATGCGGTTCCCGCCTCGAAGCTGGCCAAGGACCCCGAGGGTCTGGCCAACTACGTGGTGAAGAACATGGTGCTCATGGGCTCCTTGATCGAGCTCTTCGGCGTGCCCGAGTCCACCATTCGCTCTTCGATCCACGACAAGTTCATCCGCAAGGGCGAGGCGGTGGTCGATCTGAACTACCGCGCCATCGAGGCCGGTAAGAACTGGATCAAAACGAACTACCCCACCAAGAGCCATGACGCCGAGCTGAGCTTCCCCGAAGCCCGCGAAGGCAAGGATGTCATCATCCTGACCGGCAACCAGGCCTGTGCCGTCGGCGGCACCCTAGCAGGGGCTAAGTTCTACGGCGCCTACCCGATCACCCCCGCCACCAGCGTCGGCGATTACTCAGCCTACAACATGCTCAAGACCAACGGGTATGTGTATCAAACCGAGGACGAAATCGCCGCCATCGCCACCGTGATCGGCGCCTCGTTTGCCGGTGTGAAGTCGTTCACCGCCACCTCGGGCCCCGGCATTGCCCTGATGCAAGAACTTCTGGGTCTGGCCTACATGTCGGAGATCCCCCTGGTGGTGATCGACGTGATGCGCGGTGGCCCCTCGACCGGCATGCCCACCAAACACGACCAGTCCGATCTGTACGCGGTCGCCCTGGGCGGCCATGGCGACAACATGCGTCCTGTTTTGGCTGCTGCCAACGTCAGCGACTGCGTCTACTTGACCATCGACGCCTTCAACCTGGCCGAAAAATACCAGACCCCCGTCTTCATGCTCAGCGATGCCTCTTTGTCGTTGCAGGCCGAGGCGATCCCGACCCCTGACGTGGCCGCCATTAAGGCCGGTTTGATCGACCGCGAGGTCGCCACCGGAGGCGAGGGCTTCAAGCGTTACCTCAACACCGAATCGGGCATCTCCCCCATGGGGATTCCCGGCATCGAGGGGGCCAGCTACGCCGCCACCGGTCTGGAGCACTCCGAGGATTCAGGTCCCCGGACCAACCCCGAGACCCGTGTCGCCATGACCGACAAGCGTTGGCGCAAGTTGGCCGGTTTTGCCGCCGATTATGAGTCGATGCGTCCCACCGAGCGGATCGGCGAGGCGGGCGACGAGATCGGCATCATCGCCTGGGGCATGACCCAAGCGATTGCCAAAGAGGCAGTGCTCCGCCTGCGGGCCAAGGGTAAGAAGGTCTCCCTGCTCTGCCCCAAACTGCTTTGGCCCGTCAACGTCGAGGTCATCGAAGCCTTCGCCAATTCGGTTGGCAAGGTGGTGATCCCAGAGGCCAACGTGCAGGGGCAATACGCCAGCCTTCTCAAGATGCAAACCAGCATCAAGCCTGTGCAGATCAACATCTACCGGGGCGAACCCTTCATCCCCGCCGAGATCGAATCCGCCATCGAAGAGCTGTTGGGCTGATCCACATCTGACTCAATGCCCCACACGGGGCTTTGCATAGAAGGAGAATCGACATGGCACTGCCTGTTGCGAAGGTTTTTGTCGAAGAGGCCCTCAAGGCCAAAGACTACCGCTCGAACATCGAGCCCACCTGGTGCCCCGGCTGCGGCGACTTCGGCGTTGTGGCCGGTCTTGCCAAGGCCTACGCCGGCCAGAAGTTCAATCCCTCCTCGGTGATGACCATCTCCGGGATCGGCTGCTCCTCCCGCTTGCCCCTGTGGATGAACTCCTATGGCGTTCACTCCTGCCACGGTCGTGCGATTCCCGTCGCGGTCGGTGCCAAGATCGCCCGTCCCGACTTGCCCGTTACCGTCACCATCGGCGACGGCGACTGCTGGTCCATCGGTGGCGGCCACATCCCTAGCGCGGCCCGGAAGAACATCGATCTTTCGGTCTTCGTCATGGACAACAACACCTACGCCCTGACCAAGAACCAGACCTCCCCGACCTCGCGTCAGGGTCTGCCTGGCAGCTTGCAACCTTACGGCAACATCGACGAGCCGATGAACGTGCTCGAGATGATTATCACCATGGGCGCCACCTTCGTGGCTCAGACCTACTCCGGCAACCCGAAACATATGTCGGCGGTGATGGAAAAAGCCTTGGCCCATAAGGGTTTTGCCTACATCAACATCATTTCGCCCTGCCCGACCTACAACAAGGTCGACACCTTCCAGTACTACCGTCCCAAGCAGGCCGACATCAACGAGGCGGGCCACACCGAGCTGACCAACCGCGCCAAGGCCCTGGAGCTGGCCGGTCAGGCGCTCAACCACATCAAGGATCCCGAGGCCAACGTGCCCATCGGGATCTTCTACCAGGTCGAAAAGCCAACGATCCACGACAAGATCAAGGCGCTGCAAGAGAAGTACAAAGGCGACGACAACGCCGACCTGCTCAAACTGCTGGATCAGTACCGTCCTTGATTCTGCCGCTGTCGCAAAAAAAAGGGGCTCCCTCGGGAGCCCCTTTTTTTGTATTTGCTGCAGCTGGAGGTCGGTCAACTCGCCTTGGGCAGAACCGGCTTGGGGGTTGTCGGCCGCCGGGGGGGACGGACTTGGCGGTTGAGGTAGTCGAGGATGATCGGCCCCAGCTTGATTCCCTGCTCGATCAGGCCGTGGTTGCCGAACATGACGTTGAATTCCAGGAAGTAGGGGTGGCCGCCGACCAGCGCAAGATCGAATCCGGCGTGGTTGATCTTCAGCTTTTTGGCCACTTTGGCGACCAATGTCAGTGCTTGGGGGGGGATCCCCTCAAAACTCAGCGCTCCCCCCTGCGCCACGTTGTTCTTGAATCCACCTTCTGCCCCGATGCGCCAATAAGCGGTCACCACCCGGTCGCCAACCCAGACGACCCGCAGGTCGCGGTCGATGGGGAGATGCTCCTGCACGTAGAGGATCGAATGGTCGGCAATGTACGCACGCAATTGCGCACGGTTCTCGATCAAAAAGACCCCTTGCCCCATCGAGCTGCGCGCCGCCTTGGCAACGAAGGGGAAGGAGAGCTCCTCTAGGATGCGCTCTTGGGCCAGCTCGGTACCGGGGAGGATCAGGGTCTGGGGGACGTGGGGGGCGGCGACCGACTGCAACGCCCGGGTCATTTCGATCTTGTCGTGTCCCATCAGGTAGGTGGCATGGCTGGGGAAGACCCTTTTGCGCCAGCCATAAACCAGAAAGTTGACCTGCCAGTATTCGGGGAAAAGGAGCCAATCGGCCGCCTGGACCTCGTCCCGATGGGCGAAAACCGCCTCCGGTTTCAGGTAGGTGACGCCAGGAATGCCGAGGCTGCGGAAGGGGTCGAACGAAACGAGCTTCATCGAGGGGCTCGCACGCTCCAAATTCTTATAGGAGAGGTGGTCGGATCGACCGGAGGAGGCGGGATTGTGGCGACGCGGCGGTGGCCCCGCAAGGGGGGACGATTACGGCGCCACCTGACCGATCTCATCCCCCTGCGCGGGGCGGTAACCCAAGTAGGTACAGCCCGCTTCGGGATCGAAAAACAGGCTCAAATGGCCCGGCTCGAAGCCGGTGCGACCCGATTGGTAGGGGGCGGTATGCCAGGCGATGGGGGGGGTGACGAGCTCCCCCTCGGGGCAGCCGTTGATGTCGAAGCGAATCAAGAAATCGCCGGGGAGCAGATCGCGCAGTGCCCAGACCATCACTGAGCCGTCCTCGAACCGCTCCACCACCGCCTCGACCCCAAAATGGGCCCCGTTGATCGCCTCGGTGGGCTCGGCGCGGACGATCCATTCGGGGACCGGATCGTCGATTTCGAAGATCAATCGTTCGTAAGACATGGTGTTCTCGGGAGGTAGGAGCGATGGGGGGACAAGTGTACCTCGGGGGGAATAACCGGGCACAACTCCGATTTTCCGGAACTTTCTTGAGGGTATGGGGTTGAGCAGGGGGGCAAGCAACCCCAACTTTTTTTCCCCCAAATAGGAGTCTCCGTGGACAACCCGTTTTTGATGATGGGCGCAGTGGTGTTCGGTTCAATTGGTATGGGTTATTTCATCTACGGCAAGAAGCAGCAGCGCTGGGGCACCCTGGTTTCGGGCATCGCTCTGATGGCCTACCCCTATTTCGTGGCCAGCGTTTGGCTGCAATTGCTGATCGGGGCGCTCCTGGTGGCGGCCCCCATGATGTTGAAGGTCTAGGAAGCGCCGATCTATTCAGCGCTTCCGAGCAAAATTAGGAACGTAAGTAGGAGGCGACCTAAGTCGCCGAAGCTCTTCTGATTTTGCACGCGAAGCAAAAACTACGTTGCCTCAAGGCGACTACTTTTGGTTTTTGCGCAGTGTGCCGATTCAGCGCAGGAGGCCTTTCATCAGCGTTTCCCTAAGGGGGCGCCGATTGATGCAGTGCTTCCTTGCGATCCACGGATGGGGCGCCAAAACCAAGAAAGAAAATGTCTGGTTTTGAAAGCGAGCAAAAGCCGCGGTTTTATGATGTTTCAAGAAGCTTTATCGAACTGCGGGGGGCAACAACAGCAGGGGGGCGGGGGGATCGGGGGGGAGTCCGACAAACACCCCCTCGGAGCGCAACTCGACCCGGTAACCGGGGCCGTTGCCGGTTGCGGCGCCAAGCAGGGGGAGCAGCTCCCAGCCGTGCCAAGGGCAGCCCAGCAAACCCTCCGAGGTGCTCGATCCCCGAGAGCGAATCTCGTGCAGGTGGGGGCAGGGGAGGATGGTGAAGTCTTGAATTAGGTTGAAACGGCCAAAACAGGTGCCGAATTCGGTGCAAACCACCGATTCGATCCGCCCCTTGGGTAGGTCGGCCAAGTCTTTGGCTCGAAACCAACGCCATGATCCAGATGGTGTGCTCATTGGGGTACCCTCCTGGGTTTCGACCTACCCTTGTGCGGCCACATTCGATCTACGCGGCGATGATCTCAGCCACCCCCCCCGCCTGGCTGTAGCGCATCCCACATCGCTTTATAACGACTGTCCAAATCGCTGAGTTCGCGGTCGATCCGCTCCAGTTGGGCAAGCCCTTGATGGGGCGAGGTTTCCCCCCGGTCCAGCACCCCTTTGAGCTTTTCGCGCTCGGCAAACACCACCGCAATCCGCCCCTTGATCCCCGCCAGAAGCGCCTCGGTACGCTCACCCTCTAAGTGGGTGTAGGGGGGAAAGGTTTGCAGGCGGGGGTCGTATTTGGGGGCGCCGACGGTGAAGTGGTAGAGGCTTTGAAAGCGATCATCCCTAAGCCCAAGAAGTTCATGCACCGGGTCGTCGAAGAAGCAACCGATCCCGGTCCCCCGCACCCCATGCGCCTCGGCGTGCAAGTAGAGCGCCTGCCCGATCAGCCCCGCCTCCCAATAGAGGGTGCGGTAGGCGGCGGGGCCATCTTGGTGCAGCACCGCGTCGAAGGGGGCGAGCATTCCCAGGCTGAAGGCGCTGCTGGATGCGATCTCTTGATGGCAACTGAGCATTCGCGCCGCCTTGCGGGCGTCGCTTCCGGTCAGCCGCATCAGGGGCAGTCCCTCGGGGGCGGCCTCGATCGGGGCCGGATTCCAGTCCTCCCGAACCCGCTTTTCTAATCCACCGCCGCGCGAAAATAGATACAGACCGGGTTCCAACCCCTCCACCCGATGGACAAAAAGGATCAGGTCGAGACGAGGGGGCAGGGGCCAGAGGCTCCAGGGCAGCCCCGCCTCGGGCAGGGTGGCCCGGAGCAGGGCGAAGAAGCGCTTTTTTGCCAGCGAATAGGAGGGATCAAAGGCCTGGGCGCTGCGCCGTTGCCGAATCAAAGGGGCGAGCAGGGGCGATGGGGGATCGGGCGGCGGCGAAGGCATCTTAGCGGCGGTTTCAGTGACTGCCGGGGCGTCACTGTGGCACGCCTGGGCGACCTCGCCGATTACCGGCCAGGCGTTGCGAGGCAGATCGCTCAAGCGGTTGGCCTGCCCCTGCCAACGACCGGCCTTGGCAAGATCTCCCCAGGAGGCGCGCTGCCAATAGGGCTCGGGATCGGGTCCAACCGCCACAAGCAGATCGGGCCACTCCTGCTCGGCGTTGGCGAAGTCGGCATTGCGGTCGAGTCCGAGAAGGGCGGCGATGGTGTTGTCCCCCGCCGGGCAGATATGCACCTGCCAACCCAGCGTCGCGGCGGCATACCCAACCGCCCCCAGGGCGTGTCCCACGTCGAGCTGCACGTAGCGAAAGGCCCGCTCCCCGTATTTCCAGGCTTCGCGCTGGGCGATTGAACTGAGCCCCAACAACAGGGCAGGGGGATGCCCCTGGGAATCCCAAGCGCAGCGCTGCTCCAGGGCGTGTTGATCGGCCCGGTAGTGATGCACCCCGTCGGGGATGCCGACCACGCCCCATGACGCCACATACCCCTCGGTAGGATGCAGGTTGCCGCTCGATGGATTGCAGCGCAGCGCCCAACGCTCGGGCCCTGCTGCTTTCCAGGCCGATAGCCCCAGCGAGAGCTCCAGCAACTGGGCGACCGAGGCGTGATTCAGGGGGGCGGGGTTGCTGGCCGGGGCGGTCAGGGTGGCATCCCCCGCTGCGACACTCAGGGGCAGAGGCAAGAGTGGGCATCCGGCAAAGCGGCGGAAGGGGTCGGGTTGCGTGTCCCAGTCGAGGTAGCCGGGCCCGGCGGCGTAGCGATCCAACCGGTGTTTGGTCCGGTTGTGGTAGGCGCGGATCGTCTCCAGCGGGGTATCTTGGGGGGGCATCGCGTTACCTTCCAAAGGTGGGGGGAACCAGGATGGACGTCGCGGTGGTTGTGGGGTTCAAGTCCGGCTCAATCCCATGGCACGACGCAGCGCCTTGAGCGATTGGAGGTCTGAGGCCAATTCAAGCGCCGTGGTGTCGTCGACGTTGCGCAGGGATGGGTCGGCCCCGAGTTCAAGAAGCAGGGTGACCATCACCCCTTTGCCCGCCGAAGCGGCGTACATCAGGGCGGTGTTTCCCTCGCGGTTGGGGTGGTTGGGATCGGCCCCCGCAGCCACCACCGCCCGCACCACCTCGGGGTTTTCCCCCACGCAGGCCAGCCAAACCGCCCCATTGCCGTCGAGGGTGGCGGCGGTCGGGTCGCCCCCTTGCGCCAACGCGGCCCGAACCGCCGCCAAGTTCCCCTGAGCCGATGCCTCCAACAGGGGGGGCAGTTCAGGGTCTGTGGGGGTGCGGTGGTGCAGCCACCCCTGCCAGCCGGTATCGAGCTCATGCACCTGAGAAAACCCCATTCCCGCCAGCAACTGCGCAACCTCTTTGCTGGAGTGGCCCCGATAGCAGTAGAGCAGCAGCGGATGTTGCCACTTGCGGGTTTTGACCAATTCATGGAGCAGGGCGTCGCTGAAATGGCGGGCGCCGGGCAGATGACCCCGCTCGAAGCTGGCGGCGTCGCGCAGGTCGAGCACGATGGGTTCGCGCTCGCGCAGCAAAATCAGGGCGGAATCGACACTCAACGATGCAAAGGGCATAGGCGATCTCGTGGTTTGTGGAATCCATACTGGGCCTTCAGCCTCCAGCAAGATCGAGACCTGGATGAGCCCGTTCATGTTAATCGTTGATTTAAAAAGGAATTGATGGATGTAATGGCGAGCGTCGAGGGTGGGTTTTGGGCGACGCTGTCGTGTATGTGAGGTTTACGACCGAGTGTGATCCTTTCGGTCGTGCCACGGTCGGTTCATTCTGAGGGAATGGGCTGTTGATGAATTTCCAAGGAGCTGAAATGACACCCCACATCTTGCCGCCATCGCCCTGGAGTCAGAGCGAAACCCAGCTACGCCACACCTGGCAGATCGATCCTCTGCAGGGGCTCGATGGGGAGGTGGTGCGCCAGCGGCTGCACCGTTTTGGCCCCAATAGGCTGCGCGAGGTCCGTCGCCGCACCGTCTGGGAGATCCTACGCGCCCAATTCGAAAGCCTGATGGTTCTATTTTTGGTGGTTGCCGCCGGGCTGGCCTTCGCCTTCGACGAAACGGTGGAGGGGATCGCCATCGGAGCGGTGATTTTGCTCTCGGTGGCCATCGGGTTTGTGATGGAGGTCCGGGCCACCCGCTCGATGGAGGCGCTGCACAGGCTCGGGGTGGCGAGCGTCCGGGTCCGGCGGTCGGGGCAGGAGGTCGAGATTCCCGCCGACCGGCTGGTGCCGGGCGATGTGGTGCTGGTCGAGGGGGGCGACGTGCTCACCGCCGATCTGCGCTGGATCGAGGCGGCCCGGCTGCAAATCGACGAATCGCCCCTGACTGGGGAATCGCTGCCGGTGAGCAAAACCACCCTGCCCCTGCCCGAAACCACCCCTCTGTCGGAGCGCAGCAACATGGGGTTCAAGGGGACCGCCGTGCTGCTCGGTTCGGGTGTGGGGCTGGTGGTCGCCACCGGCATGGCGACCGAATTGGGGAAGATATCGGCCCTGATGCAAGAGACCGACGGCCGTGCTACTCCGCTGGAGCTGCGCCTTGAAGAGATGGGGCGGCGGCTGATCGGCGCCACCCTGGCCATCGCTGCCCTGGTGGCGGTCAGCGGCTGGCTGGCAGGCAAAGATCTCTTCCTCATGGTCGAAACCGCCATTGCCCTAGCGGTCGCCGCCATTCCCGAGGGTTTGCCGGTGGTGGCGACCATGGCGCTGGCCCGGGGGATGTGGCGGATGGCGGGGCGCAACGCCCTGATCCGCCGCCTCTCGGCGGTCGAAACCTTGGGTTCGGCGACCCTGATTTGCACCGACAAAACCGGCACCCTGACCGAAAACCGGATGACGGTCACCGTGGTGATGCCCCCGAGCGGCGAAGCCCACGTGGCCCCCAACGGGCTGTTGCGGGGCGGGGAGCTGATCGGCTCCGACCCCGACCTGACCCGCCTACTTGAGGCGGTGGTGCTGTGCAACAACGCCAGTCTGGGGGGCAAACCGGGGGGGGCGGTGGGCGATCCCCTTGAAGTGGCGCTACTCGAAGTGGGGCTCACCCGGGGGATCGAGCGCAAAGCCTTGTTACAACAATGGCCCGAGCTGCGGGAGGAGGCCTTCGATCCCGAGGCGCGGATGATGGCGACCCTGCATCAGGTCGGGGCGGGGATGCGCATTGCGGTCAAAGGGGCTCCCGAGTCGGTGTTGGCAGCCTGCCTAAGCTGGCATGGCGAGGGGGGGCAGACCCCGGGGGGGCAAGCCCCCTTCGGGGACCACGAGCGGCAGATGTGGCTGAGCCACAACCGCGCCATGGCGGCGGCGGGGCTGCGGGTGTTGGCGGTGGCCGAGCGCTTTGATGGCCAGGGACACCCCTTTGCCGATTTGACCTTCCTCGGTTTGATCGGCCTGCTCGATCCGCCGCGCCGCGATGTCCGTGAGGCCATCGATACCTGTCAGGCGGCGGGGATCAGGGTGGTGATGATCACCGGCGATCAGCCCGAAACCGCCCGCTCCATCGCCCTGGCCACCGGTCTGGTCGACGATCCCGCCACCCCGGTCATCCTGGGGTCTGAGCTGGGTTCGGGGGGGCAGTGGTCGGCGGCAAGCCGTTTGGCGATTCAAAGTGCCTCGATCCTGGCCAGGGTGACCCCGGCGCAAAAGCTCAATTTGGTTCGGCTGCATCAAGATTGTGGCGAGGTGGTGGCGATGACCGGCGATGGGGTCAACGACGCCCCGGCGCTACGCCAAGCCGACATCGGCATCGCCATGGGGCGGCGGGGGACCCAGGTGGCGCGGGAGGCGGCCGATATGGTGCTGGCCGACGACGCCTTTTCGACCATCGTGCACGCCGTGGCCCAGGGGCGGATCATCTTCGGCAACATCCGCAAATTTGTCCTCTACCTGATGTCGTGCAACGTCGCCGAGATCATGGTGGTGGCGCTCCCCTCGTTGCTGGGGGCGCCGCTCCCCCTGCTGCCGTTGCAAATCCTCTTTCTCAACCTGGTCACCGACGTCTTTCCCGCGCTGGCCCTGGGGATGGGGGAGGGGGATCCCGGAGCCATGAATCACCCCCCCCGCAACCCCAAGGAGCCGCTCTTGACCCGCCATCATTGGTGGCTCATCGCCGGGTACGGCGCCGTGATGGCAGCGGCGGTGTTGGGCGCCTTTGCGTTGGCGCTGGGGCCGCTGGGCTTAAGCGCAGGGCAGGGGGTGACGGTCAGCTTTTTAACGGTGGCGCTGGCTCAGCTGCTCCATGTTTTCAACATGCGCGACCGGGGATCGACCTGGTGGCGCAACGACATCGTGGCCAACGGTTGGGTTTGGGGGGCGCTGGCGCTGTGCGTTTTGCTGTTGGGGCTGGCGACCTACGGCCCGTTGTTGCCGGGGGTGTTGGGGCTGGAACCGATTCCCCTGGATGCTTGGGGGGTGGTGATCGGCATGAGCGTTCTGCCGCTGCTGGTGGGGCAGGTGGGTTTGGGGGGGCGAGGGCGAAGGGATTGATGCGGTGGCGTGAGGGACTCAAGACCTCCCATGTTTATCCCAGCCCATTGATGTCGCGCACCTCAAGAACCCTTTTCGGAGCGCCGCGTTGCACCACCGCGATCATGGCGCGGGCGACCTGCTCCGAGGTACCAACCATGTTGGGAAAGAGTCGACGCAGGATCCCCCAGAAGGGGCGGGTGAAGGTGTAGAGCCAGCGGTACGAGTCGGTTTTGGACTTCACCCCGTGCATGGGGACGATGAAGCCGGGCCGGAACACCACCCCCTTGAACGGCAGCGCCAAAACGGCGTTTTCGGTCGCCCCCCGCACCCGAGCCCACATCACCGAGCCCTTCTCGCTGCTGTCGGCCCCGGCCCCGGAGCCGTAGACGAAGGTCATGTTGGGGTTGAGCGCCGCCAGCGCCTCGGCTGCCGCTAGGGTGTAGTCATAGGTGACGCGGCGGTAGTCGGCATCACTCATGCCCGACGAGGTCACTCCAACCAGGTAGAAACAGCCGTCATACCCCCGCCAAACCGCTTCCAACGGCTTGAAATCAAGAAAATCGGTGTGGATCTGCTCTTGGTATTTGGGGTGGGTGAAGCCGCTGGGCTTGCGCACGATGGCCAAGATGCTTTCGACGTTGGGATCGAGCAGGCACTCGCGCAGCGCCGCCTGGCCGATCATGCCGCTGGAACCGAAGAGGATGATGTTCATGGGTTCTTTCTGGGTCGATTGCGTGGGAGTCAATGCCCCTTGAGCGGTAGGAGCGCCCCCCTCGGCGCGATGCCTTTCTGCCCATGGGGTCAACCTGGTTGTTGGGTCGATACCGGCTTCCCCTTCACCTCGTTGGGGTTTAGGGGCACCGGAACGACGCCTCACCCCCCCTTTAGCCCGCGCTCGAACCGCCGGTATGGCTGAGCACGCTGCTGAGCGAGTTGAGTTTCTGGCGGATGCGCAGCAGGTCGCTGGCGAGGTTCTTCAGGTGGTTGGCGTAGACGCCGTCCTTGTCGCCATTGAGCACCACGGTCGGCTCGAACCAGGTATCGCGCAGCTCATGAATGATCGAGGCTATCAGTTCCCCGCCGTCGTTTTTCTGCAAGACCGTTTGAAAGTCCCGCTGCACCGCTTGCATCTCGATGTACATCGCGTAGGCGACCCCCTTGCTGTAGTAGAAACGGTCGTCGGTCTCCAGCCAGCCCAGGGTTTCGTCGGTCAGGCTGGTGGTGGCGGCGCCGAGCAAAGAGGCGTATTGATCCAGCAGTTGGATCAGGTTGTCGGAGCGGGGATAAAACTTGGCCTGATCTGAGTTCAGCCGCTCGACATACCGCGCCAACGCAGAGGATGCCTCGTTCATGCGGCCTTCATAGGAGGGGAAGATCCATTTGTGGGGGTCGTTGCTGTAGAACTCGAAGGCCCGCTTCACGTCGTCGTCGATCTGGTCGGTAGTGCGTTGACGCGAAAGGTCGTCGCGCAGCACCCGCACCGAAAAACGGATGGTTTCGATGACCCCGAGCTGGAAGTTCTGCTTGTTGTCGAGCCAGGCGGTGAGCGGCAGGTAGTCGTTGGGGGTCCAGCCGGTGAAGGAGTCGAGTTCGGTTTGGGCCAGCGTCCGGTTCACCTCCACAAAATTCACCCCCTCGGCCCCCTCCAGCGGCGGCGTGAACGGCTCGCTTTGACGGGAGCCGACGTAGCCCCATGCCGAAAGCAGCACAAGCAACGCCACGCTCCCCACGGCGGCAAGGGCCTTGTTGGCCAGGGTTTCCCGCAGGGTGTCCAGGATGTTTTCCAGTGTCGGGTTCATCGTTGTTCGTCCTCTGTCTGCCGTGCCGTATTCACGAAAAGTCTGGGAGAGAGAGGTTATAGGGTGTGGGGGTGGGGGTGAAGTCATCCCCGCTCAGGCGGGGATCCAGCAAGGCGTTTCAAGCGGGGAGGTCGATTCGCTGGGGACGGCTGACGCAGCGCGGCGGTGTTCCCCCTTTGTTCCTCTCCCGCCCCCCCCGCCACCACTGGATCCCCGTTTAGCGCGGGGATGACGCCGAGGGGACGGAAGGGCAAGCGGGAGACTCATCCCTCCGCTGCCCCCGACGGCAACCTTTTTGAAGAGCCGAAATTGTAGGCTCGGACCCCATGCGCGAACGGCGGGCCAAGGGTTGCCCACAGGCACGGATGTTCGGTGACCGGAGCGGTGGGATTACGCGGTATGGCAGCAAAGAGGACCGGTAGCCGATTCGGTGCGAACCGTGATATACAGAATCGGTATAGCACGGACCCTGAATGGGAAGGCACCAATGGGGAAAGCCAAGATATTTCGGGAGGTAGAGGGGCTATGAGGTCTTCGGGGGGCGCACTTCTGAAGTCGTGCTACAAAGAATCCGCCTATCACTGTTATGGCGGATTCCGCCTAATACACTGTTATGTCGTCGCCTTCGGCGCGCAAAGAAAACAAAGTAAAATAAAAAAATATTGGTAACTATTCAGCCCCTCCCATCCCCCCGGTTTTTCCCTACGGGTTTTCTTTCATAAAGAGGGGTTGGTTACCTTCGAAGAGGAGGGTCAGGGCTGGGGTGGGACCGATGCCGTGTTTGCGGCAGGT
>Ga0210006_1000285_pt1 | contig 42431 bp, 41 predicted proteins | sample CryGey02umfilter_2_FD_185452 | JGI IMG/M metagenome (GOLD analysis project Ga0210006, IMG submission 185452) | Groundwater microbial communities from aquifer in Utah, USA - Crystal Geyser 4/10/14 0.2 um filter (SPAdes) (version 3) | ecosystem: Environmental > Aquatic > Deep subsurface >... | reverse complement strand
TTTGCCTGACAAGCCTTTGCCTGATTTTATCTTTTCTGCAAAATCCGCAACGTCTATTTCTATTTTCATCTGTATTTCCTTCTGTGTGTTAATTTTACCAAATTGACACAGAATTATTTACAGTCCCGTTGAGAACTTTGAATAATAAGTACATTGTTATCTAAAACAAAATCACTCTGTAAAATTTCATTGACAAGCCTATTATCACTATTGGCATGTGGAAATGCATCTACTAACTCTATAAATGTATCTGCAATAGTTTCAAATATATATTTTCCGTACTCTTTAAAATAGAGGGTTGCAATGGAGTGAACAAACGCAGCTCTTTGTTTTTCCTGAATCTCTTTCAATGCACTCTCTTTTGAATAACCCAGTACTTCTACAGCAAAACTAAGCCACTCGTTTGCGAATTGATTAAAAATAGTTCCTACTATAGAAGAGAGTTTAAACTTAGTTAGAGTATCGAGATATAAAAAGTTTATCTCTTCTTTCAACTTATCTCGCACTAAAGATTGTGCAATTATTTCCATAACCTCTACTCTATCCGCTTCAGTAGATACTTGTACGACTTCTTTTTCAAAAAGAGTTCTATCACTAAATATTTGTGTTACAAACTCTTCTTTCTCTGCTTGGGTTTTAGTCATTACTTTATCTTTGCTATCGTTTGCCCATATTTAACATTGTCACCAGCTTTTACCTTCAACTCCAAAGTCTCTTTCTCTGCTAGTATGACAATTGTAGAACCCATTTCAAAACATCCAAAATCATCACCCTTATTGAGATGTAAGTTCTCAAAAATATAAGCTCTCTCACCTTCGACATCTGCATTTGTTTGTATTTTTGGCTCAAAAGAAACCTGCATAACACCAACGTTTAAAGCACTCACTAGAACCATATAAAATCTTTTTTTAGAAGATGTTTCACAAAGTAAGACAACACGTTCATTTTCTACAAAAAGGTTGAGTCTCTTTTTTAATGAAGGCATATTTACAGGATAAAATTTACCTGGAATATGAACAGCTTTGAGTACTTTGAGATTTGTCGGTATATGATAACGATGGTAATCTTTAGGAGAGAGATAAAAGTTTATAAAAGTACCATTATGTACTCTATCTTTTTCCTCTTGCAAAAAGTTATCTCCCAAGAGTGCATCACTGCTATATTGCATTCCTTTTATTTGAAGAGCATACGCTTCATGTAACTCGCCACACTCAGAGATTAATGCGTCACATGGAGAGATAAAATCTTCTGCATCAAGCGAATATTTTCTATCTTCTCTTAAGGTTCTTGTAAAAAGAGCATTTAAACTCTTATAAGTGTTAGGTGAATGAAATTCATCCATATCTAATCCCATCAAGCCGACATAGGAGTTATTTACAATATTTTGAACCCATGTCGGGAACTCTTTTGAAGCGAACTTTCCAAAATTTTGAGAAATAAGTGAAGTAATATGTTTTGACATTTGTAGAGTCTACCTTAATTGATTTTTCTTTTTGCTATTTCTTCAATGAGCACAGTTGCATAGGAACCTTTTGGAAGTGTAAAGTTCATCTCATATTGAGCTTCAACTTGGTTAAACCTTCCCTCTATCTCTGTTGGATAGACCCATGCATACCTTCTAGCACCATCCACACTAATCTTATCATTAAACTCTTTTTCAATCTCCCCAGCAACCCCTGAAGAGAGCTTTACTTTTGCTCCACAAAGAAGACCTGTGACAGAGATTGTTCTCTCTAAAAACCTATTTAAATCATCCTCTGCATGATTAAATTCAAAGAGTCTTCCATATGGATAGTGCTCCATAATATCACCAGCAATCACTTTAAAAGGGTGTTTCTGAGCTTTGAGTTTTGAGACTTCATCATTTGGCATATTTAAAATGGATTCTAACTCTTCTGCTTTAAAATTTTGGACAAGCGTATTAATTTCTAATCTTCTACTGAGCCATAAGTTAAACAGATGACTTTGATATGCATTGATAAGTAGTTTTTTTATCTTTGGATTACGCTCTTTTTTCTCGCCTTTTGCAATTTTTTCTCCATCTATATGATTTACACCATCTGTTCCAAAACGCTGATAACCAAAAAAGTTAGGCATTCCAAAGTCAGAAATATTTTTCAAAGCCTCATCAATTTTTTTGGCAGAGGTAGGATTTACTTTTTTAACTTTTATATAAAATCTGTTACCCTTTAAGTGACCTATTTTTATTTTATTATTATGGTATGTTTTTGAAATTATTTTTACATCTTCGTGTGTAAAATTTTCAAGTGCTTCTTCATGTTTTTTATGTATTGAGATATATTGTTTTGTCATTGCATGCTTGTCTTTAAGCCCTGCATAGCCTATCTCTTTGTTTTGAATACCTAAATATCTTGCAAACAAACTTACAAGTTCCAAGGTTGAAAGATTTTTCTTTCTCACAAAAAGGACAAGATGCTCTCCCTCCCCTGAAAATTCATAAAGAGGTATCTCTTCAACAACAAAATCTCGTGGAGACTGTTTAAAATGAAAATCTATACTTGAGTGACCGAGTGAATAAAATCTATCCATATTATTAATTCCTGCTTCTTTTTCTAAAAATGGTGTGCTTTACAGCTGTTAAAATATTTTGTTCTTTGTGAAGTTGCGAAAATCGTAAGTGGTGTTCTACTCTGTTTTGCTCTTCTTTGTACTTTCTTTCTATCTCTTTTATCAAATGCAACCAACATCTCATACTCTTCACCACTACAACCAACGGATTTTGCTATTTTTTTATGAAATCTAAATCCAATCTTATTTACTGTAGACAATTTCTGTAAGTCACAAAAAAGTCCATCGGAGATATCCATCCCAGAACGTAAGAATCTTGCTGTATTTTTTATAAATTCTGCTCTGAGTTTAAGATTTACAAATTTCGATTGTTTATGAATTTTTCCCAAGTTTAAAAGCTTTTTCAAATCCTTAGCAGAGCGTCCAAGTTCTCCAGTGTAAGCTAAAAGATAACCATCTCTTATACCTCTTCTCAAAAGTGGTTTTATAGTTGTTGAGACAAGCGTAACACTAATATCTAATTTACTATTGCTGATGGTGTCTCCGCCAATAATTTCTATACCATATGCATCTGCTGCATCTTGAAATCCACATGCCAACTCTCTCATCTGAGTTTTTGTAATATTTTTTGGCATGGCTACACTTAAGAGAGCATATTGAGGTTCTGCATTCATCGCTATAGCATCGGAGATATTTACATCCATTGCTTTTTTAGCTATTTGATAAAAACTCATCCAAGTTGTCTTAAAATGTACATTTTCAAAAAAAGCATCTTTTGAGTAGACATTGGTGCCAATGAGAGCACCATCATCACCAATATGCTTATTGTGAAACTGCGATATAAAATAATTTTCTAAATTCAATAAAACTAACCCCTAATCTTACTATAAAAGTATATAATGCAATTAAGTGGACATTAAACACTGTAGCTATAGAATAACGTCGCATTATAACATTTTTAGGAGCATTCATATGAAACATTCAATAAACAAAATATTTAATAATTTAATTATGATTTTAACACTTATTACAATGATAAGTTTTTTTCTTGGCTTAGCCATTTATGGACAAAATAGTTCCTCATCTAAAATAAATAATTTAAATATGCAAAAAAGTATCCTCTCCTCTCTTACAAAACTGAATAAAGAGGATGTGGAACTTGCTATTATTCAACTCAATGGAAAGAGTACGCAACTTCACTATGAGATAGAAAAGTTAAAAGCTGTTTATCAGTATGACTACCTAGGACAATACTTTTTAAACAATAGCAATGAATACTTAGCCGATCTAAACGAACTGAGTTTGCTTACCTCTTCTTTTAATCAAAAGGCAAGTTTATATTATACGAAAGAGAGTGAAAATGAAGATATTAAAAAGCAAGAACTCCAAAAGTCTTACAGTTACCTTGCAAATCATATCAATAGCCTCTTATTAAAAGAACTCTCCTATAACCAAAAAAAGTTCTACCTCTTTGAAAAAGTCGCAATACTCCTATTTGCACTCCTTTTAGTTGTAACAATTTGGTATAGAAAAAGATTGCAACTTATCTATAATGATATACTCTTTTTATATGCAGTTGAAAACAATAAAAAAGGGTATGGAGTTTTTTCCGAAGAGATTGATGCTATCTCATTAAGAATGAAACGTAAACCTGTAATAAGTGATAACCCTGCAATGATTGACACTGTGACTGATATAAATAACAACAAAGGGCTTATGCACTCTTATGCAGAAAAAAAGGGAATGAAAGATAGTAACTTCACATCTGTTACTGTTTTTGAAGTAGATAATTTTTCGAAGTCCAACAGAGTTTTTTCTCAAGATTTCACACAGGCAATCCTCAAAAAAATTGCTTTTACAATGACTCTGCATGAACAAGCAACCGATGTTATAGCCAGAACAGATTACAATCAGTTTACCCTTGTTTTTTCAAGAGCCTCAAAAGAGCAACTGTTTAAAGATATGGAGATTATTCGTCAAAGTATATCTGAACTAAAATTTAGAACCCCAGAAAAAGAATCCGTACAAATTACTGTAACAGGTGGATTGGTAATCAAACCAAATAATACAAATCTTGAAGAGTCTATCAGACAAGCAAAAGAGGTTCTAGAACATGCGAAATCAACTGGTAGAAATAAAATATCACAACTCTCTGATGTCGCGCATAAACATTTTTAATATGTTACTTTAAAGCACACTTTATCTTTACAATACGCTCTAGTGTCTCAAATCGTAACAAAGATAAAGTTCCTCTAAATAAAGCCTCTATTTAATCATCCCCAAGAGTTATAACGGTACAATCAAGCTTATTTCATATCTAATAAGGAAAGTTGATGAGTATTCCAATTTATACTTACGATGCTATTATTGTTGGTGCAGGTCTAGCAGGATGTGCAGCAGCAAGAGAGTTACAAAATGCGGGGAAAAAAGTTGCTGTTATCACAAAACTTCATCCACTAAGAAGTCATTCAGGTGCGGCACAAGGTGGTATTAATGCTGCTTTTAGTGATAAAGACAGTGTAGAACTTCATGAGTTTGACACAGTAAAAGGTTCAGACTATTTAGCTGATCAAGACGCAGTTGAGTTTATGTGTCAAAAAGCTCCTGAAACTATACGTTGGGCAGAAAGAATGGGTGCTGCATTTAGCCGTACGCCAGATGGTAAAATCGCGCAACGACCTTTTGGTGGTCAATCTTCTCCTCGTGCATGTTATGCAAAAGATAGAACGGGATTAACTCTTCTTCAAACTATATATGAACAAGCGCATCGTGTGGGTGTAAAATTCTGGGATGAGTGGTATGCAGCTGATCTTATCTATAAAGATGGAAAAGTATCTGGTGTTGTAGCTTTTAATATTCGTGATATGCAAATAGCTATCTTTAATGCAAAATCAGTAATGTTTGCAACAGGTGGTTATGCAAGAGCTTTTAAAATAAATTCCAATGCACACGCAAATACTGGAGATGGTTTATCTATTGTTGCACGTCATGGTCTTCCTTTAGAAGATATGGAGTTTGTGCAGTTTCATCCATCAGGTCTTTCAGGAAATGGTGTTTTAATTTCTGAAGCAGCACGTGGTGAAGGTGGTCGTCTTTTTAATTCAAAAGGCGAAAGATTCATGGAGAAATATGCTCCAAATGCGTTGGAATTAGCTTCTCGTGATGTTGTTTCTCGTGCTATCATTAATGAAATAAGAGAGGGTCGCGGTGTCGGCCCAAGAAAAGATGCAGTTTTCCTAGATGTTACACATCTTGGAAAAGATTTAATTATGGAGAGACTTCCTGAACTTCGCGATTTAGCAATCACTTTTTTAGGTTTAGATATGATTCAAGAGCCTATTTTAATCTCTGCTACAGCACACTACTCAATGGGTGGAATTCCAGTAAATACTGCTGGAAATGTTCGTAAAAACAACACTGAATTTATTGAAGGTTTTTATGCTGCTGGTGAGTGTTCTTGTGTCTCTGTACATGGAGCAAATCGTCTTGGAGCAAACTCAGTTTTAGAAGCTCTTCTTTTTGGTCGTTTCGTTGGTAAAACTATGGTTTCTGAGATTGACAATATTGAACTTCGCACAGCAACACAAGCAGATGCACAAACAGCACTCGATGAGATAAATTGGATTTTACAAAACAATGGGGATGAAACAGTTCCTGGTCTTCGTGAAGAACTTCAACAAGGTATGACAGCAAATGCTGGTGCTTTTAGAACTAAAGAGTCTCTTGCGGCTCAAATCGTTATCATCAATGACCTTCGTAGTAGATTTAAAAACATACGTATTCAAGATAAGTCAAAAGTATTTAACACAGAACTTCAAGAAGCAATAGAATTTGGGCATATGCTTGATTATTCTCTCTTTATTGTTGAAAGTGCAATAGCTAGAAATGAGAGTCGTGGTGCTCATTTTAGAGAAGATTTTGAAAATCGTGATGATGAAAATTTCTTAAAGCACACAATGGCTTATATGAATGAAAATGGCGAAATTACGCTTGATTACATGGATGTTGTTCTCGGCAAACATGAGCTTAAAGCTAGAACATACTAGAAAAGGAAGTATAGACTTATGAGTACACATACAATTACTACACAACAAGTAAATTTCAAAGTATTTCGTTTTAATGCGAGTGAAGACTATCTTCCATACTATGAAAACTACACGATGGAAGTAACTTCAGAAGAGGTTGTTTTAGATATTTTAAACAGAATCAAGTGGGAACTTGATGGTAGTTTTTCTTACCGTAGAAGCTGTCGTCATGGTATCTGTGGAGCTTGTGCTATTAAAGTAAATGGTCGTTCAACTCTTGCGTGTAAAGAGAGAATGAATGATATGATTGAACTTTTTGGAAATGAGTTAACTATTGAACCGCTAAGTATTAAAAGAGCGGTTAAAGATATGATTATAGATAAGGGTGATTTTTGGCAGAAACATGATGCTATCCATCCATACTTAATCTCTGATGTTCAAGAGCACCCAGAACATGAGCACTTGGTAACACCAAAAGAAGCAGAAGAGTTGCTAGAAGCAGATTTATGTATCCAATGTGGTGCTTGTCACTATGCATGTCCAGTTGTAGAGGTAAATAGTGACTTCTTTGGTCCTGCTGCATTTGCAAAAGCATATCGTTTTGAGGCAGATGTTCGTGATGACGCACATCATGAAAGATTACAAGAACTCCATAAAGAGAAGCAAGGTTTATGGGATTGTGTGAAGTGTTTTGAGTGTGCTGAGGCTTGTCCTAAAGATGTAAATCCTATTGATAAAATCACTAAACTACATCAGATGTTATTTAGTGAAGGTGTTGCAACTTCAAATGTAGCGACACGTCACGCTGTTGCTTTTAAAAACTCTATCGCTAAATTTGGTGTACTTGATGAGGGTGGTATGATACTTTATTCTGAAGGTACATCCATTGTTAAACATATTCCTTTAGCAATTAAAATGTTTACAAAAGGTAAAATTGTTCCACCATGGGGCATTACAAAATCAGAAAATCTTGATGAAATCAAAAAACTTGTAGCATCATCATCAACAGCAAAGTTTTAGGAGTAATTATATGAAAAAATTAAAATATGCACTTTTTACAGGATGTACCGCCAAACAAAGTACTCCTGAACAATATATGTCAACTTTTGCTGTTGCGGAAAAACTTGGAATCGAACTTGTAGAACTTGTAGAAGCATCATGCTGTGGAGCTTCTCACCTACAAGATTATGATGACTTTTTATCTCTTGTTTTAAATGCTAGAAATATAGCGTATGCTGAAAAACATGGTCTAACTATGGTTACTATTTGTAATACTTGTCAACTTAATACTGCAATGACAAAACATCGTTTAGATAACAATTCTGAGCTAAAAGAGAAGGTGAACGAAAAGCTTAAAGAGGTTGGCTTAGAGTACAAAGGCACTTCTAATATAATACACTTCTTATATGCTATTATTGATGATATTGGTCTTGATAAAATCAAAGAGATGGTAGTTACTCCTCTTAGCCAATTCAATATTGCACCTTTTTACGGTTGTCATAATATCCGCCCTTCTGAGCTTCAAAACGAGTCTCATAAAACGGCAGAAAACCCTTACAACCCAAGATCACTTGATGATTTAATTATCGCTTGTGGTGGTAATAGTGTTGATTATGTTGAAAAAAATAAATGTTGTGGTTTCCATGTGGAACTTCAAGCACCTCACACATCTGCTGTACTTTCAGGCAAGGCAGTTGCAGGTGCTATGGATAACAATGCTGACTGGATGGTAACTCCATGTCCACTTTGTCATCTTAAACTTGACACACAAACAAATCATCTCTCAGAAGCTATTGGTCGTGAAATAGCACTTCCTGTTTTACATATGCAACAAATGTTAGGTTTAGCGCTTGGCTGTTCAAATGAGCAATTAGGCTTTAAACATCATATCGAAAAAGTAAACTTTATTTAATTTACACACCAAAGGAGTTCACTCCTTTGGTTCGACACTTCGGTAGCAGGCTCACTCTCTTACTTATAAATTCATATAAAACCCTCATTTGGAATCAAAATGTCAAACTCAATAGAAATCATATCTTGGAATGTTAATGGAATACGTGCTGTAGGCAATAAAGAAGCACTTAAATGGATTGATGAGAGAGAAACTGATATTCTATGCCTTCAAGAGATAAAAGCACTAGAGGAGCAGATACCTGAGAGCCTCTTTGATAAATCCTACAAAGATATTATAGTCAACTCTGCACAAAAGAAGGGCTACAGCGGAACAATGACTTGGAGTGATATTCAAAGTGACTACAATTCCACATGCCAACATGTTGACACTATGGATGAGGGAAGAATAGTAGAAACCCACTATGATGACATTGTTCTTTTTAATGTCTACTTTCCAAATGGACAAAAAGATGAAGAGAGACTTGCTTATAAGATGAAATTCTATGATGATTTTTTAGCTTATTGTGAAAAACTTAGAGAAGATGGAAAATCTATTATCATTTGTGGTGATGTCAATACAGCACACAAAGAGATAGATTTAAAAAATCCAAAAGCAAACTCTAAAACATCAGGCTTTTTGCCCATAGAGAGAGAGTGGATAGATACATTTTTAGCATGTGGATATGTGGATACTTTCAGATATGTTCATGGAGATAAAGTCGATAGCTACAGCTGGTGGAGTTACCGTTCAAACGCAAGAGCAAACAATGTGGGCTGGAGAATAGACTATTTTTTTATCTCTGAGGATTTATGCGAAAGTTTGGAAGATGCTTTTATACTAGAGCAGATAGAGGGCTCGGACCACTGCCCTATCGGCATTCGACTCTCTATCTGAGTAGAAAACTCAAAGCCTTCTACTTCTCTATGTTTTTACTCTCTTCTAAAATAAGCATCTCTTTGGCATAACTCAACGCTTTTGGAAAAGATTTTAAAATATTCTCTTCACCAATCAATGAAACAATATGATTCTGTTTTAAATCTTTATAGACCTCATTATTGACACCTGACATCACTATAATAACCCCTAACTTTTTCAGTATCTCTATCGTTGCTTCTAAATTATGAATAGCTGTTTGGTCAATAAAAGGAACATGCCGCATACGGATGATTAAAATTTTACTGGAGTAGCCTATATCTCGTATGGTTTGCGCATACTGTTTTGCCGATGCGAAAAAGAGTGGACCCCCTATCTCATAAACTGAAATCCCCTCTGGTAGATTAGAATAATTTTCTATGGAGTCACTCTCAGTATCTTCAGGAATCACAGCTCCAACATCCGCCATTCTTTTCATGAAAAGGAGTGAGGACAAGATAACGCCCACTTGGATTGCTATAGTTAAGTCCACCATAACAGTCAATATAAATGTGGATAACAAAACTATAATATCAAAATAGGAGCCTTTGAAGATAGAGACAAAAGATCTCCATTCACTCATGTTATAAGCAACAACAATTAAAATTCCAGCTAAACATGCCATAGGAATCAGTTTCGCCAGACTTGCAAAAAAGAGCATAATCAAAAGAAGTGTGATAGCATGTACAATCCCAGCGATAGGTGTTCTTCCACCATTTTTTACATTAGTTGCTGTTCTAGCTATAGCTCCTGTTGCAGGGATTCCTCCAAAAAATGGAGTCACAACATTTGCGATTCCCTGTGCGATAAGTTCTGTATTGGAACGATGATTTGCACCTATCATTCCATCTGCAACTACGGCAGAGAGGAGAGATTCGATTCCCCCTAAAAGAGCAATAGTAAGTGCGGGTGCAAAATAGAGTGAGAGCGTACTAAAATCTACAGTTGGAAAAGAAAAGCTAATATCACTCGGAATAGTTCCAAAAAATGTCTCTATGGTTGTCACTGGAATATCTGCTAACGCTACAATCGCAGTGATAAGAATAATTGCGATAAAGGAGCCCGGGATTTTTGAAGTAATGTTTTTTGAGTAGATGACTATTAACATCGTAACGATTGTGATAACGAGTGCATAAAGATTTGTATCTTGAATATTAGAAAAATAGAGTTGCCATTTTTGTAAAAATTCTGAAGGAAGTTTTTCTATACTTAAACCAAGGGCGTCTTTAATCTGTGTTGAAAAAATCACGACTGCTATTCCACTTGTAAAGCCAACGATTAAAGGGTGAGGAAAATATCTTAGCAGAGCTCCAAGTCTTAAAAATCCAAAAATAATTAAAATAATCCCTGCCATAATTGTGGAAATAGCAAGCCCATCTATGCCGTACTGCTCTACGATTGCGAAGATGATGACAAGAAAAGCACCTGTTGGTCCACCGATTTGTACCCTGCTCCCACCAAGAAACGAGATAATAAAACCAGCGACTATTGCGGTAATTATTCCCTTTTCAGGAGAGACACCAGAGGCGACAGCGAAGGCGATTGCTAAAGGAAGGGCAACAATTCCAACAATGATTCCAGAAAAAACATCCGCAAGCAGTTGCTCTTTAGTAATACCTTCTTTAAAGGAAGTGAAAATTTTTGGCTGAAAAATACGGAGCATTAAAACCTGCCTATAATTATGATTCGGATTATATCGATTGTTTGCCAGCGATGTCAATTAATAGATATCTAATAATGAACTTGGCTATTATCCCTTAGGTCTAAAGGCCTTGAGAACATCTTCATTTGTCTCAATAAAGGGACCTTCTATCAAATCTATACAGTATGGAACTGCAGGAAAAACAGCATCTAAACACTCTCGTATCGATTTTGGTTTTCCAGGGAGATTAATGATTAAACTTTTTCCTCTTATTCCCGCAGTTTGACGTGAGAGAATTGCCGTTGGAACATACTTTAAACTTACTTGACGCATTAACTCACCAAAACCAGGCATCATCTTCTCACATACATTCTCAGTTGCTTCAGGTGTCACATCACGAAGTGCTGGTCCTGTTCCACCCGTTGTAACTACCAAACAGCACCCTGCTTCATCACAAAGTTCTTTCATAGTGGTTTCAAGTATCTCTTGTTCATCTGGGATACATCTGTACACTATCTCAAATTCACTTTTTAGATAATCTTTCATCGTATCTTGAATCGCGACACCTGATATATCTTCATAGATTCCCTTACTTGCTCTATCACTTGCTGTAATAACACCAATTTTTATTTCTGACATCGCTCTCTCCTCTAATTTGTTTGTAAAAAATGGTTTGCATTTTTGATATAGGTTACAGTTGCTACATTTAAAAAGAAGGCTCTTGCACCTTGGGCATCAATAATCTTATCTTCGCTTCCTAGATAGACCTCTAATTTCACACCCTTAGCAACAAGCTCTTCTAACTCTTGCAGACTCCATTCATACTCTAGTAACTCTTCTAACTCTTCGATTGTAGTTTCTGAATGTTCTACTATTTTCTTGGCATGTGGAAAAAAGCAAGACTCTTCAAACTGCGTAAGATAGGAATCTCTATTTTTTTTATAGGAGAGAAGTTGTACTCTTTTAAACTTTACATCTTTTGTTTGAAAGAATACTGGAGAGAGAAGGACTACCCTATCAACCCTTTTTCCACATGCCAATTGCTCTTGTGCATAATGCAGTGCTTTAATGGCTCCATAGCTAAATCCACATGCCGTATATTGAGAGCCATTTACGTAATTTTTAAAAAGATACAACTCATTACGTAAGGAAAATCCACTATAAAATTTCATCTATATAGTTTTTAACCTCTTGCTTTGTAATACTCTCTCTCTCATATAAAACAGCTTCTACTTTTGCGAGAACTTGATGGATGCTCTCAAGAAGAAGCTTACATTCTGAGTAGAGTCGATTCATAACAAGCTCTTCCTCTTGTGGTGAGGACATAATAGATGAACCCATACCATACTCATTTATCATACTTTTTACGAGTTCTTTTGCCTCATCTAAGTCACCTTTGGCACTATTTGCATGTTCTCCAAATTTGATTCCACATGCCACAACACCTGCTAAAAGCATTTTAACTCTAGACTCTAATTCATGTTTGATAAGAGGTTCACTTGTAGATGGTGTGAGCTTTTCATTGGATAACATAAGTTTCTCAAATGGAAGGTCAAAATAGGTAGCACAGAGAGCTTTCGCCGCTTGATAGGTAATACGAAACTGCTTCTGTTCACTGTTAAGCATTTGAAGTTTTTTCTTGCCAAACATCACCTTGTCTTTGACTTGATGAAAATGTTCAATCGTCACATGAAAATCATTTTGTCTTAAGGAGAGAAGTGCCGCTTCATTCACTAAGGCTGCTAAAGAAGCACCATTAAAACCAACGGTCATATTTGCTACGGCTTTGATATCTAACTCATAAGGAACATTTTTGAGATATTTCGAGAGGATAGACTCTCTCTCTCGTTTAGTTGGAAGTTCTACAAAAACTCTTCTATCAAATCTTCCTGCACGAAGAAGTGCTGAGTCTAAAACATCTATTTTATTGGTTGCAGCTATAACGATAACTCCGCTTGAGCTTTCGAAACCATCCATCTCCGTTAAGAGCTGATTGAGCGTTCCCTCCCTCTCATCATTTCTCTGTCCATCTCGTTTTTTACCAACAGCATCTATCTCATCAATAAAGATAATAGAGGGAGAGTTCTTTTTAGCAGCGGCAAAAAGTTCATGCACTCTTTTAGCCCCCATACCTACATAAATCTGAACAAAAGAGGCACCACTTTGATAGTAAAATGGCACACCTGCCTCATGTGCCACAGCTTTTGCTATCATTGTTTTACCAACACCAGGAGGGCCAACTAAAAGAACACCTCTTGGCATGCGTGCTCCAAAATTTTTATAACGTTTTGGATTTTTCATAAAATCGATTATCTCTTCAAGTTCGATTTTGACATCAGAAATCCCCCCGATGTCATTAAAGGTTACATCACTTTTAATCGCCTCGACAGGGGTATCTTTGGTTAAACAGTTCACACCTCCAGAACGACTCTGAAACTGAGTTCCATCCTCTTGAAAAAAGAGGCCTCTTTTTTGAAACCATCTAAAAAGCAGACTTCCTAAACCTAAAAAAAGAACACCAAGCAGGAGATAGACAATCACACTCGAACCACTTTTAACTTCTACTTTATAATCAATAAACATTTTTGGTGTAACTTGTGAAGAGGCGATTTTATATAGAGTATTTTCAGTTTTGAGATAGACATACTCTTTAGTAACCATGACCTCTTTAACTGTATTGTTATCAAGAATCTCTGTGGCTTCTCTAAGTGTTATCTGATTTGCATTGTCTCGCAGGGCTGCGAACAGCACCAAAACAACGACCAAGAAAGCTGACGCATAAAGTGCGATTCTATTTGTTTTAGAATTGAGCATAATTACAATCTCCTCTTGCTTCATAATTTGAGATATTGATCCAATTTCCAATCAAGTCATCCTCTGATTGAACGAGAACTGTATTGAAATGTTGGTCATGGCCATAGTATAAACCATCTTTTTGACTCTCAATCAAAACTTCCAACTCTCCTCTAAAAGCTTTTCTAAACTCAAAATTTTTGTTTTGAATCACTGCTTCTAGCTCATGGAGTCTCTCAGATGCCACTTTTCCATTGACTTCTGGCTTCATTATAGCAGACTTCGTCCCATCGCGCTTGGAATAGGTAAATGCATGGAGATGTGTGAGGGGCAAAGCCTGCGTATTTTGCATCGCTTCACGCCATAACGCTTCACTCTCACCAGGGTGTCCTGTGATAAAGTCTGTTCCTATGGCAAAACCCTTATCGTGTAAAAACTCAAAAAGTTCTCTATCTTGTTTATAGACATTTCTTCTATTCATAAGCTTGAGCATTGTAGGAGAAGTGTGCTGAAGTGCGATATGTAGATGTTTCTCAAGCCATGGCTCATGAAGAATCTCTTTAAACTCATCCCCTATTTGGATTGGTTCTACACTTCCAACTCTTATGCGTCTTACTCCACGGATTTGAGAAATTCTCTTCATAAGTTTCGCAAGAGATGTTTGACTCCCCTGTCCATAACTGCCGACATTTGTTCCAGTGAGGATAAACTCACCAAAACCATTAAGTGCCAATCTCGAAATTTGCTCTACTATACGACTCTCATCCATACTTCTCGCATCCCCACGTACAAAAGGGATAATACAGTAAGAGCAGCGAAAATCACACCCCTCTTGAATTTTTATAAAGGCTCTGCTTTTGCCAATAAAATCATCCACAACACTCGCATCAATATGATTTAAATCCCCTGGATTATAGAAAGGTTTCTCTTGAGCGAGAAGAAGATCTATTTTCTCTTTTTCACTCTGACCAAAAACCCCATGAACTCTCTTTTCCAAAAGGAGTTTTTCCCCTTTTGTATGTGCGCCACAACCAGTTAAAAAGATTTTAGCACCACCATTTTTTTCCACATGCCCAATATAAGAGCGAACATTAGAGTCTGCTCCATTTGTCACTGTACAGGAGTTCACGACAATGACATCTGCTTGAGATTCATCTTCTGTTATCTCATACTCTTTTAAAGAGCTCATCATTACTTGAGAATCGTAAAGATTTGTTCTACATCCAAAAGTTTTAAAAAAGACTTTCTTCTTCAATTAAACATCCTCAGGCGGAGTAGCTAAAGGAGGCGCACTCTTTGCAGGTTTTTCTAAATGTAGCATTTGCGTAGGGTATGCAATCGTAATATCGCTCTCTGCATTAAAAGCATCTACAATTTCCAAAGAGATAACACTTCTTAAAGTCAAAGTAGCATACGCATTTGTTAAATACCACGCGTCAATGGTTACCCCACTTGGGTTAATAAAAGTAAAGATTCTCGGTTCAACATTTGTATTTTTCAGACTGTAGTGATTTCTAAGCTTATTTAACTGTTTTCTCGTTATATCGGTATACCCTTTAGAGTATTTTTTTGTTATCTCTTTTGTTAAATGCATCGCTTTTTTGTGATTTGAGTCAAAGGTCACAGTAATGCTAACGCCATCCCATACTGTTTTTAAAGTACTATGTGTATAGTTCGCAATCATTCTAGTAAAGACATAGTTATTTGGAATAAAAATAATTCGCCCTGCTCTTCTGTTGGTCGTCACGGATGTTAAAGTTATATCTTCAAGAATTGTCATACGAAGAAGAGAGATATCCATAACATCTCCAACATACTGCATCCCATCCATATCTACACGGATTCTATCTCCGACATGGATACTTCCACCAACGACTATTACAAGCCAGCCAAGAATACTCATAAACCAATCTTTCATGGCAATAGCAATACCGGCAGATGCGAATCCTAAGATAGTTACAAGATAACTAACATTTTCTATATAGTTAAAAAATAGAATCAGAATAATCAACGTTACATTTGTAAATGTTATAATCTTATTTGCCATGTAAAAGCGTTCGTTATCTGTAATATACTTTTTAACTATTTGCTTGAGTAAAAAGAAGAAAATCAATACAACTACAATCACTATACTTATGTTTACAAGTCGCCAAACCTGTTTTTCTAAATCTTTGTTTATGTTGAGTTCTATTATCTCTAAGCGTTTTTGATAAACATCCTCCGTCGCAATAATCGTATCTAAGGCAGTTTCAAATCTTTCTAGCTGCTTCTCTTTAGCTATAAGTTCTTCTTTATATTTATCATCTTGCTCTAAAGCATTCATTTTTTGATAAAGCTCTTTCTCTTTTGCAAGTAAAGAGATTAAATCTGTTAGCTGCTCTTTTCTTTTGACATAATCATCAAAATCAAATTCCAAATTTTTAATAAGAGAGATACCTGTAAAAATATCAAATGGATTTGTGATGTTTGGAATCTCTTCAATATGAGGAGGAGTCAACAGTTTTGAAAATGGTGCGCTATCTTTCTCTTTTAATTTTTCAATCTGTGAAGTTAAAATTTTCTCTTTTGAAATAAGTGCTGTTAACTCATCTTTTTCACTTACATGCTTAGCATTTTTTCTTAAATAGTTGATGCGTTTTTTTATCTTTTCTAGATTTTCTCTAACATCCAGAGATGTTAAATACGAAGCGTAACTCTTCATCCAAACTTTCTCTTTTGAGATTTGATTGGCTAATAAATTTAACTCTTGCACATATTTTTTAATCTCATCTTGCCTCTGTCTCTCTTCCTCTGCAATAGCTTCTTGCTCTTGTTTGGCTTTAATCATTTTTTTCTCTGCAACAGAGAGTTCTTTATCTGAGAGTTCAGCAATATTAGCGGGTTCTGCTGCAAAAAGAGAGAAGGAAAAAAGCGCAGCAATAATGAATATTTTCTTCACTTAGAGTTCTCCAAATTTATTTAAAACAGAGAGAATAGTTTCTACTTTTATATCACTATTTATCGTTACATCTCCAATTCCAATTGGGAGAATAAAGGTTATCGCAGAATCAGAACTTTTTTTATCTAAATAGAATGTCTCATAAAAAGCATCTGGGTTTTTAACTATGTAACTTGTTGGTAAATCATATTTTTCTAGAAGAGTTTTTACTCTCTGAGCTTCATCTCTACTCATATACTCCATCGCAACAGCTGTCTCATTTGCCATAACCATTCCAATCGCTACAGCCTCTCCGTGCAAGAAAGTTTTATAGTTTGTTTCACTCTCTATTACATGTCCAAAAGTATGCCCGTAATTAAGTGCTGCCCGTAGGCCATGCTCTTTTTCATCTTCTGCGACCACATTAGCTTTTGTCTGAACAGCTTGCTGAATCACTTCTTTTAAAACAGCAGCATCTCTTAAATCCGCACTCTCTAAAAATTCAAAAAAATCTTTATTAAAGGTAACAGCCATCTTAACTATCTCAGCGACTCCAGCACCAAATTCACGAGAAGGGAGAGTCGTTAAAAAATGGGAATCAATATAAACAGATTTAGGTTGATGGAAGGCACCGACTAAATTTTTTCCATAGGCGTTGTTCATTCCAGTTTTACCGCCAACACTCGCATCCACCTGAGAGAGCAGAGTCGTAGGAATTTGAATAAAATCAACTCCTCTTTGAAATATACTTGCAGCATAGCCCGTCATATCTCCGATTACACCACCACCAAATGCTATAAGCATAGAATTTCGGTTAAAACGATGGTTAAAGAGAGAGTCTAAAATAGTATCAATACTCTTCTGATTTTTGTACTCTTCTCCATCAGGAACGGTAATGATATAAATCTCTTTTGCTGAAATTTTTGAGAGTAAATAGGCTAAATGCAGACCAGCGACTTTTGGGTTTGTAACAATAGCTACTTTTCTATCAAAGTGTATCTGAGGAAGGGCATCAATTGTAATATTATAGGAGTTGTCAACAACTTTCTTTAAGAGGATTTCTACTTGCATTATCTATCCAAAATTATAAATTATATAGTTGTGTAGATAATACTTAAAAAATACTAAAAAGCCGCTAAATCATCCTTTGTTACAGCTGAACTGGTATAAACATTTGATGATAGGAGTCAAGTTTATGATAGTGTCTTTCACTATCTGTTGAAAACATCGAGTATAGCTCTCTTTTAGTTAACTTCTCTGTAAAAGGTAAAATCTGAAGAAAATTCTCTTTTTGTTTTAAAGCGCGGATAGGATTGTCGTTCTCTTGTATCACTTTAATAGACTTCGTAAATATTGTTGATAGATTATTATAATGCTCGATTACTTGCTCTTTTTCATCTTGGTGTTCACTGATGTAGTTGTGCAATTCTATATTGAATCCCATCTGTACAGAGATGTCAAATATAGTTGTCGAAACCTTCTCTAAATCTCGATTTTCTGTAAGAACCAATACTGCATCTTTGACAGCAGAAAAAGATTGATCAGAAATTTTCAGAACTGGGACATGTGATTCATACAGCATTGTCCTCATACTCCTTTTAGCAAAAATCTCTTTTGAAACGATAACAAGACCTATGTGATACTCTTTTATATCATTATGATAACTATTGACTAAATCCTCGCTCTCATAATCAATATCTATAACAACATTCTCATCTCGATATTCATTGATATGCTCAATGATAGAGATATTACTAGGATTCACAATTTTAATAATCAGATCATGCTTAAATTTTTTATGCGCAAAAACAGCACGTCGGACTAACTCTTCTATAGTTGTGTGATTGACAACATTCATATCTATATAAAGATAAAGGTTTGAACCAAATGGCTCAGGAAACTGTCCCAACTCTCTTTTAATCGCACGATAAACTGAACGAAGGACTTCTGGGTCTCCTACTAAAACAAGTAAATCATTGGGCTGAATCATTCTGCGACGTGAGGGCATGATAAGTTTTCTGTTTCTGTACATCGCAACAATGCGCCAATTTTTTTGCTCTATTACACCTATATGACGATAAACAAATGAGCTTCCAAAAGGAACTAAAACCTCCATGATTTCGCCTTCGCCTATGCCTACATTCTGAGCTATAACAGGTACATTAGGCAAATAATCCAAAAGTCTAGAAGCTATAATTTCGTTCGAATTGACGAGCACAACATTAGGGGTTTCATTTACTAAATCCCATTTATTTAAGACGACAACACGAAGCTGTTTTTTAATAGTTCTAATATTTTTAATAGTGTGTTCAACATCTTTCAGTTCATCCATTGCTATAAAAACTTGAACAAACTCCATCTTAAGTAAATTTGCTAACTTATAGAGACTTGTAGGATCAAATTGATAAAATTTAAAGCGCGCAGGGTTCACATCTTCATATTTTATATCTTTCATTTGAACCACATAATATATATTTTCACTAGTATATGTTTCTATGATTCGCTTTATAAAATGTTCACCTATCTCACCGTCACTAATTATTAATATCTTTTTCAAAACTACCATCTTATTTATAAAATTTTCGTAATTATATCATTTTCTATGAGCTGTTAACTTATGATAACTATAATGAGAACGAAATTTAATAATTAGGAAAGTATATGAAACTCTTATTAATATTTGTAAGCATTTTTTCTCTCTCTTTTGGAGACTCCTATGAGGGGGACTTAAGTGCGCAAGAGGCTTATGATATGCAAAAAGAAGGTAAAGCCATCATTGTAGATGTTCGAACGACATTAGAGTATATCTATACTGGACATGGTGAAGGTTTTATTAATATTCCTGCTTATGATTGGACTTATGTGCCAAAATCAGTACAAACACGTGTAAAAAGTGCTGAGTATGAGATAAAAAATTCAAAAGTAAAAGAGCACAAATCTGCTATGAAACTTTATGATGCTAAAGAAGTTCGCAATAAAGAGTTTGTTAAAGAGGTGATGCAAGCTATGAAAATACGAGGGGCGCAGAGTGTTATTTTAGTTTGTCGTAGTGGTCCCCGTTCTAAAGCTGCAGCAAACCTATTGTCTAAAGAGGGAATCATAGCCTATAATCTAGAGGATGGTTATATTTTTGGATGGCAAAAAGAGAAAATGCCTTGGGGTGGGAATTAATTACTTTTTTAAGACCTGTTCCTCTTTTATCCACATATTAGTTTTAGAACTGATCCATTTTTTATCTATAAAATATCCAGTGATTTTTATCCAATTTTTGGCTCTTTTATTGGATGTAAATGAGGTCTCTTTTTCCCAACTCTCTATTTTTGCTCCATCTGGAGCATCATAAATCATAGCATCTACTTTGAGATGAAATGTAGTCGGTGCCATTGCTCTAACTTTCAATGGAGCCTTTAGGGAATCTTTTGGCGACTCTTTCATCATAAGTTTTGGAAAAGGGTTCTCCTCTTCACATACTTGTGCTACAACAACTGTTTTATTTTTAGGTTTTTGTAATAATTTTTCCAGATAAGCTATCTTTTTATCTTGGGTCAATAAAAGTTTCTCTTGCTTTTGCAGCTTTTTTTCTAACTTCTCTCTCTCTTCATCTAAGGATGGAATAATGGTTATCTTTTTTGATTGAAGTGCAATTTCACACGCTTCATAATCACTTCTAAGTTGCGTAATCTCTTTTACAATAGTTTCAAGTCTCTGTATATCATCACTCCACAAAAAAGAGGAGAGAACGAAACTTACTATAATAAGTTTCATACTAAACCTTTCTTTGTAAGTTTTACTCCCATTTCCACATGGTGCGTATATGGAAATTGATCAAACAGAGCCATTTCAACAACATCATGCGTTTTAGATAAAAGCTCCAAATCTCGGGCTAAAGTCTCTGGATTACATGAAATATATAAAATATGCTCATATCGTGATGCAAACTCGCATGAGGCTTCATCCATACCACTTCTAGGAGGATCTACAAAAATACTGTTAATATTATAAGTAGCAACATCGATACTTTTCATTCTGCTAAATTCTCTGACTCCATCAAGCGCTTGAACAAACTCTTCCACACTCATTCGAACAAACTCAATATTTTCTACCGAATTTAAAAGCATATTCTCTTTTGCTGCATTGATAGAAGATTTAGAAATTTCAGTTGCTAAAACTTTAGTAAAGTGTTTTGCAAAGGGAATAGTAAAATTACCAGCACCACAGTATAACTCTAATAAATCACCCTCTATATTTGAGAAATTCTTCAAAGCCCACGCTATCATCTGCTCATTGACTCTTGGATTAGGCTGTGTAAAACTATTTTCTATATGATTAAATTTAAAGCGTTCACCATTGATAGTTAACTCTTCAGTTATAAAATCCTGCCCGATTATCAACTTCTGCTTTCTACTGCGTCCAATAATATAGATGCCTAGTTTTTTTGCGATTTTTGTAGCCGCCTCTTGCCACTTCTCATCAAGTCTTCTATGATAGAGAAGAGAAACAACGATTTCTCCCTCACTTGAACTTAAAAAATCAGCACCAAAAAGCTTAAAGCCAATTCCCTCTTCTCTTATGGAGTCAAAGAGTTTTGGCATAAGTGCGCCTATGTGTTCATTTACCTGTGAACATACATCTATGAGAACTACGCCCTTGTGTTCTATGTGATTCATCGCATAAAAAATCTCTTCTTCCACATGCCAAACTTTAAACTCACTACGAGAGCGATAGTGTGCTTGTGGTGATTTAAAAACTAATATTGCATCACTATAAAATGGTTCAAACCTTTTTCTATTTAGTTCTAATTTTTCACTTAACTGAGCTTCATAGCCATTCTCATATACACAGCATGCGCCACACTCTCCGAAATAGTTACATTCCAATACAACACCTTTTATTTTATCGAGGCAATTAAATTGCCTATAATGAGATTCCAGCCATCAATGAGCACAAAAATAAGAATCTTAAATGGTAAAGAGATCATTACAGGAGGGAGCATCATCATACCCATAGACATTAATATAGATGCAACAACCATATCTATAACCAAAAATGGCAAGAAGAGTAAAAATCCTATTTCAAATGCAGTTTTAAGCTCACTTATTACAAAGGCAGGGATGATGACAGATAAAGGAACATCTGCAACAGTTTGCGGATTCTCCATCTTTCTGATTCTAACAAAGAGCGCTAAATCTTTTTCTCTCGTGTTTCGAATCATGAAGTTTTTAAAAGGAAGCACTGTTTTATCAAAGGCCTCTTCATACCCTATTTTCTTCTCTATATAGGGTTTGATACCATTTTCATACGATTTTGTTCCAACAGGTTCCATCACATAAAATGTCAAAATCATTGCCAACATTACTAAAATCTGTGTTGGTGGGACTTGCTGTGTTCCAAGTGCTTGTCTTAAAAAACCAAATACAATAACAAACCTAGTAAAAGTTGTCATCACAAGAACCATACTAGGGGCTAAAAAGAGTAATGTAAGGACTACGAGAACATTGAGAGAACTCACAAGTTGCTCAGGAGAATCAGGTGCTGAGAGAGAAAAATTCATTGTTGGGATAGTAACAGCCTCAGCAGCACCCAATATTGAGGCTATAGAGAGAAATAGGAGAAGTATTCTAATCATTATTTAGCTGTGGTCTTGTCCAAGATAGAACTACTGACACTCTCTTGCTTTTCAGATTTTTTGCCATAAAAATGTAATTCAACTCTACGATTTTTTTCTCTTCCGCTCTCTGTTACATTGGTTGCGATTGGAGTAAACTCAGCATAACCCGCAGCGCTAATTCTAGCTGGTGCTACACCATCAAGTAAAAGTTCTTGTAAAACTGCTATTGCTCTCGCAGAGGAGAGTTCCCAGTTGTCTTTAAAGAGACTATTTTTACCAGGTCCAAGGTTGTCAGTGTGACCACGGACACTCACTTCTAAATTTTTTGGTAACTCTTCTATTATAAGAGCAATTCTTTTTAAAAATAGAAGTGCATCTTCATTTTCTATAACTGCACTTCCTGATTTGAAAAGCAAAGAGGCAGGAAGTTCTATAACAAAACCATCTTGAGCCTCTTCAACTGAAATAGTAGGGCTTTGGCTTTTCTCCATCATCTCATTTGCATCTATAGCTGCCTGTGTGACTTTATTTACAGCCTCTGAAGTTTCATCATTTGAATCAATCGGTGTAGATTGTTGCATACGTTGTTTTGATATTTCAGTTTTCGTTCCACCCTCAAGCACACTCATTGCACCAGAGAGAGAACCAATCGCTTCCGATATTTTTTTTGCATCCATACTGGACATTGACAGAAGAAGAACGAAAAAGCATAACAAAAGAGACATCAAGTCTCCAAAAGCAGCTAGCCATGCTGGTAAACACTCTTCACAATCAGGACATTTTTTCTTAGCCATTATTCAAACTGGCTCACACGTTCTTTAGGAGCCATAAAAGCTAAAAGCTTAGCTTCTAGTACTCTTGGAGCATCTCCTGATTGGATAGACATGATTCCAGAGATAATCATCTCTCTCACTAAAGTCTCTTCATCATTTCTTATAGCTAAAATATTAGAGATAGGTGTTCCAAAAATATTACCAATCATTGCACCATACATGGTTGTAAGCAAGGCAACTGCCATAGATGGACCAATTGCAGATGGATCTGCCATATTTAGAAGCATCGCAACAAGACCGATAAGTGTTCCAACCATTCCCATTGCTCCTGCAAGCCCAGCCCACTGATTAAATATAGAGCCATGAATTTTATGACGTGTACTTGTTTGTTCCATATCAATCTCTAAGAGTTCTCGGATTGTATCAGGTTCACTCCCATCGATTGCCATAGAGAGACCTTTTCTTAAAAATTCATTTGGCTCAGCATTTACATCACTCTCTAACGCCAAAATCCCATCTTTTCTAGCTTTAGTTGCAAAATCTACAAGTTTTTTTATCAACTCACCAACATCCTCTTGTGGAGGTTTAATTGCTATCATAAAGACTTTAGTAAATGCTTTCATTTGTGATGGTTTAAAAGATATCATCAATGCGCCAATACTACCACCGACAACAATTAAAACAGATGGAATATCAATATAAGCACCAACACCAACACCCATAGACATAGCTCCAAGGAGAAGAGCCATGATTAAAACTATACCAATTACTGTGCCTAAATCCATTCAAATACCTTACAAATTATTATGAGGCTTATAATACCACAAAAAATATTAGGCTAAACAGTAAAAAAGATTATTTACCAATTTATTTTATATATGCAAGCGAATAGAGTACAATTGCGCTATCAAATAAATTATGGACAATTTTTATTATGCTTAACACTTTATATAAAACACCACAAAACAGTGCCTATCTACTCATCTTATTCATTGCAATCCTAAGCACTCTATACAATGCCTACTTACCTCTTCATGGGGATGAAGCATATTACTGGATGTGGAGTCATCATCTACAGAGTGGCTACTATGACCATCCTCCCATGATTGCCTATTTTATTTTTTTAACAAATTTTATTTCAGAGTCTGAGTGGGGAATTAGACTTGTAAATGTTTTTTCTATGAGTATAAGTGCTCTCTATATTTTTAAACTCTCTCATGAAATGTTTGGTGAAAAAGTAGCACTCAATGCACTCATAATCTTTAGTAGTGTTATCTTAGTCCACGCAGGTTATATTTTAACAACACCCGATTCGCCTCTTATTCTTTTTTGGACACTCTCTCTATATTATGCATACAGAGCAATATTTTATGGAGCGACAAAAGATTATCTCCTTACAGGAGTGATGCTCGGATTGATGATGCTCAGCAAATATAGTGCGATACTCTTTGTTTTTATGCTTTTGATTTTTATAGTTCTTAAAAGACGAGACATCTTTTTAAATAGAAACTTTTACTTCGCGGTACTTGTAGCTTCTATAGTAGTCTCTCCTATGTTATGGTGGAACTATCAAAATGAGTGGATAAGTTTTGCTTTTCAATTAGAGCATGGTTCTTCTAAAACATTTGAACTCTATCCAAACCTTTTCTTAGAGTTTTTTGCAGGTCAATTTGGGATTTTTTCTCCTGTTTTTACCGCTATATTATTTTACTTTCTAGTAAAAGAGAGACTCTACTTCAAAGAGGAAAAACTCTTTTTTCTTTCACTCAGTATTATCACGATTTTACTCTTTTTCTTTTATAAGAGCTTCTTTACTCGAATGGAACTCAACTATGCAGCTCCCGCTTATATAGGAGGGGCAATTCTCACAGCTTATATCTTTGAGAGATACAAACTGGTAAGAACCTTCAAAGTAGGTCTCATCATTGCTATCACTTTCACCATCATCGGCAGGTTAGGATTTCTCTTCTATCTAGAAATCGTACAAGATAGAATGTATGGGAACAGAGAAGCTGTACAACTTCTCCAAACACATTCACAAAAGGGAGATAGTTTTTATGGAGACCATTTGACTATTGCTGCTTACTTAAACTACTATCTCAAAGAGAGACCAGAGACAGATGTTATTCTTGAATCACGTTTTTCACAGTATGATATGTGGAGAGAGGATGATTTTTTAAAAGATGGATTAGTGCTTACAAGAGACCCTGAAGAGGTACGTCTAAGCGCACTCTACAACGATATAAAACTGATAGATTCCATTACTGTGAAGAAAGGGATAAAGGGCGAAAAAACGCTCTATATCTATAGAGTTACAAACGTAAAATAAACTCTTAATAATAATTTTGATAGAATCACAATAATCCTAAATACGGCAAATCATGAAAAATATTTTAAAACTAATTCTTACTATTGTTATGTTTTATTTTTTATTTCAGTATGTAGATTTTAATAACTTACTTAACATTCTTGCAAAGTCCCATGGTGGAACGATACTCATTGCCCTACTTTTCCAATTGTCTAGCACCTATCTCGCTGCATATAGATGGCTTCTTATTATGAAACTTTTAGTCTTTAAAGAGACTCTTTCCTACTATGTTCAAAGCTATTTTAAAGGTAGCTTTTTCAATCAGGTTCTTCCAAGTAGCATAGGCGGCGATGCTGTTAAGATAATCGACTTGACACAAAAAGGGTATGACAAAAAAGATGCTATTTACGGTGTGCTTGTGGATAGACTTGTGGGTTTGGTGGGGCTATTGGTACTCAACCTCATTGCAACTATCCTCTTTTACGGAACTTTTGATAAAGATTTTTCACTTCTTATCATCATCATTACACTTGGTGGCATTATTGGATTTGCACTTCTTTTTCATCTTGAGAAGATAGCTTTTTTAGCAAACTACAAATTTTTAAATCTTTTTCATCGATTGGCAATAAGACTCAATAAATTATACGCAAATAGAAATCTACTTTATCTTCACATCGCACTCTCTGTAGGTATTCATATCTTGTCTATACTTACTCTTTATGCGCTTGCCCTAAGTATTGATTTTCACATGAGTTTTCAAACTTTTCTTATTGCCGTTCCCCCTGTTTTTCTACTTACAATCATTCCGATCTCTCTTGCAGGATGGGGAATCAGAGAAGGGGCAATGGTGGGTATATTTATGCTTGTAGGTGCCGATGAGACAAAAGTTTTGGCGATGAGTATTCTTTATGGCTTGCTTCTTATTATCAGCTCGCTTCCAGGCTCATACTTTTGGGTAAAAAGTAAAAGAGCAACTTAAATTTAACTAAGGAAAAAAACTTTATGAATGTAGATACGATGAGAAATATTGATTACTATGCGGGTGTTCCACTTGCTTTTATTGGCACGATTATTAAAAAAACTGTAGATTTTCTTGCACCGACAAAAAAGATAAAAGCTAAAAATGTACTTTTTATAGAGCTCTCGGAGATGGGAAGTGCAATCATTGTGGATCCAGCTATGAGAAAACTCAAAGCAAATATAGAAGGCGAACTCTTCTTTGTAATCTTCTCTAAAAACAAAGTAAGTTTACAACTTTTAGAGACAGTCAAAGAGGAGAATATTTACACTATAGATGAGAGCTCAATTCTCAATCTCGCAACAAGTGCCTTAGGCTTCTTAAGCTGGTGTCGTAAAAATGAGATTGACTCAGTTATCGACTTAGAACTTTTCTCTCGCTTTACAGCACTTTTAACTGCTACTTGTGGCGCAGTAAACCGTGTTGGTTTTCATGCTTTTCATAATGAGGGGCTCTACAGAGGTGATTTTTTAACACATAAAGTAGCCTACAATCCGCATCAACACATCGCAAAAACTTTCATCTCTCTTGTGGATGCACTTCTAAGCGAAAAAGAGGAACTTCCTTACTCAAAAAGAGTGATTGATGACGCAGAGATAACAATAGCAAAAGCAGTTATCTGCGAAGAGGAGCAACTGAGTGTTCAAGCTATCATTTCTGAGATGTATCCAACATTTGACAAAGAGAAAAATCCAATTATATTAGTCAACTCTAATGCCTCAGACCTCCTTCCTCAAAGAAGATGGGATAGAGAAAATTATGGGGATGTCATCAAAAAAATCTTAGCCTATAATCCAGATGCGCTTATCCTTCTCACAGGTGCGCCTGCAGAAAAAGAGGGAGCGCAACTTTTAACGGATTATGTCAACGATGCAAGATGTATCAACTTTGCAGGTGCGGTGAAATTTTTACAGTTACCTGCACTCTATAGTGTCTCTAAATTTATGCTCACAAATGACTCTGGTCCTGCACACTTTGCGTCTATCACAGAGATGCATACTTTTGTTATTTTTGGACCTGAGACACCTGCCCTTTACGGCTCCCTCGGACCAACTACGCCTATCTATGCAGGTATGGCTTGTAGTCCATGTGTAAGTGCTTCAAACCATAGAAAAACGCCATGTACAGACAACCAATGTATTCAGGTTATTACACCTGATTTAGTATTTAACACATTAAAATTTAAACTTGATGAACTTACGCACTAAAGAACACGCTCCTTTTTTATACTTCATCAGCTTTGTAGCTCTTATAAGGCTAACTCTCGCTCCATTTGTGGGCTTAGGCGTCGATGAAGCACACTATGTTCTCTATGCACTCCACTTAGATTTAAGCTACTTTGACCACCCTCCTTTAGTTGGTTGGGTAGAGTATATTTTCACCTCTCTCTTTGGAGTCAATGAGTTTGGAGCACGTGTTGCGGCAGTAATTATCGGCTTTGTAACCTCTCTTTTTATCTATAAACTCATTTATGAAATCAACCAAAAATCGAGTGAGGCTTTTGTAGCTGTTCTTGCCCTGCATGCCTCTTTTTTATTTAATGCACTTTTTCTTATGCTTATGCCCGATACGCTCCTTTTCCTCCTTCTCTTACCAATTATTTTCACGGTGATTCAGCTGGAAAAAACGAACTCTTTTGGCATGTGGATTTTGCTTGGTCTGCTTCTTGGTCTGGCAGGTTTGAGTAAATATACGGCGGTTCTTTTTGTTCTTCCGATTCTTCTCTATTTTCTCATCAAAAAAAGATATGAGCTCTTCTTTACACCTAAAATTATTCCTAGCATTTTTATTGCACTGCTTCTCATTTCACCTGTACTTCTCTGGAATATTCAAAACGATTGGATAAGTTTCAGCTATCAAAGCAGCCATGTTGTTGGAGCAAAGCAGATCAATTGGGGTGGTTTTCTAAGTTCCATCGCGGCACAGTTTGGAGCCTATAACCCTTTTCTTTTTCCTCTCGCTTTTTATGGCTTATACAGAGCAACAAAAAGTAAAAACGATTCTCTCTTTTTGAGTGCGCTTTTTGGCTGGGTTATGATTGGCTTTTTTACCTATGCTTCCCTCTACAAAACTGCCCTTCCACACTGGTCGGCTCTTTTTTATATGCTTTTTATCCCTATTGGAACTTTTTATCTTATAGGCTTTAAAAAATATTTGAAATTTGCCATAGGGTTTGGACTTCTTCTAAGCTCTCTTGCATACGCTGAACTTGGCTTTAAGTTTATTCCTCTGCCAGATTATCAATCCCTTCATCGTGATATTTATGGCTGGGACACTATTATGCAAAGGGCAAATGGGACGATACAAGAGAATCCAAATGCTGCAATAGCCGTCACAAACTGGACGCTCGCTTCACGTGCTCTTTTTTACAACCAGCCCTACAACTCCTCCGTTTATCTTCTTGATGACAGGAAGGATCAGTTTGATATTTGGCAAGAGGGTTCTCCTTTGGGAAAAGATATACTCATCATCAACACACACTTTTTCAAAAAAGATTTATCCAAATATATGAAGTGTGAGCGACTCATTCCACATGCCAAGTTTGATATAATACTCAACGAAAGAAGAGTCAATACTATCGACTTTTCCACATGCCAAAACTACCAAGGTCTCAAATGATATTTTCAAAAAAAACATATATAGTTTATACGCTCTCTCTCCTGAGCGCTATACTCTTCTCATACTTTTTTTTAGATAGAACGATTGCACTCTATTTTATACACAACAGAGAGACCTACGAAGCTTTGGGTGATTTTATCAGTATGTTCGGGGAGTCGCATTGGTACATTGGCTCTGCTATTCTCGGCTCTGTTTTTTTCAAGTACATCAAACAAAATACGCTTTATAAAGAGAGATTTCTTTTTTTACTCTATGTCAACATCTTCTCAGGACTCATAAGCCTTTTTTCAAAGTTTATCTTTGCTCGCATCCGTCCATGGGGTTTAAGAGACGATGGCGATGCTTATGGATTTCTACTTTTTCAAAACTTTGATATGGGGATTGTTGAAAAGTTCAAGTTCCATCTTTTAACTGTTGCAGAAGCTCCCACAACCTACAGCTCTTTTCCCTCAGGACATACAACCACGCTTTTTGCACTCTTTACCTATTTTGTGATTTTATTTCCAAAATATATCTATTTGTGGCTTACTTTAGCAGTAGTTTGTGCAAGTGCAAGACTCCTTGATAGCGACCATTTTTTAAGTGATATTTTTGCTGGTATAATTATAGGAACACTCTCAACCATGTTTATTTACTCCAAGATGAAGGACAAAATTGAAAAAGTATATTAGAAACTCCATTCTCTTTATTCTTCTGCTTGCTTCTCTTTACGGCGTTGGCAGATTGATTGATGTATCTTACGGAAGCTATCAGTTTGTAGAGCGTCAGCCCTATCTACTGATGCAGACACAAAACTCTATTACTCTGAAGTGGCAAACGCCTCAAGAGGAGTTTTCAAACGTAGCATATGGACTTACTCCACAAAATCTCAATCACGTCCTTATGGGAGATAAACTCGAAAAGAAACACAAAGTCGTGATTCCAAAACTCCAAGAGTGTACAAAATATTTCTACTCTGTATCCTCGGAGTCTATGAGCATTGACAACAGCGGAAGAAGTTTTACAACCTTATGTAAAAATGCCGATTCACAAAGAGTTTGGGTCATCGGTGACAGCGGAGAAAAAGGCGAGAATCAAAAAAAAGTTTATGCGCAGATGCTCCAATATATCAACAATAATTTCAACGCGCTTAGCATGTGGATTCTTCTAGGGGACAACGCCTACAGAAGCGGAACGCAAAAACAGTACAATGAGACTCTTTTTGAACCCTACATAGAACTCGTAAAAAGATTTGTTCCTTGGGCGATTATTGGAAATCACGATAACAGAAGATGGGCATTCGATGAGATATGGGATTTCCCAGCGCAAGGAGAGAGTGGCGGAGTTAGAAGTAGAAGTGAAAATTATTACTCTATAGATAACGGCAATCTACACTTGGTGATGCTCGATAGCGAAAGAGTAGATAGAAGTTCAGATGGCGCAATGGCTGCGTGGCTCAGAGAAGATTTAAAAGCAAATACAAAACCTTGGGTTGTTGTGACCTTTCACTCTCCAGCCTACACAGATGGCGGACACAAATCTGATAACTTTTATGACAGTATGGGAAGAATGACACAGATGAGAGAGAACTTTGTTCCTATTTTTGATGCATTTGGTGTGGACTTAGTTTTAAGTGGACACTCTCACGGCTATGAGCGCTCTAAACTGATGGTGGCACATGTTGGAAAAAGTATTACCTTCAATGCACAAAAGCACCTTGTACAAGATAATAGGTCTTGCTACACGAAGCCTCTACAAGCATCTAGCAATAGTGGTACACTCTATCAACTCTGCGGCTCTTCATCCAAGTTAGACCAAGCAACGCTCAAACACCCTGCTATGCCATTTGCATTTGAGACGATGGGTTCGATTATCCTTGAGATAACACCAACGACGCTCACTTCCAAGTTTTTAACAATAGAGGGTAAAATAGCGGACGAATTTATAATTAGAAAAGATAATATTTCCTGTAAAGAAGAGAGTAAATGAATAAAAATAATCTAAGTATCGTAATTTTGGCTGCTGGTAAAGGGAGTCGAATGAAATCCAATACAGCAAAAGTGCTTCATAAGATAAGCGGAAAACCTATGCTTTATCATATCATCAAAGCTTCGCGTGAACTCTCAGATGATATAACAGTCGTAGTCGCCCACCAAAAAGAGAGAGTCATGGAGCAAATGAGCACCCTTTTTGATGATGTAAAGTTTTCCATACAAGATGCAGAGAACTTCCCTGGAACGGGCGGAGCGATGAAAAATGTCACTCTAAAAAATGAAAAAGTTTTAGTCCTCAATGGAGATATGCCACTCCTAAGAGCAGACTCCCTGCAAGGTTTTTTAGAGCAGAGTTCTGAGATTATTATGTCGATTTTTGATTTAGAAAATCCAGATGGCTATGGTCGTGTTATCATAGAAGATGGGCATGTACAAAAGATAGTCGAACAAAAAGATGCTTCAGAAGATGAACTCAAAGTAAGCACGGTCAATGCAGGAATCTACTCTTTTTCAAAAGCTATTTTAGAAAAGTATATACCGCTTTTAAATAACAACAACGCGCAAAAAGAGTACTATCTTACGGATGTTATAGCCCTTGCAAAAGCGGATGGAGTCACCATTTCACCACTTTTGGTGGATGAAGAGCAGTTCAAAGGGGTAAACTCTAAGAAAGATTTGAGCGATTCAGAAGAGATTATGCAGGAGCGAATCAAAACAGCTTGGATGAATGCAGGTGTCATCATGCAACTCCCTAGCACGACTTTTATCGAAGAGAGTGTTATGTTCGAAGGCGAATGCATCGTTGAGAATGGGTGTAGAATCACAGGAAATAGTTTTATCAAAGATTCCCATATCAAAGCAGGAACTATCATCGAAGACTCTATTGTAAAAAACTCAGATGTTGGACCTTTAGCCCATCTTCGCCCACTCTCTAGCATAGAAGATACGCATGTCGGAAACTTTGTAGAGATTAAAAAAAGCAGACTTAAAGGTGTTAAAGCTGGGCATCTGAGCTATTTAGGCGATGCAGAGATAGATGAGGGCACAAACATCGGAGCGGGTACGATAACCTGCAACTATGATGGCATCCACAAATATAAAACGATTATCGGTAAAAATGTCTTTATAGGAAGCGACAGCCAGTTAATCGCACCTCTCACGATTGAAGATGACGTGATGATTGCGGCAGGTACGACACTTCCAAGCGGAAGAGTGGAGCGTGGCTCTTTGGCTATCAGTAGAACAAAGATGAGAATCATCAAAGATTTTTACTACAAGTTTTTTGCAAAAAAATAAAGGATAATCATGCTTATTCCAACAGATTTATTAAAAGAGAAAAAGATACTTTTAGGTGTTACAGGCTCTATTGCAGTTTACAAATCACTCGAACTTGTACGACTCTTTATAAAAGCTGGTGCAGAGGTCAAAGTAGTGATGAGCGAAGCCGCGAAAAAGTTCATCACGCCACTTACCTTTGAGACCCTCACTTCAAATCAGGTACTTGACGATACAAATGAGTCGTGGGTCAATAACCATAACCATATCAAAACTACAGAGTGGGCAGATTTGTTTGTTATCGCCCCTGCAACTGCGAACACGATTGCTAAACTTGCAAATGCGATAGCGGACAATATGCTTCTTCAATGTGCGCTTGCATTTCCACATGCCAAAGTACTTGCGCCCTCAGCAAATACAAATATGCTCTTCAACCCTATAACACAAGCAAACCTAAAAATGTTAGCCATTGCAAACTACACACTTTTAGATACACAGACCAAAGAACTCGCTTGCAAAACTACAGGCGATGGTGCGATGGCTGAGCCAATAGACATCTTTTGGCAAAGTGCTAGAACCTTGCTTAAAGAGGAGTTTTGGGAAGATAGAATGGTAGTTGTTACAGGTGGCGGAACGGTAGAGAAGATTGACGAAGTTCGTTTTTTATCTAACTTTTCAAGCGGGAAAATGGCTTCAACTCTTGCAACTGCGCTCTATTGCAGAGGTGCAGATGTCAACATTATCGCTACAAAGTTTGACACACAACTTCCAAAAAATATGCATACTATAGAGGTTTCAGACACAGCAGAGATGCTAGAGTATCTCGAAGCCTCACTTCGCATTGCAAAAAAGGGTAAACTCTCTAAGGCAACACTTATGCGCGATGAACATATCCACCAGATTCAGAAAAAACCCTACCTCTTTATGGCGGCGGCAGTGAGTGATTATGTTCCTCTATCTGCACAAAAAGGTAAACTCAAAAAAGAGGCATTAGGCGAGAAGTTTGAGCTTACTTTAAAAAAGAACATTGATATTTTGGCTTCTCTAGACAAAGAGGGAATCACAACCGTTGGCTTCAAAGCGGAGATGGATGAACTTAACGCCATTACAAATGCTTCGTCTATGCTCAAAGCTAAAAATCTCGATGCTGTTTGTTTAAATCTTCTCAAAGACTCTTCGGACTTTGGAAGCGATACAAACAAGATAGAGTTCATCACCAGAGACATAGTCGAGTCCATTCCACATGCAGATAAACTCAAACTCTCCTTTGGCATTTTAGACTGCGCAAAGAGTCTATGAGTTTTTCTCTCTCACAGATAACTTCTTTAGCGAAGATTCTCGCTTCTAACCCTACAGAGGCAAAAGCAATTCTAAAACTTGCCTCGGTTGAGATTTTAAAAAACTTAGGAAGTAACAAATATTCTGTCTTGCTTGAGAGCAAAACACTCACGGCACAGAGTGACAAACCCTTAAGTGAAGGGGCAAAATATTGGTCGCAAATCACACAAGGTAAAGATTCACTTCCAAACCTCTCAAACCTTGTGAAAATGCCTAAACTCTTAACGCTCTTTCAAAATGCTCCACAGCACTACACTTTAAAAGATTTAGCCACACTCCTAAACTCTCCTAAGCCCGAAGCTACGCTCAAGCAAGCACTTATGGAACAACTCACAAATGCGACATCCAAAGAGGAGTTCACAAACAGTGCCAATCTTTTGCTCTCTTTACAAAACCAGACGATGACAATCCCTCTACAGTATCAAAACTATTTCTCCATTTTACAAATGAAAAAAAGGTACAATAAGAAAACAAAAAAAAGCCAGATAGATTTCTATGCAGCCTTAGAGTTTTTGGGTCCAATCTCGGGTATTGTATCTCTTGAAAACGAGAGCGTAAGTGTAAATCTCAATGTAGCCTTTGAAAAAACAAAAAACTTTTTGGAAGAGAATATGAACCAATTTTCCTATACAATCACTATCACTCTTGCACAAAACATCTCGCCGCTTTATGAGGCAAATATCAACTCTCTTTTGGATGTTAGTATATGAACAAAGCCAAACATATCGCCATCGTTATGGATGGCAATGGTCGCTGGGCAGAGCTTCAAGGTAAAAAGAGAGTCAAAGGGCATGAAGCAGGTGCGAAAGTTGTTAAAGAGATTACAACCTACTGCGCCAAAAACAGTGATATTGAGCGACTGACCCTCTACGCTTTTTCAACTGAAAACTGGAAACGCCCTCGTTTGGAAGTTGAGTTTTTGATGAAACTTTTAGAGAACTATCTCAAAAATGAGACAGAGGTTTATCTGCAAAACAATGTACGCTTTGAACCGATTGGCGATATAGGAGGATTTTCAAAATCTCTTCAGAAGGTTATTCTAGAAGTTCAAGAAAAAAGCGCACATTGTGATGGTTTGGTACAATCTTTAGCGCTCAACTATGGTGCGCAAGATGAGATTCTCCGAGCAGTCAATAAGATAAAAAACAGCCCAGAAGAGATAACCCAAGAGATGCTCAGTGAGGCTCTTGATTGTAAGCATGAAGTAGACTTATTTATCCGAACAGGTGGCGATCACAGACTTTCAAACTTTTTACTCTGGCAGTCCGCCTATGCAGAGCTTTTCTTTTGCGACACTTTGTGGCCAGATTTTTCTACAGATGAACTAGAAACAATTATAAAAAAATTCAAAAAAATTGAACGCCGCTTTGGAGGGCTTAAATGACAGAACAACTACTTTTCGCATTTATTTTAGGAACACTTATCGGCTCCTTTTTAAATGTCGTGATTTTGCGAGTTCCAAAAGATGAGAGCATTCTTTTTCCAGCTTCGCACTGTTACTCTTGCCAAAACAAGCTCAAACCTTGGCATAACATCCCTATCATCTCGTGGATACTTCTGCGAGGAAAATGTTACTTTTGCGATGCAAAAATCTCTATACAGTACCCTCTTATCGAACTCGCATCAGGTTTGATTTTTCTAATGTTGGCATACAAATATGGCATCAGTTACCCTATCTTTTTAATCGCTCTAAGTTTTTTAATGCTTTTTGCACTCTCTGTGATTGACTTTAGATACAAGATGGTTCCAGACTCTTTAAACCTACTTGCCATGGTATTCGCTATTTTTGGAGCGTGGAATATAGAGGGCATATTTTCTAACTTTGAGAATGCACTTCTCTTTGCAGGTGGTTTTACACTCCTTCGATTTTATCTCTCATACATTCTCACGTCAGCCGCGCGCTCGAACGCGAAAAAAGCTATCACATCTTGGACAAAGAACTATCACACCTACCCTTTTATTGAGGCTTTAGGTGAGGGAGATATTATGGTTGCGGCAACGATGGGTGCGCTTCTTGGAGTGAAACTCACCCTTGTAGCTATCTTTTTATCTGCACTTTTAGCCTTGCCTGTGATGCTTGTTATTCGAGGTAGAGGCAAAGAGAGTGAGACGGTTCCATTTGTCCCTTTTCTTGCACTCTCCACCTTTATAGTTTTCATGCTTGATAGCCCTATTTTGGCTTATATTGAGGCAAATTACTAGAGATGAATAGACTTAAAAAATATATTATCAACAACCTTTCTCTTCTCTTTTTATCTATATTTTTGCCGCTTTTTTCCATTGCGTCTGTTATCTTTCTTATCAAGTTAGCGACCTATACTGCCATCATTCAGCTCAGTATATGGGAGATGGCGAAGCTCTATTTCTTTGTTTTACCAGAGATTCTCTTTTACACTCTGCCTGTTACTTTTTTTATTGCGGCGACACTTTCACTCTTTAGACTCTCAACAGACAATGAAATCGTTGTCCTTTTTTCACTGGGGATTCGTCCGAACTTTATTATAAAAACACTCCTCAAGCCCGCCCTGCTTCTCTCAACGCTTTTGGCTTTTGACTTTTTTGTTCTCTTTCCACATGCCACAGTTTTATCGAGTAACTTTATCTCCTATAAAAAGAGTGAAGCGAAGTTTAACCTCTCCGCTTCGGAGTTTGGGCATAGTTTTGGCGAATGGCTCCTTTATGTAGGAGAGAACAATCCTGATGGTTCTTACTCCGATATTGTTTTGTTTAAAAAAGATAAAAAAGAGGAGATTCTTATCGGTGCTAAAAAAGCAGAGATTATCAATGACTCTGGAGTTCTTCGCCTCAAACTTTTAAATGGCGAAGGCTACAGCTACTCAAATGAGAGCTTCTCGCAGATAAACTTTGAGACGATGTTTATCAACGACACTATGACAACAAGTCTGACAAAGTACCGCTCGCCTATTGCGTATTGGACTTCGGAGGATAGAAAAGAGAGTAAAACGCACATGTTTATTACAGATGTGCTCTTAAGTATCTTTCCTGTTATCAGTCTTTTTTTGGTTGCAAGTATTGGGGTGGTGCATGTTCGACATCAAAAAGGAAGAGTCTATCTCTACCTCTTTTTGGGGATTTTACTCTACTATGGTGCCACCTTGGCACTTCAAGGAACGCTCGTGTTTTACACGATTCCTATCGTTGCCATCACTTGGCTTGCGGTGACCTATGTCATCTACAGAAAAAAAATAGTTGCCAGATTTTAGATGCGATGTGCTTTAACCCTTGCTTATAATGGCACCCATTTTTTAGGTTCGCAAGTTCAAACTGAGACCTCTAACACCATCTTCTCTCAGCTTGAAAAAGTACTTCATCAGCTTGGTATCGACTTTCGTGTTGTAGCAAGTGGAAGAACGGACAAAGGCGTTCATGCAACGGGGCAAGTGTGCCATATCGATTTACCAGAGTTTTGGAGTGACTTAAAAAGGCTCCAAGTCGTTCTCAACCAGATGCTCCCAAAAACCATCCATGTCAAAAAGATAGTAGAGGTACAAGAGAGTTTTCATGCGAGATACAGTGCGAAAAAAAGAGTCTATCGTTACCTTATAAAAGAGGGAGAGCCTAACCCCTTCTCAGATGATTTCATCACTTATTTAGAGCATGTGGATTTCACAAAGCTTGCACAAAATATCCAACTCTTTAGAGGCGAACATGACTTCAAAAACTTTATGAAGACAGGAAGTGATGTAAACTCCACCACCAGAGTTATCTACAAAGCTTTCGCCTACAGACATAAAGGTTTCATCGTTTTAAACTTTGAAGCGAATGGCTTTTTACGTAGCCAGATAAGGCTTATGGTCAGTGCACTTTTAAACCTTAATGCACACGAGATAAACGAGCAGTTAACATCTATGAAGGTATATAAGATAAAACCCGCACCAAGTAACGGTCTCTATCTTGCACGCATAAAATACTAACTATTTTTGTGAAAAAAAGAGTTATTTAGATAAAATATTTTAACTTTTCTAAGGGGATATTTTGAAAATCATTCACTTCAGCGACACACACCTTGGCTACAACGACCTTGACGTTCTAAACGAAGAGAACATTAACCAAAGAGAAGCAGACTTTTACGATGCTTTTTCCCAAGTCGTAGAGCAAATCAAGCAAATCAAACCTGACTTCGTCTTACACACAGGCGACCTTTTTCACCGTTCAAGCCCGAGTAATCGAGCCATCACTTTTGCACTTGAACAGTTTAAAATCATCAATGCTCTCAACATCCCGTTTATCCTCATTGCAGGAAACCACTCCACACCAAGAACAAACCTAAGCTCACCCATTTTAAAGATTTTTGAGAACTTTGAGAATATCTATGTTTCATATAACCAAGAGTACAAAAAGGTGGAGTTTGCAGATGCAATCTTCCACACTCTGCCCCACATGAACGACGAGACAACTGCTCTTTCACAAATTGAGCTTTGCGAAGCAAATATTGACAAGAGCAAAAAGAACATTATGATGATGCACTGCTCCGTCGGAGCCTCCTACTTAATGCAGGAGTTTGGCGAGTGGGTATTTCCACATGCCAAAGAGTATCTTTTCAACGAAATGGATTATGTCGCACTCGGACATTGGCACGGTTTTGGGCATGTGGGAAAACATGAAAACGTTTACTACAGCGGTTCAACCGAACGCACAAGTTTAAATGACAAACGTAACTCCAAAGGGTTTGTAGAGATTAACTTAGACGATGCAACTAACTCTAAAACTGCCTCACTTTTCCACATGCCAAGAAGTATAGAATTCAAAGAGATAAAGATTCGCCCGATTGTCCAAAAAGAGCTTGATTGTGAAGATTATGAAAATGCGCTCATAGATGCCAGTGACACAGAAGATGCAATCGTCGAAGTGAAGCTCATAAACCTCACACCGCTGCAATCTATCGACATCCAAAACACTGACATCAAAAAACTCTTTCCACATGCCATGAGTGTGAGCATAAAAAGAGAGTTCAAGCTTGGTACAAACGACACAGAGCTTAGCGACATTGAAGCTCTCTCTTTGGAAGAGTTTTTCTTAGAGCACATCAAAGAAGATGCAAACGAAAAAGAGTACGACAGACTAAAAGGCAAAGTGCAGGAACTATTTGCCAAGTATGAGGAGGCTCGTGATGATTCTCTCTAAACTCCACCTAGAAAACTTTAAAAAATACACTTCGTACGACATCGAATTTGGCGAGGGTTTGGTGGGCATCATCGGCAAAAACGGAAGCGGAAAATCGACCCTTTTTGAAGCGATACTTTTCGCACTTTACGGAGAACTCAAAAACAGAGGCACAAAAGATGTCATTCGCAATGCAAATGCCTCCGAAAAAGATGCCGTAGTTGTAGAACTCGAGTTTGAGTTTGAAGACGCAGAGTACAAAATACAAAGAGAGTTCCGCGGAAAAGCTCTAACAGCCAATGCAAAGCTCTACAAAAACGGCGATTTAACGACCACAGGAGCCAAAGAGGTTACCACCGCCATAGTCAACCTCACAAAGATGAGCCGCGATGCTTTTATGCACACCCTCTTCGCTTCACAAAAAGAGCTGACAAGTCTAAGCACCCTCAAAAATGAAGACCGTAAAAAAATGATACGCAAGCTTTTAGGTTTGGAGAAAATCGACTTCATAGAAAACTCTTTAGTTGAGAAAAGTCGTGAGCTAAAACGAGAAATAAACGCTTTTGATGAAGTGCTACTAAGCGCAGAAGATGTAAAAGAAAAACAGGAGCAGATACAAACCAACAAAACTACAAAAGAGGCATTTGCCAAAGATGTGGAGCTAAAGGCAAAAGAGCTTGACGCCATCAAACTCCATGAGCAGAAGCTAAAAAAAGAGTTGGAAATATTTGCCAAAACAAAAGAGGAAAAACAGAAACGTTTCTCAGAACTTGAACTCATAAAAAACAGCAAAAGTCTGGAGCTTCTAAACGAAGCAAAACTTATTGCACAAAACCATGAACTAGAGCATAAACAGCAAAAACTCCAAGAGCTTTCACATTTTAAGATAGAATATATTTCCCTGCAAGAACAACTTAAAGAGCAAGAAAAACTCAAAGAGTACTACCTCAAAAAAGAGGGACTTACCAAAGAACTCGTGCAACTAAGAGAGCAGTACAGCAAAAGTAAAACCGACATTCAAGCCTTAGAATTGGCATGTGGAAACTACGACGAGTTACTCTTTACGCTCAAAAATTTGGAGTTAACTCTCGCAGGACTCGATGAAAACATAAAGAACAAACACACCATAGAAAACGAGCTCAAAGCCGAAATAGCAGGCGAACAGAAGCAGATAGATATCACAAACGAAAAAATCACGAAACTCAGAGAGCTCGGAAGCGATTCAGCCTGCCCTACCTGCACAAGACCGCTTTTAGAAGAGTATGACAATGTCATCCACTCGCTTGTTTCAGTCGTAAATAACGCGCATCAGAAAAAAATAGACGAGTACAAAAAACAGCTCCAAAATGTAGTGACTCAAAAAGCTGCGTTTGAAGCACAAATGAAACCAAAAGAGAAAGAGTTTTTGGAGCTTACAAACACGCTAAAAGTGATAGAAAGTAAACTGGGCGACCTCAAAATTGCACAAGAGCATTTCAAACAAGTTGAGCAAAAAGGGCTTAAAAACAAAGAAGAACTCAAAGCACTTGAGACGTTCTCATACGATGAGAAACTGCATAAAGAGATCATAACAAAATTCACACTTATAGAAGCGCAATACAAGCACGTAGTGAGCTTGGAAACAGAGCTTAAACGTGCACCACTCGTTAAAGCAGAACTCACAGCCATTATAAAAAAGATAGAAGAACTCACCGTGGCTGAACAGGCAAAAGAAGCAGAGTTTAACCTCGTCATCTACGAAGATGTAAAGCACAAACATACACTTGAAGAGCATGAAGCAACGCTCAAAACCATAGAGACTAAAGCGACCATATTAAATGAGATAAAAGTACAAATCGCAAGTATAGAGGGCGAAATAAAAACTATCCAAAACGCTCTTGACAACAACGAAACACACAAGAAAAAAGTACAGAGTAAAAAAGATGATTTGGTGGATTATGAAAAAATAAAAACAAGCCTAGCAGAGTTTAAAACCAAACTCAACGCAAAAGTCGCACCACGCATCTCCGCCATCGCCTCGGAGATGTACGCGCAAATAACCAAGGGAAAATACCAACACATAGAAGTAAGCAACGACTTCGACTTTTTCATCTACGACGAGGGCAAAAAATACCCCATAGAACGCTACTCAGGCGGAGAAATAGACCTAGCAAACTTAGTTCTACGCATCGCCATAAGCAAAACTCTAACGGAACTAAGCGGAGCAAGTTCCATTGGTTTCTTGGCATTTGATGAAGTTTTTGGAAGTCAAGACGAGGCAAGAAGGATGGAGATACTAGAAGCCTTCCACACCATCAAAGAGCAATACCGACAGATATTTCTAATAAGCCACGAGATGGAGATTAAGGAGATGTTTGAGCGGGTTGTGGAGTTGTGATGAAATTTAAAATTATTTCAAAATGTCATATTTTTAGCCAAAACATTTTTTTAACGCCATAATATATAAAAGCACTTAGGATTGGCTATGCATAAAATATCAGTGATAAACGAAGAAAATATCAAAGACAAAATTTTTACCATTCGTGGTATGCAAGTGATGCTTGACAGAGATTTGGCAGAGCTTTATGAAGTGGAAACAAAAGTTTTAAATCAAGCAGTAAAAAGAAATGAGAACAGATTTCCTGATGATTTTAGATTTCAGCTAAGTGAAGCTGAGTATCAAAACTTGAGGTCACAAATTGTGACCTCAAGCGAACAAAATTCTTTAAGGTCACAATCTGTGACCTTAGAAAGCAACAGAGGCAAGCACACAAAATATTTACCTTATGCTTTCACAGAACAAGGTGTCTCAATGCTGAGTGCAGTTTTAAAAAGCGATATTGCCGTGGAGATAAGTGTAAAAATCATCAGAAGCTTTGTAAACATGCGAAAACTCATCTCAAACAACGCTCTTGTATTTCAAAGACTCGAAACTTTAGAACAAAAACAATTCACAAACGACGAAAAATTCAACAAACTTTTTGAAGCCATAGAAGCAAAATCTCTCAAACCTACACAAGGCATCTTTTACGATGGAGAGATTTACGATGCCTATCTCTTCGTCTCAAACCTTATCAAAAGTGCAAAAGAGAGCATCGTGCTTGTGGATAATTACATTGATGAGAGTGTTTTGACCATGCTTTGCAAAAGAGAACAAAATGTAAGTGCCACCCTCTACACCAAAAACATCACCGCACAACTAGAACTCGACATCAAAAAACACAACGCCCAGTACCCAAAAATCACTCTCAAAAAGTTCGACGCCTCCCACGACAGATTTCTCATCCTAGATGGCAAAGAACTCTACCACATAGGAGCAAGTCTAAAAGATTTAGGCAAAAAATGGTTCGCTTTTTCTAAGTTTGAAATGGAGAGTTTTGATATTTTGAAGAGGTTGGAGGGGAAATGAATAAAGAGATATTTAAACGGATTGTGGAGTTGAATTATATAAAAAGAAAATTACAAGTATATTTTCAATCAATTAATAAATTTTATAAAAAAAGCATAAGTGCAGTTTTGTTTGCAATTAATCTTAGTATCTATAAGGCAGACCATTATTTTATTTATCAAACTTTACGGGACCGTTCATAATTCCGTGTCAATCGGGTAAAATGATATTTACTCAAGGAATGACACATGAAGATAGAAATAGATGTAGAGCAATTTGCTCGTGATATAAAAGCTGGCAAAAGTATCGGTGGCTC
>Ga0210006_1000280_pt1 | contig 42933 bp, 50 predicted proteins | sample CryGey02umfilter_2_FD_185452 | JGI IMG/M metagenome (GOLD analysis project Ga0210006, IMG submission 185452) | Groundwater microbial communities from aquifer in Utah, USA - Crystal Geyser 4/10/14 0.2 um filter (SPAdes) (version 3) | ecosystem: Environmental > Aquatic > Deep subsurface >... | reverse complement strand
GCAGGTAAGGCATCTATTGATAGTCTGGTTAGGGCTACGGATGAGGAATTCCTAGCCTATGCTCACTCTGTTGATAAGAGTGGTACGGAGATGTTGAGAGTCCTTACAGGGGCTGGAGGTTCTGAGTTTAAGGTAGTAGTTCCTGAAGTGGACGCAGCTCTACGTCAAGTACAGAGTGCTGGGAGAGAGTTATATGCTATGAAGAATGTCTCTCATAAGGCATTAGGAAAAGGCAACCTAAGTGATATTGGCTTCTGGGTTCCAGCTAATAATCCTCGTGGTAAGCAGATTGCCTACGCTTTTAATAGAAGGACAGGCGAGACTACCATGCTTATGGCAAGGACTCCTACTGAGCTAAACTCTTTCATTGAGAGATTCAAAGGCTCCTTAGGAGAAGAAGGCAAGCATACTGATATTGTAACAAAGGCGCAGCAAGCTGACTTCAATAAGATTGCCGGCCGTCATGATCCTATGTACATGGCAGTTGCAGACGCCGGCAAGCAGCACGGAGGCTCTTCTGCTCTAGCAGAGATTTCCACGACAGCAGATTCTTTAGCTGATATTATACAAGGATACGACCACTATATCAACAGAGGCATAGATGATATAGCTAGAATCCAGTTGAATCCTATCATGAGTAAGCTGGATAATATGTCCTTAGTCGCTAATGTTGGTTACTCAAAAGCTGCGCTAGGTGCTGTAGAGAAGGGAGCTACAAGGAAACAAGACCCAGGTAATGTCATTAAGAACATCCTAATGGGGCGCTCTAACCTAGAAGAGCATGAAGGGTGGAGTGCTATACAGTCTGGGGTACAGATGATAATGGATAGAAGCTTGAAGGCTGTAGCTGAGGTGATGGCTCCTGTTATTGGGAAGGGAGCTAGGACTGAGGCTGATTGGGTCAAGGTTCAAGCTGAGCTAGAAGCTAGGGGAATAGTGCATCCTTTCCAAGTGTTCCTAAAAGGCGAGGAGCAGGCAGTCCCTGATGTAGCAAGGCTGAAACAGGCTTACCTATCCCAGTCTCCACAGACTAAGACTTCCCTATCCCCTCGCGCCGTTGCTCTGTCTAATAGCTTGGCAGCAACAGTAGTTCTGCGCTTTGGAGAACTGGCTCAGCCTCTAGTGAACATGCTATCACTACCTATCCTTACTAGTGGGGCTATCAATAAGAAACTGGCTGCCTCTTATGCAGGAGCTACTCTGGATTCTTCAGCTAAGTTCTCTACAGCTGAGGCTATGATGGATGGTGTAGCTCTTATGCACTCACAGCATGGGGAGAAATGGGCTGCTCTTGCTGAGAAGGCTGCCCTATTCAAGGATGATTGGAGGACTGTTAATGGTATCTTTAAGGATATTCGTAACCTAGAACCTGGGATGATGTCTAAGGTTGAGGATGCCCTAGACTCTAAGCTTGTTAATATGATGTCCAAGCCAGCAGACTGGTCAGAGCAGGTGGTACGTAGGACGGCCTTTTTTACCGCAGTAGGTATTGCAAAGAAAGCTTATCCCACCTTAGGGGAGGGCGGTGTTATGACCTTTGCTAGGAACTTCATGGATGAGGCTATTGGTAACTATGCAGCAGCTCAACGCCCAGCTATGTTCCAAGGTACTGTAGGTATGGCTATGGGCTTGTTCCAGACCTATATGCTTACTATGGCACAGCAGATATATAGGCAAGTAGAGACGAGGAACTGGCAGGCTTTAGCAAAGATGATGCTTACACAGCAGACTATCTTCGGAACAGCTTCTCTCCCCGGCTTCCATCCTATATCCGAGCTGATAGGCAGCCATTACTCTGATGATAACTATGACATCACATCCTCTACCTTCAGAGCCTTCGATGATAAGACCTCAGAGATGATACTATATGGGCTGCCTTCGCAGCTTGTGGGTATTACTACTAGGGGAGATATTCAACCACGCGTTCCCCTAGCAGAAGGTGTATCTAGCCTGCTTCCCTCTATCAATATCCTTACGCAGAGCTTCGCTGCTATGGATAGAGTAGCCTCTGCTGCTTTCACTGTTAATGAGAATGCAGGGGTTGCTATGCTGGAAGCCCTATCGCTTCAGTCTATCAGTCGACCTATTGCTAGGCTGAGTGAGCTGGGCAGTGGCCATGCTATTACATCTACAGGGAAGCTCATATCTACGGCAGAAGATATCTATACGCCAGCTGGGGTAATCTCTAGGGTCTTTGCCGCACGACCAATAGAGGAGATAAAAAATCGCGAGGCCTTGCACCTAGATTCCTTATATGGCTCCATTGATAAGAAGAAAAGGTCTAAGTTAACAGCTCGCTTGAAGAGCCATCTGGCTAATGGTACTCTAGATCAGGAGGTGATAGAGAATCTAGCCTATGAGTATATGAGAACAGGGAGTCCTACTGGCTGGAGGAGTGCTGTGAATGAGGCTATAGGGCAGACTTCTAGGACTGGCTCTGCGAATGTACGGGAGCATCTCTCCAAGAACTCCGCTCTTATGAGCATGATGGATGACCTAGACTAAGGTAGTTGAATAGAAAGCAAGACAAAAGAATGCCCCACCTTGTGAAAGAGTGGGGCTTTTCTTTAGTCGCTTACTAGGAACCAATCGTTCTCCAGTAAGTCAGCCTGCGAGGCTACCCAAGGAACTATCTGGCCACCTGATGTTCTAATATCAATGTGCGACATGTAGTTGATAGTAGTACCTTCGGGATAGATGCCTAGAAGTGGAGGCCTGCTGACTTGGAATCGGCTACCCTTGACTAGGAGTAGGAACATCCCTGCTCCATTCCACCCTACCCTAGCAACCTTATGTCCTACCTTCAGGGCCTCCAGAGCGAAGCCGAAGGTCAGGTTGCTGACTGGGTAATAGGATTGCTCGAAGACATCCGCAGGACTCCAGCTTACATAGCCCTCGTACTCTGGGGTATTCGGCTTATTGCCACTTTCTGTATATTCTACCAAGTATCCTGTATCCTCCCCGCTCTCATTCTCTGGTAGTTGCCAGCCTCGGAACTCATTATACGCCGCACGAGTCATCGGGATTGCATTCACTACCTTAGTTCCTATGTATTGGTTCATTTCACTTCTCCTTATATTATACTGCAATTAGTAACCACCTACGAACATATCCTTTTGTTTCGGTTCTCGTAGAATCTTCAGCATGTGGTGAGCCTGATGAAGCGCATCGGATAGTGCGGTATGCTTAATCCCTACGAATTTATCAGGCTTGATTCCCTTGTTCTGTGGTAGGTTCTTCAATGTCCTGTAGCATCTGCCATTAAAGGGTTTCCACGGCTGTACCATTCCTACCTGTTCATATACTGCTTGTAGGATAGGAATGTCGAAGTCTGCTCCATTGCCCCATACATAAGCCTCCCCAAGTTTTAGCTCCACCTTCCGCAGCCAGTCACTGAATGCACCTAGTGCTTCTATTACTGAGGTATGCCCTGAGAAAGCTTCCTCTCTCGCTGCTTGGGATTGCCTACCCCACCAAGACATAGTACCAGGAGAATCGACGAGGCCTATCCTTAGAGCATCTTGATGCGAGATAGTCTGGTAGAACTGCTCCTGCCCATCTAGTGTACATGCCCCAATAGCTAGTACACAACATCCGGCCGAGGTTCCTGTTGTCTCTAGATCAATCATTATATCTGTGCTCATAATTTCTATTCTCCTTCCCTTAAGTTAGTCTATCTACTCACTGATGTAACATGGCTCAGCCCGAATACATCTCTGTACAGGGCCTCCCATTTCTCTGGCGATATAGCAACTTCACTCATAGCCATAGAACCTGCAAGGGTTCCCAGTACCCATATCTCCTGCATATCTGATATAGAGTTATAACGAACACCTGAGAACTTACCCTTCTTTAGTTCCGAGGAAGTCTGGAAGTCTGTGTGGTTAGGCCTCTTAAACTCCTCGCTCTTACTTATACTTGATATAATATTTGCCATGCTAGAATGTCCTTTCTTCTGGGGTTAGATATTCAGGAAGAAGCAAAGCCTCGTCCCACTTCTTCTGCTCTCGATGCAATGGCATATAGCCCTGCTTATTCTTTACAGTTATTACCTGCACCTTATCTGAGGTCATCAAGTTCTTCATAATGATACCTAGCTCTTTGACATCGGATAAGTCTTTGGCTACTATCTTCCACAAGTCCGAATGACTCATAGGACTGTGCGCCTTTGTAAGCACGTCGATGATAGAGTTAGCTACATCACTGTATTTGCTCTTGCCAAATTCTCCTAAAGCTTTCGGCATTCCAAGCTCTGCTGCATGTAAGACTGTGTTGGCCTTCAATGCGTCCTCTGCTGTGAGTGAGGTTCTGTGTTCGGATAGGGCTGTGAGTATTGTTAGTTTTAGTAGGTGTATAAATCGACGAGCGGAGTAGTCTGAGAATCTATTGTCCTCTACCCCAGGGTCTGTCTTGTACATTCTATCCAGCATTGCGTCAGCTCCCGCTGTGCGTGTGATTGCTCCTTTGAGGTCAGTTCTTATTTTCTGTAGGGTATCTACTATTTGATCGGCGGCGTCTTCTTTTACAGGGGCTGGAAAGGTTATCTTGTGTTCTGTCATATCTGCGTGAATCATCAGGAGCCTAGAAAGAATGCCTGTGCCTAAGGCCTCTGGGGGAATGGCCATGCCTAGGCCTTTGACTGTTGCACCTCCTAGTATGTTAATGGTAGGCTTATCAATTACTACACTCTTTCCATGCAGTTTAGGATGTTCGTACTTGTCGAGGTTATCCCATAGGTTTGTAAGGGCTGTGAGAAAATCCATATTCCCTTGCCCTATAAAGTCTAGGAACTCTCCATTAGCTACCAATACTTCGGAGGGAGCATCAAGGACTAAGGCTTCTAAATCCATTTCGTCGAAGTCTGCCCTTCTAGCCATGTCCATGAAGAATCTCTCTTTAGATGTCCTATCCTTTGCAAAGGTTTTATACCCAGCTTTCTCTAATACAGTCCTAGCTATGCCAATAGCACTGGACTTCCTAGTACCAGGCGCTCCTAGCAATAACGTGTACTGATTAGGGAAGATAGGCTTATGCCCAAAGGGTAGGAACACCTCCCTGCCTATCATGGATGAGATTGTAGATAAGGCACACCATCTGTGGAATATCATGGGAGCTTCAGAGTCCCCTACGTATTTGAAGTACTCGGAGAAATAGTCCATGCCCTATTCTCCTACTTCTATATCCTCCACCAACTGAGCTACCTCTACCAAAAGGGCTTGTATTCTAACCCTGTTCTCGAGGAGGAAGCTATCAGAGGTTTTGGCGTATTCTAGGAGTAGGTCTGCTTTATCTCGTAGCTTCTGGCTAATTATTAGATTCTTATTTGGGTTCGTTGACATCTTACTTCTCCTTTACTATCTTAGACATTGTACCCCACGAGTCTCCTACCTTTATATCTACTGGTATCCGCAGGGTGCGACCATGAATTATAACTGGGTTATCCATTGCCGCAAGAACTTCTGCTCGAATATCCGTTCGTCCTGTCCGGTACTGTCCTAGCACTGAATCGTGAACTTGGGCTTTTATTCGGAGGTTTCCCTTATGCTTTTTAACAAGCCCCCAAACCTTCCATAGGCCGATATTAAGGATAGATACTGATAAGTTCTGGGGTGCGTGTGCAACGGCAGAATTGAACGCTTGGTGGCTCTTTTCTACGTTACCAAAGAAGTGCCGCACGTGCCCCAATGGACTCCGTAATTTGTGCGTGGAGATAATTTCATTTCTTACTTCCTGATACCATAACCTCACTCGATAGAATGGAACATGGTAGGAGTCCAGCAAGGTCTGCGCGAATTGCTTCAAGGTAAGATAGCCATGCTTAGGCTTTGCCTCCAGTGAGATATTAGCTGATAGGTGCGCGGAGGCATCTATAAGATTCTGCGCTCCAGCATTCTCTACGAAGGTAGCTGCTCCCATCATGTAGTTTGTACCATGCACAATCTTCTTTAGAATCTTGTTACGGAATTCCTTACTCACCATGTTATATGGTATGCCAAAGAAGAGAGTCCCTAGAGAAGTGTAGAAGTCTTTGTCGGGGTCTTCCAGAGCGGCTATAAGTTTTAGGTCTTGAGCTAGATAGGCGGTGCATCGAGCCTCACTCTGCGAGTTATCTATCTCGAAGCCCTCAAAGCCCTCTTCCATTATCAGCATACTCTTGGCATAAGATGGGATATTCTGCACCTGTGTGCCACACCAGAAGGAAGAGGAGGAACAGGCCATTCTTCCAGTCTCTGTGCCAAAAGGATTAAGACTCCATAGGAGCCTACCGCCTTTCCTCAGGAAGTCCATGTAAGTGGAGATAGCTTTCCTAGCTTCCCTATACTCTGTGATTGAATCAGTTACTCTCAAGAGGATAGGATGCTGGGAGCCTACGGCGGCGAGGTTCTTAGCATCAGTACCCCGTGCCTTCCGTACCTTACCTCCTGCTGCTGTTCTCTTCATTCCTACATGGGGGTCTGCTGCTCCTAGTACATCATAGACATATGTTTGCACTTGCTTAGGGGAAGAGGGGTTGAAGTTAGGGTCTGCAAGGATTACTCGCAACTTTCCTAGGTTACTCTCCAATCTAGCTTCCTCCTCGCCTCTTATCTTTAGGCGCTTCTCCTCGGAGATAGCGAAGCCCTCAAAGTTACAATAGAGGGCTGGATACACTAGCTTGAACTGGCTCTGGTAATTCTTCTTTGCATAGGCAGGTAGATTCCATAGGTAATGGATTGCTAGGAGTGCAGTGGTGAATGTATCCTTTGCATTATAAGCCCAGTACCTGTTGATATCCTGTGCTTTAGATGCTAGGTTGGCTTCTGATTTCCACTGGCAATAGTCATAGAGGTGGATGGATGCTACATAGTCAAGAGTCTTTGGAAGCTCGGAGAACTCGGCGTGCATCAAAGCCATAGTATCCAAGACCCAATTATGAGGTTCTGCATTGTACACAATAGAGTGCGTGGCATCATACATACCATTGTGCATGGCCTTAGCCATAGGTAGCTTATTCACCGCTTGCAGGAATTGGAGCGCCCTCTTATAGTCTGCATCCGTTTTCCAATGCTCTTCCATAAAGCTGATAAGAGGGAGTACATAAGTATGCAGGGTAAGATCAGCATATACAGCAGTCCAAGAGCAACAAGTGATGACAGTCTCACCAGCTTCGAGCGTCTCATTATCCTCAGGTAGTGTCTTGGTTTCGATGTCATAGGCTAGGAACTCTGCTTTCTTTAATTGCTCAAAGGCGTCGAAGAACATGCTTACTTCAGTAAGTACCTCAAAGGAGAACTCTCTTATAGACCTACCTACTGAATGGAATTTGGCGAGGTCTTTCTCTAGTACCCATGTACCATAAGGAACTGTCTGCGTCTGGGCAAGGGAGTTACCTACTATACAAGGGACGGAGAAGTTCAACCTAGACCCCCTCCAATCATTTAGTGAAGGCTTAGAGCCTGGCACACAATTAGCTAGGGTATCTGGGTTGATAAGAAAGATAGCATCGCATCCAGCAGTTTGTGCCTTAGCTACTAACTCTCCCAATGATAGGGTGGAGCTAGTAGCTATAGCCTGAAGTCCAGCTTTCTTTAAAAAGTACTGAAGAACTGGTAAGTAGTTCTGCTCTGTTTTATTGTAATTCACTAGGACTCTCATACTTCTTACCTCTCTTCTTTCTTAGGATAGGATGGTGTCTAGGGTTAGCTTCTTCACAGGCTTAAGGCATTTGTGAACCTCGCCGGTTTTGATAGAGTATAGCACCCACCCTCCATCCTTTTCTTGCTCCCAAGCTAGATTATCTTTACCACAGAACTTGCAGGTAGTCTCCGAGGGTTCGTCGAAGTCATCTATATCTTGGTAGCAATTGTCGTAGTATGGCATTGTTTTTCCTCCTCTTGGTGTTCAGGGCAGACTGCGTGGTCTGATGCAGAGACTCTTATCCTTCCGCATATAGGGCACTTGGTTAGTATATCCTCCTGATAGTACGGGGACTTGTGCCTGCACTGGGAGTATAGGGGGTCATCTAGGAAAGACATAGGGCACTCCCTATTAAGGAAGCCACTGCGATTGCTAGGGCTGCGCTCATTGCTAGAATAGATAAGACGAACCCATACTCTCTCCGTAGCTGTCTAAGGGTTCTCTTAATTCTATAGATGTTCATTCTGTTTCTCTCTTTCTTTCGTGGTTGATAAGTATCTATTACACAACCCCCTACGTGCTAACCTAAAATGTAAGGGGTTGGTTACTAGGTACTTCTGTTGGGTACTTCTGTTGGGTTAGGCCTTCTGCTGAACGACGCGAATTTGCACGTTCTCGTATTCGCCACCAGCCGGATTAGGAGACTTCTTGATAGTAAGGCGCGCATCAAAGGTAGCACCCTTGACACTGCCCATCATATCTCCAAGTGATACACCAATCAGGTCAGAAGCTGCCATGATACCTTTAATACGGGCTTTGAAGTAGCCAAGACCTTGCTCCGTAGCCATGAAGGTTTCCGTAAACATCGTCCCATTAGGGACAGGAGAGCCACCATCTGCCACGCTCTTGGTTTCTTCTACCGTATAGGTGATCTTCAGACGCTGAGCTTCGCCACCAGCCTTAGGCTTGTAAGTCTCAATCTTGCAGTCCTTTACGCCTAGAGTGTATTCACCAGCCGGAGGATTGCTGTAGTCAGGAGCATCTGGCACGCTATCCAATGTATCTTCCACCATTGCGTTGAGGTCTAGGAGAGTGCGTTCTTGTGTAGTCATGATATTTCCTTTGGTTAAGTTAAGTTACTATTGATACTACTTACTAGGGGCTAGGATGCCCCCTTCTACAAGGATAGACCGCATTGATAGTTCTTTGGAAGCCTCTATCTTTGCGTTTACCCGTGAGCCTGTTGTTACTTCTGCCTTGTACGTAGAAGACGAACCAGCGGCGTGCTTGCCCATCTTAATCTCTGTGTATATAACAGTACCAAAGTACTTAGCTACCTTCTGGCAGAAAGCTCTAGTGCCTATCAAGGGGTAGAACTTATCTCTCTTTACCCCATTATACTCTTCTTCGATAGGGATTACATGGGTGATAACTACGAAGTTAGTATTGTGAGCTGCTTGAATGACAGAGCAGATGTCTCCTAGCCACTTCACTTGTAGCCCATACTCATCCCAGCCTGGCTTAGCTTCCACTGACTTACCCGCCATTGCCATTGCTAGTGCTGAATCCCCTAGCTGTGAGCCAGAGTCAATGACAATCAAGTCCTCATGTGTAAGAGAGGATAAGAGGAAGTCTACGAAGGTAGCTTCTGGGCTTTTAGCACACTCAGCGCAGGCAATCTTACCATGAATATCACAGATTCTAATAGGAGCTTTAGAAGAGAATGCCTTGAGGATAGTCTCGCATCCCCGAGGCAGCGCCCTTGTATCTGGGATACTGATTAAGGTAATCTTTCGTAGCTCTTCTTGAGTAAGCCCCATGTGTAGGAGTGTCTCTGCTCCATTCTCTAGGTCGAACCAGACTATCTTCTTTAGCTCAGGGATACGAGCAGCAGTAGCTACAAGAAGGGTCTTACCTGTCTTGGGCTGCCCGTATAGAAGGATGGAATGATTAGGTCTTTTGGCTGATACTCTATTTGCAAGGTCGGCGAGGTTCATGCTTTTTCCTTAGAGTGTTTGTTCTACAAGCTGTGCGTAACCTGCGATATCATGCCAGTTGTCAGCATAGAAGGGATCTCCATTCAGAATTCTACCTATCTTATTAGCTTGGGCTTCCAGACTTTCTTTCATAGCAGGGGTAAGGGAGTCCCAGTTTGGGGAGTCCTTCATAGCATCCTTGAGATTCTGTGCAATACGTGCCACTTCCGCAAAGTCTCCGTATCTTTTCCCCCGCTCCTTAAGTGTAGCGGATACTTGATTCCTACTGCGTCTAGCTTGTGTCATTATATTACTCCTCTTCTTCTGTGGTTGTGGTATGCTGGAACCTCGGCAGTCCTGATGGTAGCAATGCTACAAACCATAGCCTATGGGCTACCCGTAGCTGAGTTGAGGCTGCATATCTGTATAGTACAAGCCCATTCCTAGGTGTTCCATTCTCTAGTGCCATTCGCACGTCAAGGTCTAGGATTTCTATTGTCTTGCCGGTAGTAGAAGAGCGATACTTCCCTTTTGTCAGCAAGGAAGTGGAGTGTATCCTACCCTGTAATGCATCTCTTGCTGATGAGAGGCCTCTTTTAGCTACTGCGTTTGTGTGAGTCATAATCCTAGCTCCTATGAATGTGAGATTCAATCAACTGTGGAAGAGAGTACCTAAACTGGTATTCTATTTGGTCATCCTCTGCCGTCGTTTCCTTATATCTATCCAAGGTTTGTAGGGTGCAGGTTCCGAAGTGCTTACAGGGACGCATATACTGTAGGCAATTCTTACCCCTTAAAGGAAAGACACCCAGTTCTAGCATCTGCTCTAACCTACCTGTATCCATGCCCAAAGAGATAAACCAGTTGAGCCTATCTTGCAGGGTTTTAGGGTATGTCTTTACATGCACAGTAGGTGAAAATTTCGAGGTTTCGCTTCTTGTCCCTATCTGTCCTACTAGATAGATAACATCGTATTCTGAATGCTCCTCCCCTGCTATCTGATCTAGGACAATAGAGTAACCTAATGCCTGTCCTGAGTTCTTATATAGAGGGTCGATGTCATGCAATGATAGCCCTGTTGTCTTGTTCTCAAGGATAGCATAACGCCCACTCCAGCGATTCTTTAGAACAAGGTCGATATAGCCTACGAAATAAATCGCGTGGTCTGGCTGTGAACCTAGGTCATCTATTCTGAAGCTCAGCTCAACTGCCGGCTTACCCTGAAAGAAAGCTACCTCCCAATCTAGTAGAAGGTCATCCAGTTTAGGAAAGGTTACTAGGAGAAGATTCAATAAAATCTCTTCTGTGCGCTTATCATCTTCGAGGATAGGCCAGTATGCTTTCCATGCTGCTGTTAGTGCAAGGTCAGGCTCTTGGGTGAGAAGGTAAGTAGATACCCCCTCACCGAATGCCTTACCAAAGACAGTAGCTGGATAGTCGCGCTTCTCTTGCTCCCCCTCCAAGAGCCTATCTAGCTGGAACATTCGCTCACAAGTAAGGAAAGTCTCTAGGGCTGAGTGGCTTAGTCGAATGTGCATGGGTCAAGTGTCCTTATGTCCAGTATCCGCTTCTTAATAATAGCGTATTCTGTGTTTATAATATAAGCCTGCTCCTTCAAGGCGTCAATTGCTCCATATATAGGATAGTTCTGCGCCATTCTAGGATACTGGTGTATCATTGCCTTAAGCAACTCAGCTGTACGGAGCAGCTGCCCCACCTTATTCCACCTAACTTGGTTTAGTCGTTGCAGTTCTGTAGTCATACTACTCCTCCCTCTGTAGAAAAGCTCCATCAAGTAGGTGATACTCTCTCAGTGGCATTCTGCGAATAGTGGGGCTACCTGCGGTCTCGTAGGATAGGCTAAGAGGGAAGCAATTATCTATTACTTCTTGCTTGTTCCTATATGCCCCAAATAGATAGATTATGTCATCTGGATAGATAACAGCCCAGCGAGTGCGTGGTTTACTCTTGGTCATGGCTATTCTCCTTCTTCCTCTTGGTTGATTGTTGCTTGTGCCGCCAAGACTGCCAAATTGTGTAGCAGTTCATTCGTGGTAGCTAGCGCCTCTGTCAACCTAGCTACTCGCTGCATCAGTTCAGCGACTTCTTCTTGTAACTTATCCTGCTCAAAGGCGGATAGTGCTTTGTGTTCAGTCATTTTGTTTCTCCTTGTTTACTAAATGTATATGTGTATATGTTTGTATATGCGTATGTATATGGTAGTTGGGAGTGGACTCGAACCACTGACACAAGCCTTATAAGGGACTCTGCCCTGCCACTGAGCTACCCAACTATACAACAGTGTAACAGTATGACCTTACTGCCCCTCAAAGAAGAATGTATAATTCAGGTTATCTTCCTTCAGGTCATAGGCTGTAGCATAGCCCGTCAAGGTGATGTTGTTTAGAGCCTTGCCCCCTCGTACACGGGACATCTGTGAGAGGAAAGACACTACCAGCTTGGCAGTCCTAGTTTGCTCTGTCTTGTTGCGGCTATAGGCGAGGGAGTCCACTGTTGCTTTCATGGCTCCTAGCTCTGCGACCGCGAAGGTCATGCTACCGCTTTCCTTTTCTGCTGTTACTGTTGCTGCTGCTAGTTGGTTTGCTTGGTTCATGTTATATCTCCTTATTCTGTATCTACTTGGTTAAGTTGCTTAACTGCATTGTCCAACATGGCCGCTGCTGCACTATCTACTGCTAGATGCTTCTTGAAATCCTCGATAACTTCTGCCCGTTTCTTTTGCTTCTCTACTTCTTTGAGGGCTTCTATGAACTTGGCTTCCTTCTCAGTCAGATACTCCCATTCTGTCTTATCTACCTTCTGGACAATCCATTGGTAATTACAGTCTAGGTCTGTGTCTATCTGAGGCTGGTCATCTATTTTTACCACTGCTGCTACTTTGAGGTAACCTGAGGCTAAGACTACTACATGATCACCTAGAACTAAGGTATGAGGAGTCTTGACCTTATAGGTATAGACGGTTGAAGAGTTGTAGAAGGTTACTCCTACTGTGGTGAAGTTCTCTTGGAGCAGGGCTGCTATGTGGTTGTGGTTCATTGTGTTTCCTTTCTTCTTAGAGGATGGATGCGTGTGTGTCTGGTGTGTTGAGGTTAGGGGGCAGTAAGCTGACAGCTCTTGGAACAGCTCATGGCTCATGATAAGCTGCTCTCCTTGCTGTAACATTAGCCGCACTCTGTAGGCTATAGCTTTAGGGGAGTGCCCTAGCGAAGCGCAGATTCTGCCCAGCATTGCATCCTCTGCTAGTAGTCTTACTAGGATAAGCTCATCAGAAGTAGTCCAGTTCATCCCCCGCTTCTCATAGGCACTCTCCCATGCTTGGCGTATATCCTCTTCTCTGCCCCATTCATGATAGGGATTGCTAAAGGATGGTAGGTCTGCGCCTAATAGAGTAGTTTGTTCGCAGTTCTGTAGTGGTTTAGATAAACTCATCATCTGATACCTCTGACATAAGCTTGGCAAGTTCAGCTGCTGTAAGCTTCTTCTGCTTAGGTTTAGCATCTCTCTTCTTAGAAGCAGAAGCTGCTGCAACTGCTACTCCTACCATCCTTCTCAATGCAGCTACTGCTAGACCTAAGTCCTCATCCTGTAGAAGGGAGCAGGCTGAGGGATTCTCCAGAAGAGCTTGCTTAAGGGCTGCCATCTCTTCCTTTAGAGATACTCCCTCGAAGTCTGCTAAAGACTTAATTCGTAGTGATATCTCAGAAGCTTTTTGTTCTATGTCTTGGCTCATATCTTTCCTTTCTTCCTTCTTTTTTCCTGTTGTGTGGTGCGAGATAAGAGACTTGAACTCTTACGCCTTACGGCACAGGCTTCTAAGGCCTGCGTGTCTACCAATTCCACCAACCTCGCCTATCTTTCCTAGGGTTACTATTTGCTTTTAGATAAGCTCATCCCCTAAAAGCACGTCCATCTTAGAGGCTGCTTCTTCCATAGAGAGATGCAGAAGTTTATCTCCTATTACTTTCTTCTGCTTCTCTAGCCTGTGAAGTTCCTTAGCCAGTCTTTGAATCTTGTCGTCCAGCTTATGGAATTCCTTGCGTAGCATAAAGGCTTGGCTCATTTCTGTTCCTTCCCTTCTGGGCTGGTTCTGGTATTCCATTGGGAGATATAGGACATTAGTGTAGTATTTCTCCTATTGTACCCAGTGACTCCCGCTTCGCACACTGTACAGACTACCCCTGACATATCTCCGTTATCTCCACCATATAGGAGCTGCTCCAGATTTGCCTCCCCTCCACAAAACGGACAAGGGAGTAGTGTAGTGGCTCGTTCTTCCTCTGTAGTTATCACGATGTTCCTTCCCTTCCTTGTATCTGTTAGATTGATTAGATTGATTGGATCGATTGGATCGATTAGAATGTGTTATCTGGAATTACTAGCTTCTTGATAAAGATTGCACCTTTCTTACGTAGGATAATGCGTAGGTCTACACAGTTCTCATACTCCTTGGATACAGTAGAATAGAACTCCAAGATTTCTTCTACCTTAGGACGGGAGTCTCCCTTCACCCTAGCTGTCTGCTTGTACTTAAGATTCTTCAGGCCTAGCTTCACCTCTTCTTCCTTCTCTACGGGGATGGTGATTATAAGTTCACCATTGAGAGAGAGGTTAGTTAGAAGCTCTCTGTAGGTTATCTCCTCCTCGGTATAGGATGTATCTGTGGTCATTATGTATCTCCTTCTTGTTGGATTGCCCTACTCTTTAGATAAGAGAGTAGGTTCTGTTGTTGTGGTTCGTTGATATAATAGCTTACATCCCTTGCAAACTCCCACGCCTTTTGAATACTGGCGACACTTGTTATGGGTGAGTGGGATATTATTGCATTGGCAAGACCTTCTATGAGAAACGCCGAGGGGTTTCTCCGCACAAAGTAATTAGGAAGGTCTAGCCAATTAGCTACTGTAGTCCACTCACTAGGGCAAGTGATAGTCCCTGCCAGTCGTTGATATAGTAGAAGAGTTAGCAGGGACGGTTGATTTTTGGAGTTTACCGTGGTCATGATTTTTTGTCAATCCTGATTTTTTCCATAGTAGATTACTTCATGCAGTGGACTGCATTGTTAAGCTTAATTCCACTGTTGAAGTATTCTATCTTCTCAGCTGTTGTATTACCCTTGATTCTCTGGGTAGCTATAGCCTTAGCTATTACATCATCCTTGGCAATCAATACTAGTTGTTCCCTTGCCCGTGTAACCCCTGTGTAAAGGGCTTCTCTGCATAGGGATACTGCATGATCTCTGTGTAGGATGAGATATACCTTCCTCCACTCACAGCCTTGTGCCTTATGGATTGTCAAGGCATAGGCTAGGGAAAAGGATGCAGGGGCGTAGTCTCCAGTTGCCTGTAGTGTAACTTCCATCCCATCATCTAGTAGGATGTCTGTTATGTGCGAGGCTTCTTTAGTCCTATCTCCCTCCGAGTCCTCTAGCATTTTATCAAGGTCGAGGTGTGAGTAGTCTATGGAGTCTAGGTCATCTGCTGTTTCCTCTTCTAGCCCTGTGTAGGTACCGAAGCGATTCAGGTTAATAGATGCAGGGATTGGGCTTCTACCCATATAGCGCCCGTTCACTGAGATTCGGGTGATAATACCTACTTGCTTATTATACATAACCTTATCACCCTCTGCAAGATAGAGCTTATTCATTCCTGCTAGTACTTCATGCACCACTGCACCCCTCTCAGAACCTAGGAATTGAGCAATCCACTTGTTCATATTATCTGTTCCTAAGTCTCTCTTATTCCATGGGCTTAAGATAATATCTTGGATAGGGTCATACTCTCCTAGCTTAGCCCACTTAGGAAAGGTCATTCCTAAGGATGTTGCTAGTTTAGCTTGTGTGTAGTTTGTTGTTCCACCCCTTACTACACGGAAGTCTGGAGCTTCTACTATCTGCTCTCCCTTTAGAATCCTATGGGCATTTTCTAGGATAGCAGAATCCTCCCTCTGGCGATACACTTCTGTTAGCTCAATGACTGGGAGCTGTACTAGGGCATAGTTAAGAATGGCATCCCCAAATACAGGGGGTAGTTGGTTTATATCACCAATGAATATAACCTGCGTATCTGGGCGTAGGGCTGCATAGAGCTTCTCCCAAAGGTCAAGACCTACCATGGAAGCTTCCTCTATAATCAAGTGGGTAATGTCCAGTGGATTAGAGGCTGTCCTTTTAGGTGTGAAGCGGAATGCTTCCCTGTTTTCCTCATAGTTCCAGTAGGTTTCTGGAGTATACTCTAAGAGGTTATGGATAGTAGTTACATTATGCCTGAAAGCTTCTTCTAAGGCTGGGAGCTTATGGATTGCTCTTCTTAGATTACCTGAAGCTACCCTTGTATATGCTACGAAGGCTATTGATGGAGCTTCTACCCTCTCTGCTGTACCCTGAATTTTGAAAGAGTGTGTGCGTAGGGAGCCAGTAGCTAGAAGGGCTGCTGCCACTTCTCTCTGTGCTGTGGTCTTACCAGTACCTGCCGCTCCCACTAGGCAGAAGCTCTTACCTGCAAAGGCTAGTTCTTTAGCTAGGAGTTGCTTACTGTTTAGGGTAATATCTAGGCTGAATGCTCCCTTATATGCGTCGGTTGCTTCTGCTTTCTCTGTTGCGTCTGTTGCGTCTGTTGCTTTTGTGGGGATTCTCTGGGCTAGAATATCTGCTACTGTAGCATCTACTACCAGCTTCCCAGCTTCCTTTCTAGCCTCAGCCTCTGGGGTTAGAGCGTCCTTGTCTCTATAAGTGGGGTATTCTGTAGGGGTGGGGATAGATGCTTGCTTACGCCGTAGAATCTGTGATAGAGAAAGCTTCAGCAATACCTCTGCTGAAGTGGGTGTAGTAGGATTACTTGGATTATCAGGATTACTTGAATTACTTGAATTACTAGATTGAATGGGTTGAATAGGTTGATTGGGTTGATTGGGTTGAATGATAGGACTAGGAAGAGTGGAACATGCGCCTTCCGCTTCCCGATTCTTCTGCTCCAGTCGTTTAGCTGCTATGATCTCTGATAGACTTCTCTTTTGTGTAGACATTACATGTTCCTCCTATAGCGTTCTAGTTCTAGCATTACTCTAGTCCTAGTAAGTTCTCTGATTGCGTTCTGTAGAACAAGGATATCCTCTGTTAGGTTGTTGTCATCCCTGTCTGTTACTTTGGATAGGTATTCTATGGAGTGTAGAAGCCTTGAGGCTATCTGGAAAGATTCCCTAACAGCTTCTAGGTGCGTGCAGGCAATGGTTTCTCTATTGCATCTGCTAGCGACTTCTTTATAGGATATATTTGTGTATAGTGGATTAGTCATTGGGAGCCCCTATGTTTGGTTTGTTCTCTTGGTATATCCTAGCTAGTGCAATATACCCAGTTGTTCTATGTTGGAAGGATATAATAACTTTTTGAGTTTCCATTCCGAGGGTTGCTAGGTTGAGTTGAGTAGGATAGCTTAACTCATGTAACCTTCTGCGAAGCTTGGAGTCCATGTGCAGGATATAGAAGATTCCTTTCTCTAGGATATATCTATCCTTATAGCTAGCTTGAGTAAAAAGCCTAGTTCCTAGATGATAGTCTATTATATCCTCATATATATCTAGGGTAGTTGGGTCTATTATTCCGAAAGTGTCTCGCATATTAGAGGTCGTCATAGCTCTTCCCTTCCTCTTCTTCCTCGAAGTCCTCTTCCTCTATCTCTATCTCTATCTCTATCTCTTCTAGGAGTCCCTCTTCTGTGGGTTCTGAGGGAAGAGTCTTATGTGCTAGGGATGCAGCAAGTCTAGTAGCTAGAAGCACAGACAAGGGGCTTTTTGGCTTCTCATCTTCTACTGCTTCCAGTTCCTCTTCTACTACCATATCATCTTTATTAGAGAAGATAGACTCTTCCTTGTTTGCAATAGATTGATCGGCTAGGATAGTAGCAAGGCGCTTGCAAGCTGCTGTCTGGTAGCGTTCGAGTACAGCAATTGCCCGTTGTTTAGTATCCTCTTCTGCTGTTAGCAGATAGTCCCCAGACAGTAGAACCTTCAGGAAAGATAGGAACTTGTCGGATAGAATCGAGGCTGTGGTAAGGGACTTGAGAATCTTCCTAGCTTCTACTAAAGAGGCCTTCTGCTGCGCTTCTTTTGTCCGTCTTGCTCGAAGGATAGCTTCTGCAATCTCTCTACTGCGCTGATGAACCTTATGAGATTCTATCGAGTCCACTTCTTTATATATTCCAGCAAGTTCTACTACATCCTTTTGTGGATATAGGATGTTTTTGCACTGGTTCTGGTGGTTTATTAGGGTGGTTGCTAGGGTAATAGATTTGGGCTCACCTTCTAGCTTGGGGTGAATAGAAAGTCTGGGCAAGTAACTATAAGCATCCTTGTGCGTGGATAGAGTAGAAGCGAAAAAGCGCAGGTAGGATATGAGGACAATGGGTGGGACTGTTTGCAACAGTAGGTTTTGTTGGGTAGCATGCAGTGATGCTATATCCTCTTCTAGGATATTCCAGTTCTTTAGAATTGCTAGGGTTAGGCCTGCTAGGATAGGCGCTTCAAAGGCCTGTAGGGTATGCAAAGGAAGAGAAGCAAGGGGTAAAAAATTGCGCGGCTCGCTTAGTGGTGAAGTGTAGTCCATAGCATAACCTATAGCAGGTGCATCTATTGTTAGTGCGATGCCTGTTATATCACAGACTGCGAGTAGCTTTGTTTCTACTCTTTTTGTTAGAAGTTTTGACGCTTGACCTATTGCAAAGGCTTGCTGGTTTGGATTGTTCATTTCTATTATCCTTTTTGACTGGTTATATTGGGACTTCTCTGGGCGCTTCTATTGGTGCTTCTACTGGGACTTCTCTGGGTGCTTTGTTGCAAATAATGCAAATAGTTCCTGTTCCTGCTTTTCTAGTTCTGCCTGTATATCCTCTTCTGCCTTTGCTGGCATGTTTATAGCTATATCCACTTTTAGGGGGCTTTTATAGCTTCCTCTTATCTTCTGCATTTCCATCCTTCTAGCTCCAGCTGGAACTAGGTGTTCTGGATAATAGCATTCAGTATTCCCACAGCTTCTATATATGTTACCCTCTGGCATTTGGAAGTCTATAGTGTCGCCTAAAGAGTTATAGAAGTAATAGAGAATCTTAGCTAGTGGCTGTCTCTTACCATAGTATCCGATTGTCTTAAACTTCCCTTTGAAGCAATAGGGAAGTTCTTTACATTGTGGGAAGTCTGGGGAAGTAGAGGGAATGAGGGAATCCATTATAAGGGATAGCTTTTTGTTTTGTGCAGCTACTAACTTAGAAGGAACGAGGCTCATTCTCTCTATATCCTTGTTTACTTCCTCTAGAGAAGATAGTAGCTCTATGGCGCTTTTAGTGGAGGCTTGGTTCACAGTGGGGGTTCCTATGGATTGATTGACTTTGAGGAAGAGTACCGGAAAAAACTCCGAATGTCAAGGGATGGGTGTGAATTTATGCCCTTAAATACCCCTTTGAATTCATACCCTTATTTGAGGGGGTGCGGGTTCGGTCGGTCAGGGAATTCATCCCTCAAATTCCGGTAGTAGGTGGATAGGTAGTAGGTAGTGGATAGGTAGTATAAAGCATAGGTAATAGGTGGATAGGTAGTACAAGAATTTATGTGTATAGTAAAAATTTATGCATTTTTTGTATACATATATATATATACTATAGAAGGATAGACTAATATCTATAGGCTGTAGCTTCTAGTGTGGCTCCTAGTGTAGCTTCTAGTGTAATCTGTAGGGGAGCTTCTATCCGGTTTTCGGGGTTCACGGATTCGGTGCGACCGACCCCCCACGGTATCAAATAGGGCATACAATTTATGGGGGTATTTACGGGCGTAAATTGTAACCCGTTTCCCACCATCCAGAGTTTTTAGTTTAGTATCCTAACAAGGGTTTACTAGCTCAAGGTTTAATAGCTTCTAAAAAAGCATTGAAAGATTTAATGATAGAATATAGTAAAAAAGAATAAAAAAGAATAAAAAAGGCTTGGCACTTCCACTGGATAGTATAAAATGAACTCACCCTAGAGAACAAAGCTAGGATGCGAAAGATAAGATAAGAAAGGTAGGTTAACGAAATGAACAAGCCACTCATGATCAATGGAAGTTACTACAATGCAGAAGGAGCGCAAATATGCTCCAATGCCTATCATGCCTTATATGCCGCTACGATCAAAAAGCAGGTAGGAAGGTGGGCAGCTTTGCGCTATGCAATCAAAAGGGGCGTCTTGCCGTCAACGTATCGCCTAGCTTGCCAGTTAGTAGCTATGCAACAGGCAGAAGAAAAAGACACAAAAAGGTTGACAGCCACAGCGAGATAGATTAAAGTCCCGCCCATGCCGGATGAACACCGGCCATTTAAGAAGTGCAGGAAGTGCAGGAAACGGCAACCCACCCCGCCGATATCGAAGAGGGTGGAAGTTATAGGAGCAATACAGTCATGGCATATATCTACACTATGGAAGTCAACAAAAAGGTTGCTGGTGAGTATCAGAAGGTGGGAGAGGTTCAAGTTCCTATCTTTGGTTTGGAAGAATTCGGCCTCGATGTAGAAGCCACGGGCAAGGACGAGGACGGGCTTCCTACCTACGCAACGGATAGCCTGAACTTTGTATTTGGTGCGCTGTTCGCGGCTTGCAAGGCTGATGCACGCAACAAGCTACAACCAGGCACTGCTAGTCTGAAGGTGGGGCAGAAGATTGCCTCTTCCGTAGCAGAACTGATTGAGAAGGCAGAGCGTACTGGCGCGGCACTGGCTGCTGTGCGCGAGTTCAACAAGGCCTTCTCCGCTTACCTTGCCTCGTCCAGTGGTAAATCTACTGCTGTGCAGGCAGTCTTGGCTGGTATGGCGAAAAACCGTGCTACGATTGCCTTGTCCTCGGAAGTTCGTCGTAATGCTTTGCTGGCGCAACTGGCGGGTTTTGCGGATACCTTGAGCGCAGAAGATACTGCGAAGTATCAGAACACCATCTTGGCTATCAGCGAGGCTTGCACTGGTGCGGTGGAACTGGACGATTCAGACTTCTAACCTCAAACAGTAGCTTTTATCCTGCGCCCCTCTGGGAAACTAGAGGGGTTTTTTATTGCCTAGAATCAGGGACTTGGGAATAGCTACTGAATAGGTAGGGGGTGCATAGGCTTTTTCTAGGTTCAAGGTGTGGGTGCGCTATCAATAGGAGCTAATAAAAATTCCTAAATTTTTTAGCTATTCTATCCCTCCACTTCCCTTCCCTTAAAAAGTCCTTGACATCCTAGCATTTCTAGCCTATTATTCTCCTAACCTAACCAATTGGAGGAAAAAGCATGAACCTCGACCGCATCACCTCCCTCCTCGCCTCTGGACTTAAGCCAGCCCAAGTAGCTACTATCATAGGAGTTACCCCCGCGCGGATTTCCCAGCTTCTATCCCAAGAGGGCTTCCAGCTATCCCTACAGGCTAAGCTGGCCGTACAGGAAAAAGAGGATGTCGAGGAGCAAGCTATCTCTGCTAAGTATAATGCAGCAGAGCATGCGCTAGTAAACCAAGTAATAGAGATGGCTCCCACTGCTGAGCTGAGGGATGTAACTGCGGCCCTACGAGTAGTAGCTGAGCGCCAAGAGAAGATGAAGACAAGAACCTCGGTTCAAGCCCCAATCTTACACCAACAGCTAACCGTAGTATCAGTGAATCTCCCAGCTCATGCTCTTAGGATTCCAGAAGTACACCTTAATCCAGCTAAGGAGGTAGTAGCAATTGGGGAGCAGCAGCTAGCTCCTATGACCTCCACGGCAGTTACCGACCTCTTCACTAAACTATCAAAGAAGAAAGGAGAAGACCATGTCCTCCAAGCAAGTACTAGAAACACAAAAGAAAGCGCTATTGAAGATGTTCCCCTTGCTGCAGAACAGAGCTTCCTAGCCTATGCCCAATAGTAGCAATCTTGCTCTTCTAGGTGCTCCTCCTAAACATGAGGTACACCTAGAGGATGCTAACGTATCTGTCCTTGAGGCTTATGAGAGAGGCAAAGTAGATATTAACTTCTTTGCAGGCTTAGCCATGCCTAGTGTATGTGTATTTGCGCTACCTCCTTTCTATGTTGCTTTATGGCAGGTTCTATGCTTTCGAGGAGAGGTGGATGCAGAGGCGCTCCTTCGCTTTGCATTAGGCCTACCACGGGGTCATGCTAAGACTACCTTCATCAAGATTCTAATAGCTTGGATGATAGTCTATGATAGAGTGTCCTTTGCTCTTATCATCTGCGCTAACTCACCTTTGGCAGAATCTCTTCTAGCAGATATCAATGATATCCTAAGTTCCCCTAATATTGTAGCTATCTATGGGGATTGGGAAGCGGGCCTCGCAATTGACTCAGCTGATACCAAGAAAGCAGCCTATCACAATAGAGACGTAATCCTAGTAGCAAGAGGCTGGGCAGCTGGGGTTCGTGGTATTAACTTGAAGAATCAGCGTCCAGACCTTATCTTCTGTGATGACGTACAGACTAGGAAAAACGACGAGTCTCCTACGGAACGAATGAATCTTCTAAAGGAGCTCACAGGTACTATCTTCAAGGCTATCACTCCTAGAGGAAGGCGCCTAATAATCTATGTAGGTAACATGTATTCTGAGGAGTGTATCCTTAACCAATTCAAGGGTAGTCCTTACTGGACTTCTATGGTTACTGGTGCTATCCTATCGGATGGACAACCTCTATGGCCTGAGCTATTCTCCATTACAGAGTTGATGGAGTCCTATGAGCATGATGAATACCTAGGGCTAGCTAATATCTGGTTTGCAGAGGTAATGAATGACCCCCAGTCTGAGGCTAAGAGCCTGCTACCAAAGCCTCTTCCTAACTGCCCCGCCACCTATATAGAAGACCCTGATGGTGTCTTTATAACCATCGACCCAGCTGGCTTCCGTAATAACTCAGATGATAACGTAATCGTAGTCCACTACAAGCATGAGGGGCGCGGTTATGTAGCTGAGACTCTTCTAGGTATCCTAGACCCCAAAGAGATTATCCTAGAAACCTTGCGCCTAGCTGTTAAGCATGGAGCTTCCCTTATAGGGATTGAGGATGTAGGGTATCAACAGACTCTAGGCTTCTGGATGGATTACTTCATGAAAGAGAAACATATAACTGGTGTGATGGTAGTACCTATGAATCCGCATGGGCGTAGTAAGGAATCTCGCATCCGATTATTCATAGCAGAACTGTATTCTGGAAACTACTATCTCCTCCATCCTAATACTAGGACTTCTTTCGTATGGCAGGCTTCCATGTACAAGGTAGGTAAGAAGAATAATAAGGATGACCTACTAGATGCTATAGCGTATGGTCTGGATATCCGAAACGAATATTGGCATGCCATTTCAAACCTCCGTAGAATCGCAACTTCAATAGAAGGCGAAGCTAGGGTAGTCGCAGCTAATACACCATTCTGATAGGAGATTTCTATGGACTTTAGCCTAGATCAACTGTTACAATCTATGAAGACATACGGGGATAACCTAAGAGCGGGGCAGGCTGCTACAGTCGAGGCTCATAGACGTTTGGTTAATCCCCCTGTACCTGTAGCTAACATGATTGTAAAGCCAGACCCTACACTAGGTGAGCATTTCCAAAACCTGGATAAGCAAGAGGGACTTCCTCCTAGAACACTTTTAGCTATATCTACCACAGAGACTGGTGGAGAAACGGATCCTATCCACGTACAGAATAGTAAGGATGCCGCTGGTATATTCCAACAGAGGGAGATATTCCGCAAGACCTACGGAATCACAGATTCTACCAATCCTCTGATAGCAGGAGCCGGTACAGCTAAGGCTATGAAGTCCCTTATCAAGCGCTTTGGGAGTGTAGAGTTAGCTCTAGCAGCCTATAACTGGGGGCCAGGTAATCTACGCAACGCAAAGTTAGACCTATCTAAAGCTCCTAGAGAGACTCAGAAGTATGTACAGAACGCTATGGCTATTATTAGAGGAGAGAAACCTCTGCGAGGCGCTGGTAAGACCTTTAAGGACGTACTAAACAAACCTATAACGGAGTGGAAAAATGGCAAAAAAGACTGATGTACGTCAGATACTACCTACGAAGGAAGCCCAAGCCAGCATCTTGGAATATGCCCAGCAAGTCTTGGTAGAGCATAAGAAATTTAGCTCTTACCAGAGCAAGATGGAGGCTATAGATGTAGCCTATGCCCGCTACAAGGTGAATGTAGACCCAGCAACGGGGGTAGTAGCAGGGCAGGGCATCGATTCCGCTACTACTCCAGTAGGAGTAATGAACCTACCATCCACTACTCCCCCTGTAGTGGTCTCTCAGGTAGATTCTATGGTAGCCTACTTAGCAGAGGTGTTTCTCTCTGGTACTCCTATGTTCCCAGTTGTCTCTTCTCCTGCCAATAAGAAATGGGCAGAGCAGCTAGAGACTCTCCTAGATGACCACGCCACCATTGGAGGTTATGCTAGGCAGCTTCTTATGTTCCTGCGTGACGGAGTGAAGTATAACTTCTCTGCAATAGAAGCTAACTGGGACTCTATATCCCAATATTCTCTTACAGAAGAGGTACTAACCCCAGGGTCTAAGAAGGTATCTAAAGACCATAAGAGTTTTACTAAACTTAAGCGCCTCGACCCCTACAATACAGTATGGGATTTCAACGTATCTCCTGGGGATGTAGCAGCAGAGGGAGACTTTGCAGGATATATTGAGATTCTATCCAAGACAAAGCTCAAACGCTACCTCCAGAGGCTAGCAGATGATAACAAAGCCTTCAATATACGAGAAGCTACTAAATCTCCGAACCCCTTTAACACAGCTGAGCAGCTAGGGTACTTCCGTATGCCTCCACAGGTGTCGGAGTATATCAATGCACGTCGTCCTACTTCTGGGATCAACTGGTTTAAGTGGATGACAGGAGGAGATGACCCTAAGGAAGCTCTGAATACTAACAACTTCGAGAAGTTTACTCTATATGCTCGCATTATGCCAGCTGACTTCGCATTATCCTCTCCTGCTCCTAAGACAGTGCAGATTTGGAAGTTTGTTATCATCAACTCCTCTGTCCTAGTACAAGCTGAGCGCATTATCTCAGCTTATGATATTCTGCCAATTCTATTCGGGCAGCCCTTAGAGGATGGCTTAGGCTATCAGACGCAGTCTATCGCAGAGGGTAACATTCCCTTCCAGCAGGCTGCCGAGACCTTGTTCAATATCAGCTTTAATGCAGCTCGTAGGGCTGTGTCGGATAGAGCCTTATATGACCCTGATCTAATTAAGACCTCAGATATAAATGCACCAGTGCCAGCTCCTAAGATTCCTGTGAAGAGTAACTCCTTGGATTCTACTAAGACTATTAGGGACGCATATCATCAGATTCCCTTTGATGCTCGTGGGACAGAGGGAGCCTTGGACTCTGGTATGCGTATAGTATCCTTTGGTAAGGAACTATCTGGCCTTAATTCTCCTATGCAGGGGCAATTCCAGAAGGGGAATAAGAGCGTAGTAGAGTGGCAAGATACTATGGGTGGAGCAGACTCCCGTCTACGCTTACCAGCTCTCACCCTTGAGTTTCAAGTATTCCAGCCTCTTAAGAATATCCTCAAACTTAATATCTTCCAATATGGGGATGATGTTGAGCTAGTATCTCAAAAATCGGGGGAGACTCTCAAGGTCAATATAGACGAATTGCGTAGGCAAGTACTAGCTTTCCGTCTAGCTGATGGATATACTCCGAAGAGCAAGCTCGCTTCAACTGAGAGTCTAATGACTTTGATACAGCTTATCTCTCAAAGCCAGCAACTCCAAGCTTCTTATGGAGGCTCCTTGCCTGGGATGGTAGCCCACCTAGCTCAGTTAACAGGAATCCGAGGAATGGAAGAATACACGCCATCCCCAGAGCAGGCAGTAGCTAACGTACAGCAGAACGCACAAGCTCAGCAACCCCAGCCACAACAACAGCAACCAGGAGTACCAGCATGAGCCTCGACGATGCAATACCCAATCTAGCATTATCAGAAACAGAAGAGGAATTAGTAAGAGAAATCTTCACTAATCCTCTATTAAGGAAATTCCTTCGCATCATGGCACTTAACGATGCAAAGGAATTACTATCCCTATCAGTTATTGGTAATGATAAGGATACACTGGCGCAAGCCCACGCAGTAGTGCAAGGAAAGCTTCAAGTAGTATCTACGCTTCTATCCATAGAAGCACCTCAATCCCAGCAACCTAACTAAGGAGCATCACCATGAGTATATTTACTGATATGTTTAAAACCTCCACCCCGACTACTGGTACAGCACCCACTGTCCAAGAGGAGAAGAAATTAGGAGATCCCCCAGCTACTACGGATGCTAGTGGTAAGATTCCCGAGGTCAGCGGAACTCCAGTCAATCCCCTTGACGCCTATTCCAAAATGTTTGAAGATGCAACTAAATCTTCTGCCATCCAAGCTCCCAGTTTCAAGCTAGACCCTAAGATTCTTGGTGAAGTATCTGCTACAATGGACTTCACTAAGGGCGTACAGCCTGACCAAATGGAGAAGGCTCTAGCAGGAGATACAAAAGCTTTACTATCTGTTATTCAATCCGTAGGCCGTAACGCCTACAGTGCTTCCCTAGAGCACGCCACATCCCTCACGGAGACTCATCTTGGTCAACGTGCAGACTATGAGAGTAAGAAGCTAAACACTGGAGTACGAGAACAGCTCACCTCCAATGCTTTATCTAATGCTCCCAACTACGATCACCCTGTTGTAAAAGCAGAGCTGAACCGAGTAGCTAATCAGTTCGCTGCTGCAAATCCAGACTCCTCTCCTCAACAAATTGCTACCGCAGCTCAGAAGTATATTGCAGACTTGAGTGCAGCACTAGCTCCAGCTACGCAATCTTCTACTGCTAATGGCACTAAGGATGGAGAGATGGACTGGAGCAAGTATCTCTCTTAACCCTTATAAAGGAAACATATCATGGCACTACTAAATGGCGTCTTTAATACCAGCATGAACCCTGCTGAGTTGAACACACGGTCTTTCGCAGGTACTCTACTGCGCTTGTTCCCGAATGGCTCAGCTCCTATGTTTGCGCTGTCTTCCCAGTCCGGTAAGTCGAAGGCCAAAGCTTCTACTCACGGATACTTCTCCAAAACCATGACCTTCATTCGCACAACTTCTACTGCGGGTGATTTGGTAGGTGCTACCTCACTGACTGTGGGTTCTACTGTTGGTATGACTGTGGGCATGGTACTACACAACCCTCGCACCCGTGAGAACGTGCTAGTTACTGCTATCACCAATGCTACTGCTGTGGTTGTTGTTCGTGCCTTTGGTCGGGTAGCTGCTGCTGCTATCAATGCAGCGGATGTCCTGATGCAAGTAGGTACTGCCTTTGCTGAGAACAGCGCTCGTCCTACTGCTCGTCAGCTAGCTACTACCTATATCCCCAACTTCACGCAAATCTTCCGTAATGCGTGGGCGTTGTCTGATACTGCACGCGCCTCTCTAGCAGAGCAAGGCTACTCCAATGTTGCAGAATCTCGTAAGGATGCTGCGATGTTCCATGCAGTGGATATCGAGTCTGCTATGATCTGGGGTCAGCCGAAGATGGATACTACTGGCTCTCAGCCTATCCATGCTACGCAGGGTGTTATTGATGCTATGGAACAGTATGCTCCTGGCAATACCAATACCGCAGGCCCGACCACTACCTTTGCTCAGCTTGTATCTTTGCTGGAACCTGCTTTCCAGTTCTCTACTGATATGAGCAATGCTAAGACCCGTACCCTGTTCGGCGACTCGCAGGCTATCAAGGTTATCAATGACGTAGGTCGCGCCTCTGGCCAAGTCTACATCACGCAGAACGAGACTAGCTTTGGTATGAACTTCACCAAGTTCAAGTTCTATAAGGGTGAGGTTAATATCATTGAGCACCCGCTGATGAATGGCCTAGGCCTACAAGGTACTGCACTAGTCCTAGATATGCCGGCTCTTAAACTGGCCTATATGGATGACCGTGATACCAAAGCAGAAGAGTATGGTGCCGGTGGTAAGATTGTAGAGAACGGCACTGATGGTGTGGGTGGTTCTCTTACCACGGAACTAGCAGTAGAGCTGGTTAACCCCTACTCCTGTGCTTTGATCGAAGGTTTGACCGCAGCTGCATAAGCTGCTCGGAGCTAAATCTTTCGGATACTCTGCTGGCCGCTCCTCCAGCCCCCTTTAGTGGGAAAGAGTATCCACCTCTTTTAGGAGAATTACCATGACGCAAGAAGTCCAGCAACCTAAGCCCGCCGTATTCCAGCCTAAGCCAGGGATGTACAAGAACATCCGAGGCCAGAAGATCTTCAATGCCGCAGGCAACCCTCTCAAGACCACTAATGGCTACTTTGTCCCTGTTACCGCAGAAGAGAAAGAGCTGTGTGCCTACTTCGAGAGTATCGGCAATCTACGGTTGGTTAAATAAGTAGGTGATATAAATGAACTTCTCTGAAGTACTAGCTCATGTCCTTAGGATAACTTCCCGCCCAGATAAGGCAGTTGATGCAGCCCTTGCCATAAACAAGGCTGTTTCTTATTGTACTTTCTTAGGGAATTTCCGTGCAGATCTAGTAGAGTCCTCCCTTGCAATTGACCCTACTCTGTATGGAGATACTATTTCCATAGCTCCTCTGACCCGCTTCAGGAAGTTCACTTATGTTAAGCCAACTGCACAGCGCTATTACCTTAACAAAGTACATGAATCTAAGATATTCACCCCCAAGAATAACATCCAGCCTAATAGCTATTATGTAGCTGGAACCTCAATGACCTATGTCCTAGCAGAACTTACAGCAATCCTAGAAGTAGGGTATCTTACCTATCCTACTCCCTTGGATTCTGTTACTAACATGAATCACTGGATGCTAGACCAGATTCCTTACGCCATTATTGACCTAGCTTCTGCTTATGTATTTACAACCATAGGAGATGATGCCTCTGCTCGTAAGTACGAGATTTCTGGCTTAGACCTGTTTAAGGCTCTTCGTAAAGACCTGGCCTTAGAGGATTAAGAAAATGCTTTTTCCTAAGGTTCGTGCTATTTCTCAGAGATATACAACCCCAGAGGAGCTGGCTGGGAAAGAAAATGCCGGAGTAGCCGCCTCGCTTATATTGGCGCACGAAGGGCTTACTACATCCATGTCCTTAGAGGCTGGGGAAAATATAACTATTGGTGATCCTTTGTATGTATCAGCCAATAAGTTCTATGTAGCAGACAATATTGCAAACTTTAGGGTAGTCGCTATCGCCACAGCTACGACAGCATTAGGGCTTATCTGCGAAGGTAGAACATTTGGTTCTGTAGTATTGTCTGGTTTATCGGTAGGAACTCCCTATTTTCTGGGGAATTTAGTGATACAGAATACACCTCCGGTTGCAGGGTATGTAGTATGCGTAGGCCAGGCTATTAGACCTGACCTGCTTTTAGTAAATATCGAAGACTCAATCTTACTTTCATAGGAGAATCATCATGGCAGTTCGTAAGCCTTTAGTTATTATCAACGGCCAACGCCAAGAACTCCCCGCAGGAGACACGCTGTCTGCTGCTGCTTCTGAGGTCGATGTAGTATCCCTCACGGCGGCAGCCACGCTTGTCGCGTTAACCCCTGTCTATGTATCTGCGGCTAGTGCCTGTAATAAAGCATCTGCCAGCGCTAGCGCCACGGCACGAATCATAGGCTTTGCACAAGATGCAATTGCTTCGGCTGCTGCTGGCCTCATTCAGACAGATGGTATCCTGTCAGGAACTACTGGCGAGTGGGATGCAGTAGCTGGAACCACGGGGGGTTTGGCAGCGGGTACAACGTACTTCCTATCTGGCACAGCGGGGCTAATCACAGCCACTGCACCGACTGCATCGGGTAGCTATGTTGTCAAAGTGGGAACCGCAATCTCTACTACCGAGCTTGAGATCAGTATCTCCGACTCTACCCTGTTGGCCTAAATCATGGCTATTCGTAAACCCCTTGTCATAGTAGCAGGACAAAAGCAGGAGCTTCCTGCGGGGGATACAATAGTAGCTGGGGATGCTACTGTTTCTAACGTAATATCCTCCCCAACAACCATTGCGGCAGATACATCATACATAGTGGCCAGCTATCTTAAAGTAGATAGCGACCTTACGATTAACGGAAATCTAATGGTGACAGGATAATGGGACAACATCTAATGCCAGAAGGGGCTTCCCCATCTACCCCGGCAGCAGGCTACGTAGCAGTATATGCGAAGGCAGACGGTCTTTTGTACTCGAAAGATGACGCTGGAGTTGAGACAGTAGTAACTAACATGCTAGGTACTAATGTGGGCACCTTCCTAGCTACCCCGTCCTCTACCAACTTGGCCGCAGCGGTAACCGATGAAACTGGCTCTGGCGCCCTAGTATTCGCTACCTCTCCTACTTTAGTAACTCCCGCACTAGGAACTCCCTCTTCTGGCGTAACTGATAACCTTACAACAACCACAACAGCAACTGCGCTCACCGACACAGACTTCGTTGATACTAACCTCGCTGCCGGGGGGAAGCGCAAAATTCTATGGACAGCAGTAAAAACCTACCTAAACGGAGTATTTGGGCAGTTGACTGGTAATCTATCCCAGTTCGCTTCCGGCGGAGCTATCGCCCCAGCTTCTATTAACGGGGTAGCAGTTGACGCCGCTGCGAATAAGCCAGTTACTGCTGCGAGCCTAAACGGAGGGACGCTACCTGCTAGTGTGACTACGCTGGCAATCAGCGCAGCCATATCCGACAACGACTCAGACACTTCTGGAGCTACTACTGCTTTTGTTCAATCCCAGATTGAGAATAACAACAACCCAACCGCCATTGCCCAGTCAATAAACATGACAGAAGCAGCAAGCGGCTCGAATGGAATCCAAGTCGCAGATAACGCGAACATCGACTTTGGTACGGGAAACTTTACGCTGCATTGGGAAGGTAGTCTGCCTGACTGGACGCCGAGCGCCCTTGTGCGTGTTATATATAGATATGAAGATTCTTTATTAACTGGGTATGCATTAACGGTAAATACAAATGGAGCTGTTTATGTATCGCTCTGGCTGGCCAATACCACCCCAGAAAACTTCTTTTCTACAGCCACAGCAGCTACAGATGGAACAGCCCATAAGATAACAGCAGTTATTACTCGTGAGACAGCTTCTACGGACGGTTCTGTTGTATTTTACGCAGATGGAATACAGCTTGGAGCAGCGGTAGCAATAACTGCTCGCACACCACCAAATCTTGATTGCAATGCGCCGTTGTACATCTTGGGAAGGCCAACAATCCGTTACGTAGGCAGCGCCAAATCAACATACACCTTCAACCGCGCACTATCAGCAGCACAGGTACTAGACCTTTGCAGGAATGGCGTAGCGTATGCAGATAAGGGGGCGAGTCAGACTACACTGAATGTGAGTAGTATGGTTCAAGGCACATTCGATTCCGCATCTGGGCTATCTGCCACAGGAGGTACATTTACTAAATCAACAGCAGGTACAAAGAACTGCGGAACAGCCGACGAGATTTTATTCATATTGGGCAAAACCTACATTGCAGAATATGATGCGGAATTTACAGGTAATATAACAGGCGCATATTTATTCCTGAAGGGTTCAGTAGGCGGGGCAAATTGGGGCGTGGCAGCTCCTACTGCTGTTAGCGGCCATAATGTTTCAGCATTTGTTTGTACTACTGGCGGCACGGGTGTTGTTAGCTTCGCCGTACCAGACGCTGTAGGTACTGCGGGTAACCTTATTATTAGCAATCTGAAAGTTTACGCAGCAGGAGCAACCCTAGAACTCACTTCAGAAGGTATCCAGCCAGAACCCGGGCAGTGGTTTGATTCGTCCGGTAACAAGCAACATGCCAAGATGCCTATTGAAGGTGCTACTACCACCAGACGTAAAAAAGAATTTGAGGTGCGCTGGTCTAATACTTGGGCCGGTACGCATGAAGCACAGTATTTGGGTGGAGTTAACGAAGCTATCCTCCCGTCAGATAATATCCGCATCGAGTCCATTACCATGCGCTGCTCTGCTACTGGGGTGAACGTCATTCTGGGCGATGGTTCAGCTACTGCGAGGTGGGTAGCTTCTGTTGCGCTTGCTACCTATCTCGATTGCACGATAGCGAACAGGAATCACGATGGCACGAACCGCAAGCTGGTAATCGACCCGTCTGCCAACTATACCGGAACTATTACCACAACAATCATCGGTAGAATTTTAGACTAGGGAGGCATCATGCAAATTACACTAACAAGCGGCACGGTCGTGGAAATCAAGGGTATCAACCTATCTGCTGGTTCTGTGGACTGGAGAAGGGTAAGCGGAGAATATACTGGTGATTGCGTGAGCTATGTCAGCATGACTGACCTGGCAACCGCAGAGCAGTCTATCAAGGAAGCACTTGAAGCAGAGGGAGTATGAAACTTCCAATCGACAAGCAAGCGCATTTCCTCGCTGGCTACGCAATATCTGCCACAGCTCTAATGTTGCTACCCTACGGCTATGGACTTGCTCTTGCTGTTATAGCCGGGTCGATTAAGGAGTTGTACGACTACGCCAGTGGCAAGGGAATAGCAGACCGATGGGACGCTGTTGCAACCGGGATTGGCGGTCTTGTTGGCGAGATTATTTTCTGGGGAATAAAAGGGGGATTATAATGGAAGAGCGCGGACATAACTATCATCAAAGTATATCAGATGATGATGCACAGAGAATAGCCAATGCAATAGCAGCTAAAACCCACGCCGAATTTCTAATAGACGCCGAACTGCACTATAATAGCCACAAGAAATTAGATAGGCTATTAACTGCCTATGAGACTGCTTCCAATATCTTTTGGAAGGCTTTTTTATCTTTGATTATCTTAGGAGCTATTGTCCTCGCCGGTATTGGCATAGCTAGAGGAGTTAAATAATGCCCTTCCCTTTACTGTTAGCACCTCTTCTTTCTTCCCTAGCTTCCAAGGGCATGAGCCTCCTCGCCGGTGCTATAGAAGCCAAAGGCAAGGATATCATCGAATCCAAGCTAGGAATCAAAATTCCCTCTTCTGTCTCTGAGCTTACTCCTGAGCTTGTCCAAAAGCTTAAGCAAGCTGAAATGGAGCATGAAGAGTTCCTTTTAGAAATGCAGGTAAAGAAAGCCGAGCTAGATATAGAAGCTGAAAAATCGGCGTCGATTCAAGTAACGGATAGATGGAAAGCTGATATGACCTCGGATAGCTGGCTATCTAAGAACATTCGTCCCCTGACTCTTATCTTTATCCTAGCAATCTATACCATCTTTGCCCTTATGTCAGCCTTTGACGTAGATGTAAATGAGTCCTATGTAGAGCTTCTAGGCCAGTGGGGTATGTTAATTATGTCTGCATACTTCGTAGGTAGGACAGTGGAGAAGGGAATTGCTTCTGTAAAGAAGCCTCAAGGAAAGGTAGGAGATTAGATATGAGTCCTCTAATGTCAGCTCAAGCAGCGTTCCTCCTCGATTTTTGTAAGCTAATCTCCCACGCAACTAGCTTAGGTTTTGTTGTCACATCAGGAGAATTACTGCGCCCAGTAGAGATGCAAGAAATCTACGTCAAGACAGGCAGAAGCAAGACTATGCACTCTAAGCATCTTAGGAAGCTAGCAGGAGACTTGAATTTCTTCCTTCCCTCTCCTACCGGTAAGCTAGTTTATATATGCTCTGTTGAAGAACTAGAAACTCTAGGCAGATACTGGGAAAGCCTTTCTCCCAAGAATCGCTGGGGCGGCAACTTTGACAAAGACTGGAGCAAAGAAGATAATTTCAAAGATGCTCCACACTTTGAAAGAACCCTCTAATGGCACAAATCAGAGACTTATATCCCTTCTCTACTAGAGATGGTAAGGTAATACCCCTAGACATCCTACGCCCCAAGTCTGTGGCTAGGATTTCTTTCTTGGATGCTACCTCATCTGCTGCCCTAGACCTTGTAGAAGATACCCCCATCCTTATTCTACGTACAACAGCTCCTTGTATTATAAGGTTTGGCTCTGCTCCTGTTGTCCTCTCCCAAGCTTTGGTAGCCGGGCAGATGTTCCTAGGTGCCGGCGAAATTTATATAATAGCTCCTCCATCTAATCTTCTATATGTGATGGGAGATGGGGTTGCGGGTAATTTGACGGTGCAGGTGATTGAGAGATGGGTAGGATTAGCAGCTGATATCAACTTTAGGAGACCCTAATGGCGCAGATTCCTAAGATAGTAGACCTCACTAAGGGCTATGTATTTACAGACCCCAAAGCCTTTGCAGATAATAGAGGGCACACCCAGCAACAGGACGCCCCAGTAGAAATCCTTCCGGTAGTAGCTATGGAAGGATATAACTTCATGCCTACAGCTTATGGGTATAGAAGCTACTTTGGAACTAACTCTACCCTAGATATAGCAGCTCTAGGCGCTAGGGTAGATTTTCTCATTATGATGCAGATGTCTAACTTTAAGAACGTAGCTATTGCTTTATGTGAGGATGGGATTTGGTGGGCACAACCTACTATTTCAGGGGCGGTGTGGGCGCAGGCCGCTTCTTATCCTATTCCAACGGCAGGAACTCATAAAGATTGGACATATGCTCTACTTGAGAATACTCTCTATTGCTATCTTCAAGGAAGCCCCGAGGTGTGGAAACTATCCTACATGGACTTCGTTGATGCACCCTTCTCTATTACCTTCTCAAAAGAGGTTCCTAGCACCTTCATAAACTATGCTACCTTAGCTGCCATGAATGCAGATACCACCATCACTTCTGATAAGGTAGGTAAGCTGTGCTATAACTATGAAACCTCTTTGTATTACCATCTGGATTCCATCGCCCCTACTTGGACAGTCTATTCTTCTACTACTCATGGTAACTTTATCCTCAACATGGCAGGACAACTAGGGATATTCCGAGCTAATCTACGCCTAGCTTTCTGGGATTCTACCAACTCTATAGGATGGAGCGACTTATACGACAAGATGGACTTTGAGCCGTCTCTCGAAACGCGCGCAGGTAATACTATATTTTCTGGTATCCTAGGTAGGATAGTTTCTATCTTGCCTCAGGATACTGGCTTCGTAATATACTCCACAAAGAATATCATAGGAGTTAGATTCGCTAATGATGTAGCTCAAATCTGGGATGCTTCTGTAGTGCATGACTCTGCAGGTATAGCCTATCCCATGCAGGTTACCGTAGGTGCTTCTGACTCTGACCAGTTCGCTTATACCAATATAGGATTCCTAGCCATTGGTAAGTTCAATCCGCTCACTCATAAGAATGAGATGTCGGTCATTATGCCAGATGTGTATGATATCCTAAAGGAATCTGGGGAACCTGTGCGTCTCGATTTCTTACAGGGAAGATACTTGTTCATCTCTTTAGTAGACCCTACCTATATCACAGGAGCTATACGAGTAACCTTTGATGAAGTATCTTCCTTAACAGTTCGAGTGCTATACAATGACCCCTCAAACTTAGACCTATACATTCCTCCTACCTATATAGGGGAGCAGAGCTTTACAGTAAATCTTGCCTCTCAGATAGGTAGCGGTATTACAGGAGGAGCGTACTACCGGTGGGCTGCTAAATGTTATAAGATTGGGCTAGACCGAGCGACTCATTTTAATCCCATTAGTAGAGACTCGTTTGGAGGGCTAGTGCCTGTAGCTAGCGTAGATGCCACCCCCTCCATCTCCGAAGCAGAAGCTAAGGCCATCGTGCGGGGCGAGCTTACTTACAAGACTCCTTCTCTTGAAGTAGCTTTTGAGGAAAACAATGCTAGAATAGTACTGCCGTGGGATATGACAACTCAAGGGGTTTCCGATGCCTATCTAAATCTACTAACAGCTAGACAGAAGAGTGAGTGGGATCTTCTAGGCATGATAGGTCTAGCTGATAAGAACCGGCTAGAGATGGCAGTTAGCAGCGCGTTTACGGCTATTCCCCTTGTGGTGAACTCTCCTACTCTATTCCAGACGGAGCTAATGATACTCGAGCGGTTTTTTCCTGTGAATGTCCCTCAGCCAGCCTTCCACGTAATTCCATACGTGGCTGGTATAACCTATACTAACGTTCCGCTAAATAGCCTTGCTTGGGTTACAGGCACGGCTCTTAAGAATGTCCTAGCAGGGATAGCTCCTGCAGGAGCTATTATAGAGGCTGATGATACTACTGGGCGTGGGGTTATTATCCAAGACCCAATAAAAATCACTATCCCTACTGCGGTTACTTCTGTGCCCAATATAATAGCCCCAGGTACCTCTGCTACTCTGATACAAGAAACCCCGACTATTGAGAATACTGAGTTATCAGTAGGGCCTGCAACAAGATACCTAGTAGAGAGGGGGGATCCTATAACTTCGATGTCCTATGGACAGCTTATACCAAAAACGAATGATACTACCCTTGGTCAGGCAGGTTGGCCGGTATTCTATAGGCTAGGCCCTAATTGGGTGCAGAGTGTTGACCCCTGGCATACAACGCTAGTCTACGGCGGCACAGCCATAGTACGGTTTAATTTTACTACTATGTATCCTGAGCTGGAGCCTGATACACCCCGCACCTGGTCGTATACTATAATAGACCCGACACTGCCAGATCCGAATCGAACCTTAGTTGCGGTAATAGGCATGTCCGAGGACGTAAATTTTATATACTTTACCGTAGATACTGTAGCTGAATCTACGGGTGTTCATTTTCTGGAGCAGTGGCCTTTACTCAGGACTCAGTTAAGGGATTTCTATACACTAGGAACGGATTGGTACTCTACGGTAAAAGTATCTGTTGAATCTCATGGTGCAGTATCCCCACAGCCCTCTATAAGCTATGCGGAGGATAGCCCAATGTCTGCTACGCAAATGGCACTAGATTGGGCTACTGGAGATTCCCCAGCCTCCTATACCTATACAGATCATGCTATCGTAATACCCGGAGTAGATCTACGTAGTTATATAAATCTACCTCCGTATGCTACGGTTACCTATCCAGGAGCTACTTTCCTTATGCAGGATGGCTCTATTGCTCCTATATATCCAACATTCTCTGGTGCGTTAGTTTTAGATACGCACCTGAAGAAACTAGGGAAATTAAAAGCAAACTACAAAGCTCTTATAGAATATGCTCCTATCAACAGCAATACATATTCTCTTAGCTTCACTAACTTCGGGGTGTCCGCTGGTATAGTAGATGCTGCTGGGGTACTCACCGTATTTGACGCCCTTCCAGTAGATAGCTATATCAAGTATGGATTGTATGGTCTGTATAGACTAGGATATACAGACCTCCATGAAGTAAAGGTAACTCAGCGTAGGCCTCTAGAGTACACAGTAGTTGCCGCTGCTTCTACTGATGGCAAGTCTGAAGACCTCTTTAATAAGAACACGGAGTCCTACACTGCTTCTGATATTAGTGTACTGATGGCTGATATATCTGGTAGGTGGCACACAGTCAAGATTTCAGGAAACTATGATTTGACCGGTCTTGAGATACGTGGCACTATCTCTGGCAGAAGATAACCTAATAGAAGGAGATACATCATGCAAGAATCAAGATACCCAGACCCTGCAACCAACAATACAGTAACTACCTCGGGTGGTACTACAACAGCCACTACCTCTGGTAGACAAGGAGTCTCTGAGAATACCTCTGTGCAGAATATGACACCAGAGTCCTTAGCTGCTCTTCAAGGCCTTATAAATCAGCTGATGTCTGGTGGCAACAATGAGATACTAGCGGAGAGGGCGAAGAGATCTCAGACTCAGCAGGTAATACAGGCTCTTCTAGGCCAAGTATCTTCTGGGCAGGCATTCGAGGAATCCAAAGGACTGATGGCTCTTAACTTACAGAAGGCTATGGAACAGAACATGCCGTCTATCCAAAGAGCTATAGAGGGTTCAGGTACTTCTGCAGGGGCAATGCAGGCTCTACTAGCCCAAAAGCTTGCTTCCGAGTCTGCCCTATCTGCATCGGCTCTTGGTGCGGAGCAGGCTAAAGCATATGCTGCCCAAAGAAGCTCATTAGCTAGTACCCTAGAGGCTGCCTCTCGGCCAACTAATGCGACTACTGATGCACTTATCAAAGCTTTGGGAATCGCTAAGGGGGCAGTTCAGAATACCCAGAGGAACGCCAACTCCAATAGCTCCTCTGTTACTAATACAGTAACTCCAGATACTACGAAGACTACGGTATATGATAATAACTCAGGGCAGCCCTCAGACTCTGGGGTAGCTGGGCCAGATAGCTCTGCCTTTGACTCTCCGCCTAATAGTTACTATACCAATCTCCGTAATACTGGAAGCAAGCAGAGCTTGTATGATTACTTTACTGGGAGAAACTCGAATGGCTTCTAATACTACCCCCACAGACTATGATAATCAAGTAGCTATAGCTGCTCTAACAGCAGGACTTGGGCAGACACAAGTCTTCCGTGATTCTGGCTCTGATATTGCAGCTGCTAATAGGATAAACACTGGAGCCAGACTGCGAGGCTCTAACACCATTGCTTCTATTGATAAGAATGGAAGAGTGGTAATTACCGGAGGTAGGGGCATAACCACAGGCTATGAGACTGGGGTAGAGGGTATTGCACCAGCAGGATTTACCTCCACCTCAAGACCCTCTGGTGAGCGTAGTAAACTCACCTCCTCTATCCCTCCGACAGGTAGGGTTCAGCAAGATATAACAGGCATCGCAGCTCCCTCGGAACACTTCTTGTCTGAGATGAAGAGAATCGACGACATCCAAGATCCTAAAGAGAAGTTCTTTGCAGTAGCTCAACTGCGAGGAGCCGCAGAGGAGACTATAGCTAAGTTCAGGGGGCAGGCTGATAAACAAGCTAGCCTAGAATTCAAGGTCTCGGAGCTAGAGCAAGCTCTTAGGACAAATGAGGCAGCTGATAGGAATGACCCTAACTACTGGAAAGTAAAAGCAGACTCCAAGATAACCCAGAATGTTCGTCAGCAATATGATGCTGCCCTAAGTGCATCTAGGGCCAGAGCTGATACTATCTACACCTCCAATCCAGAAGCTGCTAAACTCAGAGGAATTATTGACCCATTCCTAGAATATACAATGAAGAATCTCGCTCGGCAGGAGACAAAGGCAGATGATAGAGAAGCCAAGGCTGAAGCCCTAGCAGCACAGTTCGGTACTGGCCATTTAGAGCTAGCTGGATTGATAGCCCCAGGAGCTGACCCTGTGCAGATTGCTGCTAGGGAATACAATAACCCACAGTTCAGAGAAGCTGCTATGGCTATGAGCACGCCTGAAGATCTAGTACCTCTAGCCCTTGGGCCTAAGAATGCCTATGCTAGGCAGGGGGTTATCCACAAGCAGGCAGTCCTTCTAGGAGGAGCAGAGGATAAAAACTCTTCTGAGTATAAGAGAGCCCACGCTCAAGCAGAGGGTGATTTCAGAGCTATGCAAGACTTAGTAAAGAACTCTACTAACTTTACTACTGCTATGGAAACCTATTATCCAGTGTCAGAAAAGCGGAACAAGATCCTCGCCGATTATACTACACTAGATAAAAGCAAGGTAAAAGAGCGGGAAGCGTTCCGCGCAACTATGGCTCCTATCCTCCTATCCAAAGCTAAGGAAGCTGACTTCCTAGGTAATGTAGCAGGATGGGGTAGCGACTCTGTGCTAGGAGACCCAACCCTTGCTATCTCCTCTGTGTATAAGAATGTACGAGTGAGAGCAGGAGCAGGTGCCCCAATATCTCTTACCGCTCTAGCAGCCGGTATCAGAGAACTCCCTGATAAAGGACAGCAAGCTAAAGCGAGGGATGAGCTACTACAGGTAGGGCGCGCCGCCTTGCAGAGACAAGCCTCTGGAGTCTATGGTAGATTTGGGGATGGCTTAGATCTAGAAACTGCCATCAATACAGCCCTATCAGATACTATCCTATCCGACTTCTTTGGGAATATTGCAGGGAAAGCAGCTTTCGGTGGAGCTACTGGCCTAGCCATAGGTGCACTACCCACTCCTCTAGCTCCTATAACAGCACTCGGAGGGGCGGCTATAGGAACAGGAGCTGGAGCTGTGGTAGGTACAGCAGAGTCCATATACAATCTATTGAATAAGGAGAATCAATAATGGCCGAAGAGTACAAGTACGACTCCCCACTAGCCAAGTATGCCCTTCACGCAACTGCTGGTGCGGATGCTATGGGAGTGCTAGACACCTTAGGGCATGGAACCGTGGCTACTGTGGTAGACGCAGGTACAACCATATGGAATTCCCTTACTCCTCAGCGCCTCGAGGCCTCTACAGAGGATCTCCTATCTCGTATAGACTCTAATGCCCTGCAGGTATATAATGAGCACCCAGACGCAGTAAGACTGGCAAGCTTTGTAGCGGGTAGTGTAGGGCCAGTAGGCCTCGCCCTTAAGGGAATGAATGGGCTACGAGCAGGTTCCAAGACTGTCAGCTGGTTTTCTAAGGCAGGTACAGAGTCTCGCCTAGCTGAGGTAAAAGCTGCTTTCGCTGGTGGTGTGGGGAACACAGAGAGAGTAGCAGCTGCTCAACGTATGGTCTATCAGGCTAAGGGATTGAATGTCCTTGCAGATAACGTAGCTGCTGAGGCTGCTATTATGGGGGCTATGTCCTCGCACCCCTACATGGAGGATTACTACAAAGATCTAGGGACTAACTTTGCTATTAACATGGCTATTGGCAGTATAGTAGGTGGCATAGGTGGTATTGCCATTGCTAGGTCTGAGATTACTGGGGTTAAGAAAGAGATTGAGCATGAGTTTACTTCCACTGCCAATGCCCTAGCCAAAGCAGCAGACCCCTCTACGCACGTAGGTGTACAACTGCAACAACACATGCAGAATGTATCGCAGATAGAAGGAGCCTTAAGTGCAGCAGAATCTGCGGACTCCAAGTTTGTGCTTACCCAGTTTACTAAAGACCACCTAGCCAATCTGAAGATTGTAGAAGAAGCTAATGCGGTGCGGGTACTGGAGGGGGTTGCTTCTGAGGATCTTCTAGCCCTAGATGCAGCTACTCAAGGCTCTATTAGGAAACTGCTGAGCGATCCTAAGTTCTCTGGCTTCGATAAGCTCTCCTTCCTTCCTATCAAAGATACTGCTAATACCTTTGTTAAGGAACCAGGCACTATTCAGAAGCTCTTTGACTTTACTAAGAAGGTTGTCAGTAAGAAGGGAGTTGAGAGAACCGTAGCCAATGATGGAGTATATTCCCCTGTGTGGAATGGCTTCATTGGGAAGGAAGAAGCCTATAAGTATTCTACACTAGCTGACCTAGGAACTTCCGTTGAGTCCCTCGCAACCTCTGTTGATAAGCGTGTAGGTTTCCTAGCACGAGTGGATGCTGGGATGGAACATTCCGTAGGACACACAGCTGTAGTAGAAAAGGATTTCGCGCAGGCCTATTTGCGGATGAGCCAATTAGATATTCAGGATGTAGTAGGTAAAATCTTAGCAGCATCTCCTGATGACCTAGCCTCTATGAAGGCTATGTACCTACGCGTGTCTGAATTCGCTAGGGCGGGTAATAGTATAGATGCAGTGAAGACTGTACTCACTAAAGAAACTCCTAGGTACGAAGCTATCCAGCGTACCATCGCTCAAAGAGCTGGCTTCCCTAGAACCTACTTGGATGACATAGCTAAAATTAACGAGACTAGGCTCCAGTATCAGGTATATGATGGCCATGACAGGGGCAAGGTACTTGCAGAAGGGCTATCCAAGAATGCTCAATCTCATATAGCTAGCTGGGTACGTGGGGACACAGAACCCCTTCGTAAGGCAGGCGTACAACTAGCCAATCCTAGTGTACAGGTAGGAGCCAAAATAGAGGCTGTAGAGGCTCTACGGGAATTCCAGCACCACCCTCGCTCTAGGGCTCTTAGAAAGACTCTTTTTGGGATAGCAGATTCTGAGGGCTTCGTGCTTATGTATAGAGGATTAGGGAATGACCCTAAAGGTCACTTTGGGATGGAGAGTTATACACTAGACCCTGGCAAAGCTGGAGCCTTCTCCATAGGTAATCCTACAGGGCTGCGCATGTATAAAGTGCATGTGGACGAGGTCATTGGTATGGTAGAGGATATAGGGCCTAAAACTATGTCCAATATGGAGATTCTAGTAATGCGCTCCGCAACTAGGGAGAACGCAGTTATTCCTACACATGACCTATCCCATGCCCCATCTAAGTTCTTCTCTGATGTAGGGGAACTTATTGACACTGTAACCCACAGTGCTCCGAGTACTAGGACAGTATCCTTATCCGAGCTGGCAGATGCTATTTCGGAAACAACCCTAGCTAAGGTCAAGGAGTATCAACTTCTGGGAATGGGCGTCGAGGAGATTTCCCTACGTACTGGCACTCCAGTAGATACAATCATGGATATTATCACCTCAGGTAAGACCCATGTGGATGTCTCAGAGCTTATTAAGTTCGGCTCCCAGCAGAGCATAATAGATGCAGCAGCAGTTACTAATCGTGCTCTGTTAGTAGGAACCAATATGAATAAGGTTCCTACGGCTGAACTCCAGGCTGCCTTGAATGCTTCTAGTTTCAAGAATCTAGGGCAGCAAATGGTAGAGCATGACATCCTTACCTCTTCTTCTGACTTTGTGCGAGGAATAGGTGAGCAACTCCTGAATACAGAAGCAAAGACTCAGCTTACGTGGATAGAGAAAGGAGTGGATGATTTACTAGGAACTGCTGTTGGTAGTACGCTATTCCGCAGTGCTAACTCCGCTCTTGAGAAACTCGGCCCTGTAGGAGAGCTAATTACTGGCGTTGGTAAGCGTCTAGTAACAATTAAGAACCTGGCTAAGGAGCAGCTTACTACGCCCCTATCTCAGGCTATGTCCACGCTAACAAAGAATGATGCTTATATAATTGAATTCAACAATGCTATCAACACACAAGCTAAGGTTGTTGGAGCTAAAATCTATAAGGCTGGGCAATTCTGGGAATTCAATGCAGGTAAAGCATCTATTGATAGTCTGGTTAGGGCTACGGATGAGGACTTTCTAGCCTATGCTCACTCTGTGGATAAGAGTGGTACGGAGATGTTGAGGGTACTTACAGGAGCTGGAGGTTCTGAGTTTAAGGTAGTAGTTCCTGAAGTGGATGCCGCTCTACGTCAAGTACAGAGTGCTGGGAGAGAGTTATATGCTATGAAGAATGTCTCTCATAAGGCATTAGGGAAAGGCAACCTAAGTGATATTGGCTTCTGGGTTCCAGCTAATAATCCTCGTGGTAAGCAGATTGCCTACGCTTTTAATAGAAGGACAGGCGAGACTACCATGCTTATGGCAAGGACTCCTACTGAGC
>Ga0210006_1000278_pt1 | contig 43253 bp, 44 predicted proteins | sample CryGey02umfilter_2_FD_185452 | JGI IMG/M metagenome (GOLD analysis project Ga0210006, IMG submission 185452) | Groundwater microbial communities from aquifer in Utah, USA - Crystal Geyser 4/10/14 0.2 um filter (SPAdes) (version 3) | ecosystem: Environmental > Aquatic > Deep subsurface >... | reverse complement strand
TTGAAGTTGATACGCCGGAACTAACAAAGGGTACGCCGGAAGGTGCGCGCGAATTCCTCGTTCCTTCGCGTGTTCACGCAGGAGAGTTTTATGTTCTCCCTCAATCGCCGCAGCAGTTTAAACAATTGTTAATGGTGGCCGGTGTGGAACGCTATTTTCAACTTGCGCGCTGTTTCCGCGATGAAGATCAGCGCGGAGATCGACAGCCGGAATTCACGCAGCTTGATTATGAAATGTCTTTCGTGACACGCGACGATATTCTCGCTTTCACGGAAAAAATGTTCCTCGAGCTGGTCAAAACTGTCACGCCTCATAAGCATGTCTCTCAAGAACCATTTCCCGTTCTTACGTATGCGGAAGCGATGGCTACCTACGGTTCGGACAAACCGGATCTTCGTAAAAACAAAGAGGATCCTGATGAATTGGCTTTTTGCTGGATTGTAGACTTTCCGATGTTTGAAACACTGGAGGACGGAACCATTCAGGCACAGCATCATCCGTTTTGCGATGTGCATCCGGAGGATTTGGAAAAGCTTGATCGTGATCCGATGTCCGTGCGTGCAAATGCGTATGATCTTGTCTTGAACGGCTATGAGCTTTCAAGCGGAAGCATTCGTATTCATAAGCGTGAATTACAGAATAAAATATTCAAACTTTTGAATTTGAGCGACGAACAAATTGAAGCGAAGTTCGGCCATATGCTTGAGGCCTTCGATTTTGGCGCACCTCCGCACGGCGGATTCGCTCCCGGTATTGATCGTGTTGTTATGTTGTTGGCGGATGAACCGAATATTCGCGAAGTCATTCCATTCCCGAAAACAGGGGACGGAAAAGACCTGCTCATGGGCGCTCCATCCGATATAGAAGAATCGCGTTTGGAAGAAGTACATATTCAAATCCGAAAGGGCTGACAAAAAGCCTGAATACTGGCACAATCCTCTCATGGCCTATTCGGTTAAGATTGAACAATTTGAAGGCCCGTTAGACCTTCTCTTGAAATTAGTCGAATCAGAAAAGCTTGAAATTACGCAGGTTTCTCTTTTGGAAGTAACGGAGCCTTTTTTGACGCATGTGCACGAACATAGAGGCCAGATCCCTCCGCAGGACTTGGCGGACTTCCTTGTCGTTGCCGCGAAGCTTGTCTATCTTAAATCAAAAGCTCTCATGCCGGGGCTGTATGATGAAGAGCTGGAAGAAGGACCGAATCTTGAAGAACAGCTGCGTTTGTACAGAGCCTTCGCCAAAGCCGCGGAACGTATTGATGAGCTTGTAAAGAACAGAAGAGTTTCTTTCGGTCGAAGCAAGAGACGTCTTGTAAAACGAGAGACGCTTTTTTCCCCTCCGGAAGGCATTACGAGCGATGACTTGCGCATAGCCTTTTTACGCGTTGCAAAGCGACTTGAGCCGATTCTCAGGCTTCCAAAGGTTGCGGTTACACGCAGTATTACTATCGAAGATAAAATAGACCAGCTTACGCAGCGTGTGCATTCCATGATGCGCGTCAGTTTTCACAAGATGCTGGCGGAGTCAAAAGATCGATATGAAATGGTTGTATCCTTCTTGGCTCTTCTCGAACTTGTGAAGCAGCGCATTGTGCAATATGACCAGCCTGGATTATTTAAGGAGATAACCCTTCAGCATATAAAAGAATGATTATGAATCTCGACGCCATACTTGAAGCCGTTCTTTTTGCGGCCGCACAGCCTCTTTCAATAAAGAAGCTCGTTTCCATTACGGAACAGGATAAGACAAAGGTCTCTGAAGCGCTTCAGATCCTTCATGAGCGTCTTAACGTAGACACTTCCGGTGTTCGGCTGATCTTTCAGGGAGAAAATGCGGAATTGGTTACCAGCCCGGATGCGGCTGACTTTGTACAAAAAACGGTAAGTCAAGAAGTGCAAGGCGAGCTAACAAAACCGCAGCTTGAAGCTTTGTCGATTTTGGCTTATCGCGGTCCGCTTACGCGTCCGGAACTTGAACAGATTCGCGGAGTACAATCTTCGATGATTTTGCGAAACTTGATGTTGCGTGGACTTGTTGAAATGCATGAAGAAACGCGTCTTGGACAGCCGATTTATGCAGTTACCATTGATTTCTTGAAGTTTTTGGGTGCAACGGATCCAAGCGAACTTCCGGATTATGAATCCCTACGATCGCAGAATGCCGTTGTTCAGGTTTTGAATGAATTGCAGCCGGAAAAACCGGCCGCAGAGGATGCGGAATCCGCTTCATTAGACGTCTAATATGTTTGCGCAAACTCTCATCGCTCTCCTGAGCATTTTTAGCCTGCAGGCTCTGAGCATAGCTCAGCAGCCGGAACAGCCTGTTTTACGCAATCAGCTTCCCATTGCGAAATATGTTGGTCCGGCACGCTATGCGCCAAAGAAGAAAAACGCAGAAACCTTTGGCGTGGAAGTCTCCGCAAAAGCGGCTGTGGTAGTGGACGTGCAAAGCGGACAAGTTCTTTTTGAAAAAAACGCGGATCAAGCAATGCCGATTGCAAGCCTTACAAAGCTTATTACCGCCATGACCTTGCTGGATGTGCATCCGGATCTTCAGGCGGACGTTCAATACAGTCCCGCGGATCGCGGCCGCGTTGGACGCGTGTATGTGGATTTGAATGATCGCTTCACAACACAAAAAGCGCTTGAGCTTATGTTGGTTGGATCTTCAAATGAATCCGCACATGCTCTGGCGCGCACGCACGGCGGCGATGATTTTATTGCGGCGATGAATACGAAGGCAAAAACGCTTGGTATGACGCATGCGGTTTTTTATGATCCCTCCGGTCTGAATCCGAATAATGAAGCTTCTGCAAAGGATATTGCCATCGCACTTCGATCTGCCCTTTCTTATCCGGAAATCCGTAAGATAACGGAGATGTCACGTGTAGAGGCCACAGGAGAAGCGACAGGGAGGAATTATCTTTTGCACAGCACGAACTTATTACTTTCGAGCGGTTTGAATAAGGAGCCCTATCATGTCATTGCCGGAAAAACCGGATCGCTTGATGAGGCCGGGTTCTGTTTTGCACAAGGAACGATTAACAAAGACGGGAATGAAATAATTGCGGTTGTTTTGAACTCGAATAATCATTTTGCACGTTTTCAAGATGTGAAAGCGCTTACGTATTGGGCTTTTTCAAATTTTGAGTGGCCGAAGGGTATTGTGAGAGCTACGAATCGTCCATGAAAACGCTTGGGGTCGATTTAAGAATTTTACCGACAGATGGAAGTCTCGGAGCGGGCGTGGCGCATGCAGCGCGCGAGCTTACAGAGGTGCTTTTTTTGCGTGCAGGAACATTTGATATACGTCTTTACGCATTCATTCCCAAAGGAGCTCGAATTTCTTTTGCGAAAGAATATTGTATTGAATTGAAGGATGCTTCAGGTAAAAGTTTGCGAAGCGCCCTGAAAAAGCATTCGTTTGATGAGCTTTTTGTTCCGGGTGGTTCTATTGCGCCTTTTCTTTCAATTCCTGCCATTCCCTGGGTACATGATCTTGCAATTTTTACGCATCCCGAATGTTTTCCTCAAAGCACGATCAAACGTTTTCTAACAACGTGGGCTTTTATGCAGGGTCTTCGGAACGCGCCGCGTATTTTTGCCGTCAGCGAGGATACCAAACGCTCCATTGTAAATCAGATTGGAATTCCGGAAGAAAAAATTATCGTTACCTACGAAGGCGTTTCCGTTCCGCAGAATATACATGCGCTTCCAAGGGTTTTGGGATTAGGCCAAAGATTTTTCTTATCTCTTGGCACGTTGGAACCAAGAAAAAATATTTCTTTTTGCGCAAAAGCTTTTTTGGAAACGGGGATTGCAGTAAAATATATTGTCGCTGGGAAAACCGGCTGGGGAAATGTCACCTTGCCGAATGACCCGCGTATTATTCGCATGGAAGAAATAAACGAAACAGAAAAATGGGCGCTGCTTCGCGATGCAGACGCTTTGCTCCTTTCCTCATTACACGAAGGTTTCGGACGAACGGCTCTTGAAGCCATGGCAGTAGGAACACCGGTTATCGCTTCCCGTGTTGGCGCCATTCCGGAGGTCATTGGCGAGCAGGGAATTTTACTGGCGCCCAGTGATTCTGTAGCATGGAAAGAGGCGATAGAAGTCGTATATGGGCGCAAAGATCATCTCGCATCGGAACGAGCTCAGGCAAAGATTCGAGCGGCTTCATTTAACTGGGAACGAGTTGCTGATACGATTCTTGCCAGTATCTAGGTATCTTGCTAGGATGCCGTCGCCGAAAAAAGACGCGGCGGGGTAGCTCAGTTGGTTAGAGCGTGGGACTCATAAGCCCGAGGTCGTGGGTTCGAATCCCACCCCCGCTACCAAGTCCGTAGGATGCGAAATCCGCATCCACGGGATTGTCTCTCATGTGTTATAATGGGACGCAGTCTCGTGGAACATCTATGTTTATTACCACCCATGCAGCCATTGGTGCGTTCGTTGGCGAACAATTGCCGACGCATCCCTATATCGCGTTTGCTCTTGGTGCAATCTCTCATTTTCTTGTTGATATCATCCCTCACGGCGATACGCAGCTCTACAAGGACTATGCAGCTGGGAAGAAGGTTCGGAGCAGCATAGCCTACGCAGCAATCGATGCGGTTTTGGCTATTTTTCTTATTTTGTTTTTCCTTAATACGGTTCCGTCGGCTGCAAAGTTTGCCGTAACCATGGGCATTGTCGGAAGTATTTTACCGGATCTCATCGTGGGTGTGTATGAAGTCTCTCATACAATTTGGCTTAAATGGTTTCATCGATTGCATTTCTTTTTTCACAATATGATTAGCGATACGCGGGACATCTCCTTCGCTTCCGGTCTCGGTATGCAGCTCGTATTTCTTGCTGTTCTTCTTTCTTTTTTAACGTAAAAAACTTGAGAAAACAAAAAACCTTCGTTTGAACGAAGGTTTTTTGTTGGTTGCGGGGGTGGGATTCGAACCCACGACCTCCAGGTTATGGGCCTGGCGAGCTGCCGCTGCTCTACCCCGCGATGAAATTTGTAACGATGATAATAGCAGTTTTTCATTCAATCGTCAAACCTGCAGGGCGCTTGACGTTTAATCGGCTCATCCGTATTGTAGGCAGGCAAAACCTTAAGCGCGATATGCGTGCGTGATGGGCGAGTGGCGGAATTGGTAGACGCACAGGACTCAAAATCCTGCGGGAGCAATCCCATGAGGGTTCGATTCCCTCCTTGCCCACCAGAATCTGACTTTCGGAAAATTGACCGACTTTTTCGTTGGCGGCGCAAAGCGCCGCCCAAGCGTTTTGCCCAGACAAATCCTATCCGCTCGGCGCGGTGAGCCGCGCCTCACGGTTGGCCAAAACGAGGTTCGAGCCGAACAAAGTTCGGCAAGCAACCTTTTTGCGAAAAAGGTTGCTCTCCCGCGCGATTTTAGGCAGATTCTCTGCCTCTTTTATCCATTCCGTCATCGGTTCGAGCCAGCCGGTCCGCTTTTGTTCAATCCGCGCCATTTGTTCTTCCAGCGACTTCTTTTCGGAAAGTAATTTTGCTTTTTCTAAACGATATATTTCGCGTTCAATATCCTGTTCTAAGTATCCATCAAGAAGTCGCTGGAGCTTTGTTTGTATGGCGCGGATTCTCTCTTGGCTTTTCTGAACAAAAGCGGTTGAGGATTGGGCGGATTCCGATTTTTCTTTTTCCAACATCCCACGCATTTCTTCCGCCCAATCCGGTCTCAAAGAAACTTTTTTGATTAGGGATGATAACCGGCGATCCAGTTCCTCTTGGCGAATACAAGGTTCGGGACACTTCACATTTTTGTTTTTCTTTGTGCAGTGATAATAGACATATTCATGAACATTTCCATTTTTCTGTTTCTTCACCTTGTATTCGCCAGTTATTATCATTCCGCATGAGGCGCAGGATAAGAGGCCACAAAACGGTTGTGGTTCATTTTTCTGCTTGTGGTGCGACCTGCCTCTTTGCTTCAATACTTCCTGCGCCTTGTCAAAAATTTTCTTTGAGACGACTGGCTGGTGCTTACCCTCGTGGATTTCGCCGCCATAGCGAAAATGTCCGTAGTAGAACGGATTGGAAAGGATAAAAGTAATTCTGTCTCGATGGAGTCGCTGGCCGTTCCGAGAATGGATGCCGGATTGCGCCAAACAGTTTGTGATGTCTTCGAGGCGCGAACTATTTTTCGCGTAGAGCGTAAAGGCCTTGCGGATTATCACGCTCCGCTTTTTATCAACGACAACAGTTTTCGTCCGTACATCGTTGATATATCCCACTGGCGCAAGGCCAGGATACTCTCCGCGCCTCACTTTTTGGCGCAATCCTCGCTTAGTATTCTCGGCAAGCGAATCCACATAGTATTTGCTTTGCCCGAAGGCGATATTGAGCATGAACTTTCCTTGCGATGTATTTTCACACCAAAATTGTGGAAATTTCAGGTCCGCAAGTCCACCGCCGTCCAAAAGGTAAATTATCTTTCCACCGTCCACAGAATTGCGCGCCAATCTGTCCGGATGCCAAGCAAGGATAGTGTTTGCATCGCCGTGTTCAATACGCGAAATCATTTTGTTGAAAATAGGACGACCGATAACTTTGGCAGATTGTTTTTCGATAAACTCCTCGGCGATCTGCAAACCCTCTTGCTTGGCAAAGGCGCGCAATTCTGTGATCTGCGCTTCAATAGATAAAACCTGCTTGTCCTCAACATCGGTGGACTTGCGGGCGTAGAGAAAATATTTGTTATTGTTCATGCTCATAAAATTATTGGGCAAAGCAAATCCGAGACAGAATTAAAATCGCACGGGAGGCGAACCTCGTCTTGGCCAACCGCGAGGCGCGGCTCACCGCGCCGAGCGGATAGGATTTGTCGGGGCAAAACGCTTGGGCGGCGCTTTGCGCCGCCAACGAAAAAGTCGGTCAATTTTCTGAAAGTCAGATTTTGGTGTGTCTTTACAGTTTGGCTCGAACTTATTTTATCCGAAACCCCTGAACGAAACCAGACCAAGGAAGCCAGCTCGCCGCTGCTCGCTACCACTCGCTACCCCACAAAAAAGTTTTCTTCGCTTTTCCTGATTTGCGCGCACCGGATTTTTTCTTCCCCGCCTGCGCCGAGGCTTCGGCGGGCAGGTAAAAGGAAAAGAAAACTTTTTTGCTGGGTTCTGCTCTGAACGAGCAAGGCGGCGGGCTTGGCCTCTATTTTTTTGCAAGAACACGGCGGAATTCCCCCCACACCCCCCTTCCGCCGTGTTCTTGCGGGGACGGACGGAAATTTTGGCGGCGGCTATCTTTTTTTCCTTGCCCCTCCCTCTCTGCGCGGAAAAGTTTGAGGAACTCCCTTCAAGATTGATAATTTTCATAGTTTTTGATATCATTGAATTACACCAGTTGAGATAAGTATATCATAAGTAGTGTATTATAGTAGTTTATCAAAGTCAAAACATTATGGCAACAGTTAGCGAAAATATCCGCAAATTAAGACAGAAAAAAGGTATTTCCCAAGATCGCCTCTCGAAAGAGGCAGATTTGGCTTTGAATACTGTAGTTAAAATAGAAATTGGTGAAAGCCCGAATCCTACCGTGGATACACTAAAAAAGATAGCGAAAGCGCTCGGCGTTTCTACGGCAGAATTGTTTAAATAAAAATAATTATGACATCCTACGCACTTCTTTTTACACTCTCGGCAATTGGTATAAGCGAAACCGTTTATCTTATTCGCACACGGATCGCATCGGAAAAGCCGGTTTGTCCCATTGGTGGTGGTTGTGCTTTGGTTTTAACCAGTAAGTACAACAAGATTTTTATTGTACCCAATGATATTTTAGGGCTTTTGTTTTATGTCGCGGCCTCGTTTATCTCTGCCTTTTTAGTTATTGGTGTTGGACCGTTAGTATTATGGGATTTTATCCTCAAGTTGTCTGTCGTATTCGGAACGATTTTATCTTTATTTTTCACCTATCTGCAGTGGCGCGTCATTCATGCGTGGTGTTTTTGGTGTCTGATGTCTGCATTTACTATTTGGTTTATGGGGGCTATAATTCTAGTTAGTAGTCTCATTTAGTATGAAAAAGACTTCATTTCATTTTTTGCGAGTTGGATTGGCAATCACTTTTCTTTGGATTGGTGTTTTGATTTTCAAAAATCCGGAAGCGTGGGGCGGATACTTACAGCCCTGGGCGGCCGGACTTTTGCCGATTCCGCTCGCGCAAGCCATGATCGGCACGGCAATTTTGGATATTGCGATCGGGGTCTTCCTGCTTTTTGATTTTCTACCATGGCTTGCGGCACTCGTTGGTGCCATCCATATACTTATTGTGCTCGCGGTAAGTGGGATTACCGACATTACAGTGCGGGATATCGGACTTTTAGTCGCAGCGCTGGCACTGATGATTGATTCTTTGCCGCAAGACAAGAGGTGTTAAATAAAATAGGGATAGGTCGATCTCTGGAAATAAAATAATTATTAACTTTAACAATAACTATCATGAATAAAACTATAGTCACCATTATTATCATCGCGGTCGTTCTCGTAGGCGGTTATTTCCTCTTCTTTAGGGGTGCGTCCCAGCAAACTCCATCGGTTTTAGAGCCGTCAAGCCAACAGCCAATCACTCTACCGCCAGCTTCAGAGCAACCGTCTCAACAACCACCAGCATCGCAGGTACCAGCGGTGAAAGAAAATGTGGTAACTTATACCAATTCCGGTTATTCTCCAAGTACTCTCACTATGAAAAAAGGCGAAACGGTTACCTTCAAAAACCAAAGTTCGCAATCAATGTGGGTTGCTTCGGCGGTGCACCCCACTCATAGAGGATACCCAACAACCGGTGGATGTCTTGGCAGTACCTTTGACGCTTGCCAAGGTGTTCGGCCGGGCAATAGCTGGTCATTCAAGTTTGATATTTCCGGCACTTGGAAGTATCATAATCATTTAAGCCCAAGCGATACAGGCACAATTGTAGTTGAATAGTTTATATTATGCGCAAAGAAATTTTCATTTTCACTTTTATTTTGATTGGAGCGGGACTTTTGGCTTCCCCGGCTGTATTTGCAGTTGGCGGCGGAGGTGGCGGCTCGGTGCCTTCTTGCAACGCCGATAACTGGGACTGTACCGGCTGGAGCCAGTGCAGTTCAAGTGGAACTCAAACGAGGATCTGCTCTCTCACTTATGATTGTCCTACCGTGAGTACGCCCAAACCTCCCGAGAGTCAATCTTGCACGCCACCAGCCCCGCCAGTCGTTCAAACTCCTTCCAACGAAGAGAAGCCGAAAACCCCTTCTTGTACAAAAGATGTCTGGACTTGCAACGCATGGGGAGCAACGTGTGATATCTACGGCAGAGAGCAGCGAACTTGTCAGTTATCTTTTGATTGTCCTAATGTTGAAACGCCACCGCCGCCAGAATCACAATCGTGCCAGAAAATGCAATGCGGCAATAAATCTACACTTCGTGATAGAATCTTTTGTCGCTTAAATCTTGCGCCGGCCGGCGCGGCCAGAGATTTGGAACTTCAATATTTGCCGGAGGCCTGTCGGGTAAAAACTGGTACCGAGCAAAAAGCATGCATTGGGCGTTATAAATCTTTTCAGCCCTGTTGGAACGCCAAAGAAGGAGACGAGAGATTTTCTTGCGCGAGAAATGTATTGAAGCTCGGGCCTTTGGTTTCCGATGAAGCAAAAACATGCCAAGGCAAGAAAGGTTCGGAACAGGTCGCCTGTAAAACAGCGCTCAAAGAAAAAGTATTGTATATGATTGCCTTCCGTTTTTATGACCTAGAAACCAGAGCCGAGGAACTCGGAAACCGTGGTGCTGACTTAAATGCTATTGCTGATTTTGAGACAACCGTAGAGTTAAAAAAACAGGCCTTTGACAAAGCGTTAACAAACGCCGAGCGCCGCCAGATTATCCTTGATGTCCGTAAGGCCTGGCAGGAATTTATAAACAAAGTAAAAGACCAGATAAAATAAGGATTATGAAAAAGAGTATTGTAATCGCAATAGTAATTATTCTTCTCGGTGTTGCCGGTTATGTTTTTGTCGCCAAAAAATCCGCTAACCGCGGGGTTCTTCAACCAACATCGCAAAAGCAGACAGAGGCACTGTCTCAACCCTCTCCGATAACATCAATTGATACAAATGATAATCTTGACCAAGCCCTTCAAGATTTAAACCAAGTAGAATAATCTAAAGTAGGATACCGCACAGTCCAAAAGACATTTTTAACCACATAGCTGGTCGTAAAGGATTTGATTACGACTAAATCGAAGAGGGCGTTTTTATCGGCACAAATATGTGCTGCCAATTTGGATTCAATAAAGTTTACATTCATTGCCAACGTGGTCACGGACGAGCGCCAACTTTGTTTGTGGCGTATCTTGTTAGAAACGGGATGGGTGTTGAAAAAGCGATAGAATTTCTAAAAAACAAACGTCATTCGATCCATTTGAGCGATCTTCAGATAAAATCACTTGTTAATTTTTCAAACCGAAATACTTAAATAAGTCAGTCGCAAAATCCGTCCGCCAAAATTTCCGTCCGTCCCCGCAAGAACACGGCGGAAGGGGGGTGTGGGGGGAATTCCGCCGTGTTCTTGCAAAAAATAGAGGCCAAGCCCGCCGCCCTGCTCGTTCAGAGCAGAGCCCAGCAAAAAAGTTTTCTTTTCCTTTTACCTGCCCGCCGGAGCCCCCGCCCGTTCCCGACCGGAACGGTCGGGCGGGTCGGCGCAGGCGGGGAAGAAAAAATCCGGCGCGCGCAATATCAGAAATGCAGAGAAAACTTTTTTGTGGGGTAGCGAGTGGTAGCGAGCAGCGGCGAGCTGGCTTCCTTGGTCTGGTTTCGTTCAGGGGTTTCGGATAAAATAAGTTCGAGCCAAACTGTAAAGACACACCACATGTGCAGATCGAAATAGGAAAATCCGCTTTATGGTAAAGCGGATTTTTGGTATCATACGTTCGTTGGAATCAAAAATAAAAAAAATGGAAACGTTCATTGAAGTCAGCGTCATCCTTGGTATCGCGACGCTTATCGCATGGGTCATGCAACTCCTGCGTCAGCCGCTTATCCTTGGTCATATTCTCACGGGCATTATCGCCGGGCCGCTTTTGTTTAATGTTGTAAAGTCTTCGGACCTTCTGGATATTTTTTCAAAAATTGGCATCACGGCGCTTTTGTTTATCGTTGGGCTCAGCTTAAATCCGAGAATGCTCCGAGAGGTCGGGAAAGTTTCTGTGTACGCGGGTATCGGTCAAGTTGTGTTTACGGTTTTATTCGGTTTTCTTATTACTTATAGTTTTGGATTCAGCTGGGTTGCTTCGCTGTATATCGCTGTTGCACTTACTTTTAGCAGTACGATTATTGTCATGAAGCTTCTTTCGGATCGAGGTGACCTTGGGAAGCTTTATGGAAAAATTTCAGTTGGATTTCTGCTGGTACAAGATCTCATCGCGACGGCCATCTTGATTGGAATTGCAACCATGGGAAAGGGGACGAATGCCGGTACAGAAATCATGTGGACGCTGGGAAAAGGCGCGATTATTGTCGCGATTTTGTATGTCGTCGCTCGTTATATTCTTCCCGCGCTCACAAAAAGCTTTGCGCAGTCTCAGGAATTCCTTTTGTTATTTTCGATTGCTTGGGGCATGGGTTTAGCCGCTCTTTTTCAGTGGTTTGGTTTTTCCATTGAAGTTGGTGCGCTTGCGGCCGGCGTGACGCTCGCTTCCTCTCCGTATCATTATGAAATCAGCGCAAAGATGAAGCTGCTGCGTGATTTTTTTATTGTGATTTTCTTTATTTTGCTTGGAGCTAGGCTTTCTTTTGTAAATATCTCGCATCTCTTGCTTCCGACAATTGTTCTCTCGCTCTTCGTTCTCATTGGAAATCCGCTCATTCTTCTCTTTATCCTGGGTCGGCTTGGATACAGTCGACGAACGGCGTTCATGGCGGGATTAACGGTCGCACAAATCAGTGAGTTTTCTCTCGTGCTTATTATTCTTGCGGGCGAGCTCGGCCATGTTGGCTTGGATGTTGTTTCGCTGGTCATCTTCGTTGGCCTCATCACGATTTCCATTTCAAGTTATATGCTCATTGGTGCGGATGCTCTCTACGCACCATTGAAAGACGTCCTTGGGATTTTTGAAAAGAAAAAAACGCATCCGGAGCGCGGGCGAAAAGAAATTTATGATGTATTGCTCTTTGGCTGCCATAGACTTGGGCAGGATTTTCTTCCTTACTTACGCAAATCAAAAAATCGTTATCTTGTTATCGATTTTGATCCGAGGGTTATCGACGGTCTTGAAGCGCGGGGATATGCTTGCCGCTACGGCGATGCGGAAGATAATGAATTTATTGATGATTTTAATTTGAAGAAATTAAAGCTTGTTGTTTCCACATTGCCGGATGAAGAGGCGAATGAGTTTTTGTTGCACAAAATAAAGAAAGCAAATCCAAAATGCGTTGTGGTTGTAACCGCGCAGAATGTGGAACGCGCGCTGTATCTGTATGGCATTAAGGCCGACTATGTCATTATGCCGCATTATCTCGGAGGAAATTATGCATCCCTTCTTGTAAGTAAGTATGGCCTAAAGAGCAGTCTATTTAAGCGGGAGCGTGAGAAACATCTTAAACACCTTCAGGAGCGGCGTCTTCCATTAGACTTGAAAAAAGCGCTAGGGAAGGGGGGCGTTTAGCAAATACTTTGACCTTGTCAGTTGCGCTAAAACTGCCTATACTGTGCAGGAACCCTATGGCGCGCATCATCTCTATCGTGAATCAAAAAGGCGGTGTTGGAAAAACGACGACAGCCGTTAATTTAGGCGCTTATCTGGCCGAAAAAGGAAAATTCGTTTTGATTGTCGACCTTGATCCTCAGGCGAACGCAACCTCGGGTATCGGAGTTGACCATCAAAATCTTGAGCACGGCGTCTATGAGGCCGTGCTGGGCACAGTAGCTATGCGCGATATTGTGCAGCCAACGGCGCATCAGGGACTACATCTTGCGCCTGCAACAACAGCCTTGGCTGGATTGAATATTGAATTGGTTGAAATGGAGAATAGAGAATTCAAGCTTCGCGAATCCATGATGGAAATTCGAAATGATTATGATTTTATTCTTATTGACTGTCCGCCAACGCTCGGTTTGGTTACGTTAAACGGAATTGTAGCAGCTGATGAGATCCTTATTCCTGTGCAGGCGGAATACTATGCACTGGAAGGGCTTGGGCAGCTTCTTGAAACGGTTCAGTTGGTGAAAGAGCGCATTCGTCCGGAGGTGGATGTTCTTGGCGCAGTTATCACGATGTACGATTCTCGCACAAAACTTTCTGATGATGTTTTGCATGAATTGTATAAATATTTTCCGAATAATATTTTCCGTTCTGTTATTCCGCGGAATGTGCGTTTGGCCGAAGCGCCTTCTTTCGGACGCAGCATTGCGCATTTCGACGCCTCCTCAAAAGGGGCGAAAGCCTATGAACGGCTCGCACAGGAAGTTTTGGAACGAGAGAGCTGTGATTACCATATTCGAACGGTTTAATATTTACGACGGCACTTTATTATGATCATCCAAAAGCAATCAGGACTTGGACGCGGACTCGGAGCGCTTATTCCGCCAAAGCCCGTGCAAGCACCGGTTTCGGAGCGCACGGTGGAAGAGCAGCGCAAGCAATCTGTTTCTGCTGATAAAAACAGCATCCTTCAGATTCCCATTGAACAGATTGAGCCAAACCCACATCAGCCAAGGCATTATTTTGATCATGCGCAGCTTGAAGAGCTTATTTCAAGCATCAAGGAGCATGGCGTTATTCAACCGCTCGTCGTTTCTCCAAAAGAAGACGGTACGTATCAGCTTATCGCAGGTGAGCGCCGCTTTCGTGCTTCCACGCTCGCCGGATTTAAAACGGTTCCGGCGCTTCTTCGCAATGCGACGGAACAAGAGAAACTTGAACTTGCCATTATCGAGAATGTTCAGCGTCAGGATTTGAATGCAATCGAAGAAGCAAAAGCCTATATCCGGCTTATGAATGAGTTTAATCTCACGCAGGATGAGGTTTCCACTAAAGTCGGCAAGAGCCGGCCGCAGGTTGCAAATACGGTTCGTTTGCTTCAATTGCCCGAGGAAATTCAGCAGGCTCTTGTTGAGCGAAAGATCAGCGCTTCAAATGCCAGAACGTTGCTCAGCCTTCCTGTGGAGAGCGAACGTTTGGCAATGTTTCATTCGATGCTGCAGGGCAATTTCACCGTTAGACAAACGGAAGAACACGTTCAAAGAGTGCGCGGCACCGTGACGGCCGATCCGAATGTCGTTGCAGCGGAGAACAAATTACGCGGTCTCTTGAAGGCGCGTGTGAGCATCAAACGCAATCAACAGGGTGCGGGAGAAATCAAAATAAAATTCCACTCGGATGAAGAATTCGAACATCTCGTTCAAGCCTTGTCCGAGAAAGAAGAAGAATAGAACAATCTATTTTCCTGTGCCGGGGATAATCCCGCTGATCCAAGAGGAGATGCGGGATTTTGCGTATTGTTTTATTTTTGATCGCGCCTGACGCGTTTTTGCAAACTTCAGCCAGCCTGGGTTTGGTCCTTTTCGGCCTTTGTCCACAAAAATCTCAACCATGTCTTCGTTTTTTAATACATGATCCAGCGATCGGTTTTCTTCATTTACTTTTGCGGCCGTACAGGTATTTCCAATGTCGGTGTGAATGGCATAGGCAAAGTCGACGCATGTACTTTCTTCCGGAAGATCGATCACGTCGCCTTTTGGCGTGAAAACGAAGATACGATCTTTAAAGATATCAATCTTTAAGTCTTCGAGGGATTTCAGATACGTTCTTTTATCCGCGAGCTCTCGATGAATATCGGCAAGCTCATGTACCCATTCCGGTTGGTAATTTTTCGGCGTCGGATTTGTGCTGATTTTTCCGTCTTCGTCATAGGCCCAATGCGCCGCGATACCGTATTCGTCAATCGCATGCATGTCTTTTGTTCGGATTTGGAATTCTACAATTTCGCCATCTTCACAAAAAACAGTTGTATGAAGCGAGCGATATCCGTTTGGTTTTGGCTGAGCGATGTAGTCTTTAATGCGTCCTTTGAGCGGCGTCCATTTATTATGAATGATGCCAAGTGCGCCATAGCAATCAGCGACCGAGTCCACAATAACGCGAATAGCAATCAAGTCATACACGCGTGCAATATTGCGATCATGACGCACTAATTTTCGATATAAGGAATAAAGATGCTTTGCTCTTCCATGGACTTGAACATTGTTTAGCTCCGCTTCATGCAGTATTTCTTTTGTTAAACGCATGACGCGTTCCAGATAGTCCTGCTTGCCTTCACGGCTGGATTTGGAAAGCTCTTTCACCCATTCGAACTCTTTCGGGTAGATGTATTTAAAAGATGCGTCTTCAAGACGTCCCTTGATCTCACCCATTCCGAGACGATTGGCAATTGGCGCAAAGATCTCCAAAGATTCAAGCGCGATGCGATATTGTTTTTTCGGGGGAACAGCCTCCAGTGTTTCAAGGTTGTGAAGTCGATCTGCAAATTTGATGAACACTACGCGAACATCGGCTGCCATAGAGAGAAACATTTTGCGAAGGTTCTCGATATAACGTTCCATCCCGCGATACTTAATTTTTCCCAGTTTTGTAATTCCGGCAACCATGGCGGCGATATCGCTGCCAAATCGTTCTTCAATTTCGTCCAAAGTTCGATCTGTGTCTTCCGGGACATCATGCAATAAGCCCGCAATGATAATCGGAGACGGAAGCTTCATTTCTGCCAGCGTGAAGCTTGTTGCGAGCGGATGCGTAATATATGGCTCGCCCGATGCGCGCTTTTGGCTTCCATGAGCCTCCTTTGCGAATGCATAAGCTTCTTTGATCTTTTCCTCGCTTGCATTCGGATCGTATGACAAAACAAGAGCGCAAAGCGCTTCTATTGAATGAGGGGCCGTGGACACCGTTTGCATTCCTTATTTCTAGCACAGAAATTTTGGCTTCGTCCAGGGCTTTGTGATACGCTTTTGCTCATATGATGACTCCAGCAACAGATCATGAAACCCCCGCCCCACAGGCGGAAGCGGCTCAGCTTTTTGAAGGGACTTCCGAGAATGATCTGGAGAATCTTTTTACGGAGAAAGGATTCGAAGGTTTACGGATCCTGGCATCTGCAGAGACGCAAACGCTTTTAGATCAATTTGATGCGCTTTCAACGCCAGAAGCCGAGGCGGCAACTTTTGCCCCTGCGGAGAGTGCCGAGCTCACGGAGGCCGGGGCGAAAGCGAAACAGGATCTTCAAACAGCATTTGAATCTTTTGAAGCGAGCGGAGAACCGGCTGTGAAAACAGTAGACGTTTCTCAGGAGGTCTCAGCACCCGTTAAGGAAGAAGAGGCGGAGCCCGTTCCTCTTGTAAAGTTGAAGCCGGTGGAAAGCGCACCCGCTCTGCAAGAAGAAATGGAAGTTCCCATGGAGGAAGCTCCCTCCGAAAAGTTTGATTGGAAACAAATGAAAGAGGGAGAGGCGTCTAAGCTGGAAATGGCAAAAGCGGATTATGAGCAAGTCAATCAAACCCTGCAGACCTTTAAGGAAGCGCATCAAGGAGCGATGACACCCATTGAAAAGAAGTATTTGAAGGCACTGGAAACACAAATTGAAATGGATTATGTTGCTTTACAGCATGCGGAAAATCAAATTGATTTATATGCGGTTAATGAAAAAATAGAATCCTTATCACAGGGTGAAAACGCGGAAGGTTCTGAAGTGGATACTTTGATTAAGGAGCGCAATGCAAAAGATTCGCTTTCAAAAGACTTTGCAGAAGAATTTCTCGCTGCGGAGGCCATTCATAATACCGCATTAGCGGACTATATGAAGGCCTACGAAGGTTTACAAGCCTCTCCTGAAACATCCGCAAAAGAACAGGAAACTATTCCAGAAGAAGGAAAAGAAGCTTCACCGAGCGTTGAAATAAAAACGGCTGATGCAATTTTGGTAGAAGCCACTGCTGCGGAGAAGAAAAAAGCCAAGCCGAAGAAGGCGGGAAAACTTTTGAATGCCTTTGGCGGTAATGGCTCCGGGGGCACGGAAGAGAAGCCGTTGAAAAAGAAGAAACCTGGTTTTGCAAAACATGTATTTGGGACTTGGTGGAATTGGGTGAAGAAATAAAAAAAAGAAGGCTTCAAGCCTTCTTTTTTGTTGTCTTTGTTTTTGGAGCTTTATTGGCGATGAGCTCAACCGCTTTTTCTAAAGTCATGTCTTCCGGTTTGAGTTCTTTTGGAATCGTGGCATTTATTTTTCCATGTTTGACATAGGGACCGTATTTTCCTTCATGCAAGGTGACGGGTTTTCCATCGTCCGGATGTTTGCCGAGATCTTTTCCCGTAGAGCCTCCACGGCCGCGTTTTGGTTGAGCAAGTAATTCCAAAGCGCGTTCAAGCGTGACAGTCAGAACATCATCTTCTTTCTTTAAGCTGCGGAAGTCGCCATCATGCACAATATAAGGGCCGAAGCGTCCGTTGCTAGCACGTATTTCTTTCCCGGTTTCGGGATGCATTCCTAAAAGACGCGGGAGAGAGAGTAGTTTAACAGCCATTCCCAAATCAACAGATTCCATCGGAACATCTTTAGGGATGCTCGCGCGTTTTGGTTTCTTTTTCGCTCCCTCTTCCTCCTCGCCTAATTGAACATACGGGCCATAAGCTCCCGTGCGCAAATAGATGAATTGTTTTGTTTCCGGATCTTGCCCCAAGCTCGTCGGACCTTGCTGTGCTTTTTGTAGTAATTCGTCAAACGTTTCTTTATTTGCATCCGACGGCGACATATCGATTGGAACATTCGTTTTTACGATTGCGCCGGTACGTGGAAGTTTTGCTTCTACATAAGGACCAAATTTTCCGACTTTTACGCGATAGTCTTCCAAGTTCGGCAGTTCAACCGTTTTTGCTTTTTCCGGTTCGATACGTTCTGTTTTTTCGTCGACGCGCGCTTGAAGACCTTTTTTACCAAGATAGAAGTCCTTTAAATAGGGAAGCCATTCTTCTTCGCCGGAAGCAATGCGATCCAGGGCCTCTTCCATATTGGAGGTAAATTGCGCATCCACAAGATCGCCAAAATGGCGTTCTAAGAGCTGCGTTACCGCCATGCCTGTGAATGTTGGTATGAGAGCGTTTCCCGCCTTGTGGGTGTATTTTCGGTCCAGGAGGGTGCTAATGGTGCTGGCATAGGTACTCGGACGTCCAATGCCAACTTTTTCCATGTATTGAACCAGCGAGGCTTCCGTAAATCGGGCAGGCGGTTTTGTCTCATGAGACAACGGTTTTGCCTGATCGCATTCAAGAGCATCATTTGCTTTCAGGTCTGGTAAAAGATTTTCTTTTTCTTCCAGCGCTTGTTCGACATCATCCGCTCCTTCAATATAGGCGCGCAAAAATCCAGGGAAGAGGATTTTCATTCCACTGGCTTGGAACTCGTAATTTTTTACCTGAAGGACAGCTGTCATCTGAAGCTGCTTGCTGTCCGGCATTTGAGAAGCGAGTGTACGCATCCAAATAAGTTCATACAAATCGCGCTCCGTGCCGGAAAGGCCTATTTCATCAGGAGAAGAAAAGGTTAAGCTTGGACGAATGGCTTCATGCGCTTCCTGTGCGCCTTTTGATTTCGTCGCATGTTTGCGAGCGCTTTCAGGAACATATTCATTTCCAAATCGGAATTGAACCGCTTTTCGAATCGCTTCAAGCGCTTCTTCGGAAAGCGTGGTCGAATCCGTACGCATGTACGTGATGTGACCTTTTTCATAAAGCGACTGCGCGGTGCGCATGGCATCGCGAGAAGAGAGGCTGAGTTTACGGTTAGCCTCCTGTTGAAGCGTTGAAGTGGTAAATGGCGCCGGCGCTTTTCGTGAAAAAGGCTTTTCCGTAACGGAAGAAACTTGCCAGTTTGCACCAATGACTGCTTCGGCGATTTTATTTGCCTGCGTTTCATCAATTAAATGGAGGTCGTCCTTTTTCAGCTTTCCGGTCGCTTCATCAAAGTCTTTGCTGGCCGCAATGCGCTTTCCGTCTGTTCGAATAAGCTTTGCTTCGAAAGAAGACTGCATTTTTTTAACGGAAGCTTCGACGCTCCAGTAAGTGGCTCGCATGAAGCGCATGCGTTCGCGCTCACGATCGACAATCGCCTTCAGTGAAGGCGATTGTACGCGGCCGGCGGAAAGTCCAAAGGCAATCTTTTTCCAGAGAACAGGGGACACTTTGTATCCGACAAGACGGTCTAAAATGCGGCGCGTTTCTTGTGCGCGAACAAGGCGCTCATCAATGTCGCGCGGATGTGCGAGAGCGGCTTCAACAGCCTTTTTGGTGATTTCATGAAAAACCATGCGTTTCACCGGAACTTTGGGCTTCAAAATTTCCAGCAGCCCTTCGCTGATGCTTTCTCCTTCGCGGTCTTCATCAGTTGCTAGATAAATGTCTTCTGCATCTTTTAGCTTTTGTTTCAGCTCTCGAATGATTTTGTTTTTTTTGCTTGGGATCACATACAGTGGCTTGAAATCATGTTCAACGTCTACGCCGAGTTTTGCCCAGGCTTTATCTTTTACCGCAGCAGGAATTTCACTTGCAGATGACGGTAAATCTCGAATATGCCCCATGGATGCGATAACATCATAATCCGACCCGAGAAATTTTCGGATGGTTTTTGCCTTTGTTGGAGACTCTACAATTACGAGATGCTTTGCCATAGTTTAAGGTTATATCATCAAGCTGGAACAGATCGCAAACCGCTGCAAGAAACCCAATGCTGTCCGCCTATCTGAGAGACATAGCCTTTTAGTTCAAGAAAGCTCAAGGCGGCGGCTGCTTCTGCCGGGCTCATTTGCTCGGTTCGAATAAGGTCATCAACATGCATCGGAGCGGATAATAGGTCTAAAATACGCCGTTCTAGTGGCCCAAGCGGGAGAGCGGCTCGTGCTTCCGCAACGAGGGTTGGGTGGTCCAGCGCTATGGCGTCTAACACGGATTGCGCAGAAAGGCAAGGACGGGCTCCCGATTCGATGAGATGATGGCAGCCATCAGAACTTTGATTCCAGATAGATCCCGGAACAGCCAGAACCTCGCGATTTGAGTCGAGAGCCAGCCTCGCTGTGATTAAAGAGCCGCTTTTTTTACGCGCTTCAATAACAATGGTTGCGAGAGAAAGCCCGGCGATAATGCGATTTCGCATAGGAAAATATTCTTTACGGGTACGCGTGCCCGGAGGAAATTCGCTCATAAGAACACCGCCTGCTTCAATGATGTCGGCAGCTAAATGCGCGTGTTCGCATGGATAGATGGACTCCGGATCTACACCTGAACCAAGAACGGCAATCGTATTCCCTTTTGCCTGAAGGGTCGCGCGATGAGCAAGTCCATCAATACCGAGCGCAAGACCGGAAACGATGGTCAACCCTTGCGCAGACAGATCCTGAACCAATCGTTCAACAACACTTTTTCCGTATAGAGTATGCTTTCGACTTCCAATAAGAGCTACGGCCGGAGCGGCGTTTAAATCACCTCGAATAAAAAGAACTTCCGGCGGATCGGCAATCTGTCTTAGGAGAGGCGGGTAGTCTAAATCATTAAGGAATAGGGGAGCGATTTGATTGCTCGCGAGACGATCAATCGCCTTTTGTAAATCAAAGGTTTTTTTCCAAAGCTGAAAAGAAGTCTGCTTCTTTTCGCTCAAGCCTATTTGTGAGAGTTTTTTTGCGCTTGCAGACCAGGCGGAACCTATGTCGCCAAATGTTTCACGGATCTTTTTTAAAGATCGTGAGCCAAAACCGGGGAAGTGGATAACAGCAAGACGCTGTAAATCGATATCATTGTGAGGAAGGGATTGCATCCCTATACTCCGTTCCACGTATTCATGGCCTTTGTCAAGCCTTGTTTTGCCCAATCATAGGCCGCTTCGGAAGCGCGCTCCTTCACAAGCTCCATTGTAGGAACTTCTTCTGTATCAAAAGGTTGTAAAACATAATCTTCTTTCTTTAAAGGCGCCTTTGGTCTATCGATGCCAATGCGTAAACGCACAAAAGCATCAGAACCGAGCGCATCAATAACAGAGCGGATACCATTATGACCCGCATCGCCGCCATCTTTTGCAAAGGCGAGTTTCCTGACCGCGAAATCCATCTCATCGTGAATAACGAGGATGTCTTCAAGTTCAATCTTGTAAAACTGTTTCAATGCGGCCACCGCTTTTCCTGAAGCGTTCATAAATGTAAGCGGCTCCGTAAACAAAATCTTTTCTCCGCCAATTTTTGCTTCGCTGACCGCGGCGAAGAATTTGTCATTCTTTACGAGTTCTCCCGCATCAAGATGCAGTGAAAGATGTTCAACGATGCGCCAGCCGATATTGTGGCGTGTTTGCGCATACTTTTTCCCCGGATTTCCGAGACCGACAATGAGCTTCATATTTTGAGGATTAGTATCTGCGTCCGCCTTGTTTTTGCCGTCGGCGCGTTTGGTTCACGCGAGGCTTCTTTTCTTTCGCTGATCCGGCCACGGCTTCCATGCCGGGTCCCATGGTTGTTTTTGCTCTATTTGATTTGGAAGAAGGAAGATGGCGAACACGAACGCTGATAGGCGTTCCTTCAAATCCAAATTTTTCACGAAGACGTTTTGTGAAGAATTTCAACCAGTTCGGATGAAGATTTTGTTTGTCTCCATGAACGGTAATAAGAAAAGTCGGTGGCGCATGGCCAAGCTGAGCCACGTCGTAGATTCTAGGCGACTTTGGACCATAGCTTTGCAGCGGCCGTTTTGTTTGAATGGTGGCTTTTAGGACTCTGTTTACCGCATTGTAGTCAATATGACGCATGCGTTCTTCTTGGATTTTTAACGCTTCATCAAGAAGTTTTGTTGTGCGCTGTCCTTTTTTTGCACTCACGAACATCATCGGTGCCCAGGTAATAAAAGGGAAAGAACGTCGAAGCGTATCTTCGTAGCGTTTTGAGGTTACAGTATTTTTGTCTTTAACAAGGTCCCATTTGTTTGCCACAAGAAGAACGCCCTTATTTGTTTCTTCAACAAGACCGGCGAGGCGCTTATCTTGTGCGCGCGGATCTTCTGTTGCATCAAACACAAGCAAAGCGATATCTGATTGTCGTAGAGCTGCTTGGTTACGCGCGACCGCGTCTTCTTCCAATCCCTTTTCCACTTTGGCACGGCGACGCATTCCTGCAGTATCAACAATGACAATGTCGTGACCTTTGTATTGAATGAGCGTGTCCTGCGGCTCACGCGTTGTATGCGCCTTTGGAGAAACGATGACGCGGTCTTCTCCCAACATGGAGTTTACAATGGAAGATTTTCCAACATTCGGACGCCCGATAAGAACAATGCGAAGCGGATGCTTTTCATTCAAAGGAGCTGGCGGTTTTCCGATGCGCTCAAGTTCTACATGAATGGCATCAAGAAGATCGCCGATACCCAAACTTGTGTTTGCACTCACGGGATAAGCTTCCCCAAGACCAAGTTTGAAAAAATCTTTTTCCAAAGCAAGGGGAAGGACTTTCGCTGTGTCCACTTTGTTCGCGACGAGCCACACATGCTCTGCAATGCTTCGCACCTTTTGGGCGAGCTCCAAATCCTGCGGAAGAATACCGGTTCTTGTATCAACAAGAAATAGAACAATGTCCGCATCGCGGATGGCGTTTTCTGCCTGCGCTTTAATACCTTCTCCAATAACATCTTTCTCCGTGTCCATTCCGCCCGTATCAATGATTTCAAAAAGCGACCCTTTCCAGAGGACGGGTCCGTATTTTCTGTCTCGCGTCGTATGCGGTTTTTCACTGACTAATGCTTGACCGAGTTCTGTCAGGCGATTCCAGAGAGTGGACTTTCCAACGTTGGTTCTTCCAATGAGTGCTACGCGCGGAAGGGAGGCTTCTCGCTTAATGGACATAGGCCGTTGTGGCGAATGAATAGGATGTTTCTCCTAAAATCACTAAAAAGTCAACATCTGAGGGGACCTTTTCAACGCTCATTTCTTCGTCATAGACGATTTTCGCGCCGTCGTCCTGAAGCGTCGCAACCGAAAGAGAGACATTTGCCTTCAATAAGGCCTTTAATTTCGCAAGTTCTTCCGGTTTTGTCCCATGTGTTAAATCAAAAATAATAGAGTCAGAATAGCCTCGTCTTACGGCGTTTCCTAGCTTCACCGTTTCAAAACCGGAGAATTTGAGCTTGTCGCTTACAAGGGAGGCGAGTCCGGTGCGAAAGGTACCGTTTCTGAGCTCCACATGTGCCATCGGCTGTGTTGCGGCTGCCACTTCAGCTTTTACATCGGCTGAACTTTGGAATGGATTTTGCGCGAGCGACTTTATGGTGGACCAATCATTATTTTTTGGAAAAAGCATGTACGCACCATTAATAAGGGCGGCATTCAACTGACCGTCGTTACCGGTTGTTAAAACATGATTCGTAATATTCTTTGAAGAGAATTGTTCTGCGAGCGGTGCAAGTCGGATCACATCCCACGGAGACATGTCGCTTTGGATATTATTTGTAATGGTGCTGTAGAGCTTTGCAAGCTTTCCCGGATCCGCGAGCGTGTTGAGAGAAATGAGTTTATCGCGAATGGCTTCAATCACGAGCTGCTGACGGCGGCTGCGCGCAAAGTCAGAACCTTCGCCGTTATTTCCGTGTCGCGAACGCGTATATTTAAGAGCGCGTGCACCATCGATTTGTTGCAATCCTTTTTTAAAAGAAACAACCTGCCATTCATTGTCACCGGCGGGATAAGAACTGTCCGTGAAAGAATTCTCGACGTTAACTTCGATACCTCCGATCGTGTCAACAAGCGCTTCGAATCCTCGAAAGTCGATGCGAATAACATGGTCGATTGGAACATCAAGGAATGCAGACAGTTTTTCCGCGGTTCGGATGGAACCTTCTCCCGGATGATCTTGTTCTTCATAAGCATGCACTACATTAATCTTTTCGTACTGATTATTTCCGATCGGATATGCAAGATCGCGCGGGATGGAAAGCATGCCAACTTTCTTTTCTTTCATGTCCACGGACGCGAGAATGATTGTATCTGTGAGAAGCGACCCGTCATGACCGGCACCGCCGATGCCGAGAATAAGAACGTTTAAGTATTGGTCGTTCTTACTTGTGGACAAGCCTGCTGCAACTGCATCTTCTCCAAAAACCATGCGACGCATGTCGGCGATTACCGGTAATTGTTCAAATTCTGAAATCAAACTCGTTCCATGCTGAACCGATCGATAGGAAGCAGCCGCGCCGGCTGTGGCGATTAAGGCGACACATAAAGCAAAAACAGCGGCGAGAACTACTGTTTTCCGCCGCGCCTGTGTATCGTGGTCTGACTTTAAAAAGTTTACGCTCAACATGGGGTTGGGTGTCGGCTAAAATCAGTTGTGACTCTAACATTTTTTTTCGTACTTCGCAATCGCAGAGGGGGGGGCTTATTTTCCGATTTCCTGTGGATGTTTTTTCAAAATAAGGAAAGGTTCGTTTCCTTATTTTATGGTATACTGAATTCCGTAAGTATGTCTGAACTCAAAGACACACGTTCGGTCCTTCATCATCCATGGCTGAAGAAAAGCTTCGCTGTGATTTTTTTATTATTTTTAGGCATCAGTTTTCTCTCACCGCTTGCGACATCTGCGCAGACTCAAGATACGAATTCGTCCACGCCCGCAGCAACAGCGCCAACGACAAACATCGTTTGTAATAATGTCAGCTTTTCGTCTAGCAGCATCGGCGAGTATGCAAAGTGTATTATTTTTCAATCCATTGTAATTATTCTTCAGATTACGTTGTGGTTCATGACAATTGTGTTCACTATTGTGACGCAGGTCTTGGTTGCGTTTGCCAGTTACAATGGGTTTGCACATACGATTGTTGTTGAAAAGGGCTGGAGTATTATACGTGATCTCGTAAACATGTTTTTTATTGTTGTTCTTTTGGTTTCGGCGTTTGCAACCATTATTGGATATGATTCCAGCAGTTTTAATTATAAAAACGTTCTTCCAAAACTGCTTTTAATGGCGGTTTTGATTAACTTTTCAAAAACGCTTATTCAGCTACTGATCGACTTTTCTCAGGTTGTCATGCTGACATTTGTAAATGCTTTTCAAGCCGCGGCCGCAGGAAACTTTATTAATGCATTTCGACTGACGGAATTAACGCAGTTAGCGAGCGGTGGACAAGCATCGACCATGTCCTTGGTGCAGATTATTGTTTCTTATATGTTAGCCAACTTCATGCTGGCCATTATTCTCGGCATCATGATTATTCTGACGGCTTATCTTGCTTTCCGCATCGTTGGACTTTGGCTTGCGTTGATTTTCAGCCCATTCGCTCTCTTCGCATCAGCTCTTCCGGGCCGCATTAAAAAGTCCGTAGCTGTTTTTGCTGATCAATATTGGACGCAACTCACCTCCTTACTTGCCGGAGGACCAATTTTGGCCTTTTTTCTTTGGTTGACATTGGCGGTCGTTCAAGAAAGCGCGACAGCCGGAGGCCTTGCGCCGGCGATGGACTTTGGAACTTCCGGCGTTCCTCAAGGACTAACCACTTTCTTTACAAGTGACCAAATTGCTTCCTTTATTATCGCTACGGCGATTCTGCTCATGGGATTGAAAGAAGCTGTTTCTCAAGCAGGTGCCATTTCGAGCACGTTGGGATCTTTCGGAGGTAAAATCGCCGGACTGGCTAAAAGTGCTGGAAAAGCGGTTGTAACTTCGCCTTTTCTTGCGGCTGGTGCTGCCGGATATGGAGCCTATCGAGCTGGCCGTGCTACCGCTGGAGCGGTTGATCGACGTCTCGACGTTACGGGAAGACTCTCTCGTGGCGCGCTTCAGAAAATCGCTCAGGTTCAACAAAAAGGGAAAATTGGTTCCGCAATTGCCGCTGCTACCGGACGCTTGGCTCGACCTACGCTTATTCGAGGAGCCACTTTGCGAAAGCGTGAAGCGGAAGGAGAGGCGGGGGCACAGGCGGCACAATTTGAGGATATTCGTAAATATGGAGGAGCAGAACTCGCGCAACAAGTGGCGAAGACCTATAGCGCTGACACGGGTCCGCTTCGAACGCTTGGCCAACGGCGCTCCGCTGAAACGGTCGCTGGTTTAGCTGCATCAGAAGATGTACGTAAGGAAATTGCAAAGACGCATAAAGCGGATCATGTTCCAGAACTTAAGGCGCAAGGCCTTAATGATGATGACGCCAAGGCGGCAAGCGGCATTTTGGCAAATCAAGATGCACTTGCTCAACAGCGTGATTTTCAGAAAAAGCAATTTGACGCAGCCAAGAGCCGCGGCGATCAACGAGAAGTTGAGCGCGTTGAGCAGCTTCTCACTTCGAATCCGCAGCTGGCCACCTCGGGAGCTCAGCGTGAAGAGGCTATCAAGAAACTCTCCTATCTTGATCCAGATGCAATCAAAGGCGTAGACGACTTTAATGCTCACAACGGAGAAGTTTTGAGCGGCCTCATGGAAAACAATGGCTGGGAGGCAAACAAAGACACCGGCGCATTGGAATTAAAGGATGATGCTTCTTGGGATCGTACAAAACGTGCCGTAAAACAAGCCGGTAATAATAACCTTCTTGAAGGCATGGAGGCGCATGAACAGCTTGTCTTGTCTTCGCCTAGCCAGTCTGCAGATACGTTTAAGAATATACAGCATCGCAAAAACCCGAAAGATGGAAGCGTACAAGCCTTCACGCTCAAGGCGACGAAAGTCACAACCGGAAGAGATGCACAGGGGAATGCTATTCAGAAAGAAATTGGACGAGGTGGCCGTTTCCGTAATGATACGCAGCGAGACTCTTTTGAGAACTTGAAAGTCGCTGGAGAACAACGTACGACAGGGGGAACGGTTGACGCGCTCCAAATGAAAAACTTCGTCGACAGCGGCGGTTCTCTTGGCGATCTTCCGGACCTCGTGAATGCCAAGTTGGATCGCGTACCGCTTGATGATTTTGCGAAACAGGTTGTCGGCGTGGATAGTGGAGATGCGGCAGAAGCTATCGAACGGGGCGATTCATCACAGTTTAATCAAAAGATGTCAACGGTTGCACGCGTATTTTCGAGCTTGGATCAGTCAGGCGTTGATGCACAATTCCAGACGCAAATTCTTTCTTCTTTTGCACAAAATCGCGGAGCAGAAATTATTTCGAACTATAATAATCTTGCAAAAGATCTGAGACCGAAGGTTCTTAAAGCCCTTGAAGTCGCGATCGATCGCGTAAATAATATTAAGCTAAACAAATCTGCGGACGCACAAACTCCGCAAGAGAGAGCGTTGATCGGTATGGTTGATACGCTTTCAACGCAGGCGGAAAAATCTGGAAAGACGGCTAAGCTCCCGGCAGCAGTACGCACCATGATCAGAAAGGCCTAGCCTATGACGCGTGAACAGTGGCTTGAATTTTTCAACCAGCTACCTCCTGCGGCGCAGGACTATCTTCTTGATCCGTCCTCGGGTGTAAATGAAGATACGGCACAGACAAATCTCGCTTATGATAATGACGCCTGGGAACGCGTCATGGATATTGTCTGGGAGCTGCTCGCTCAAAAGCAGGATATGCCAACGTTTGAAGAGGAGCTTAAAAAAGTATCCGGGGACCGCAAGCCCGAAGAAGTTGAACGCGAATTACTTTTGTATATTATTCTGCCACTGGCGGACATTGTTCCTTGGGATGTTGAGGTGCGATTACAAGAACTCGGGACTTCTCTTTCTTTAATACAAAGCATTCATCGCGTATCGCTGCGACCGGTTTCTTATGGTGCCGCGGTCAGACGCATTGCCGCGGAAGCAAGAATTAGCATTCTTTCGGAGGAAACTATTCGAAAACTTCGAGAAATTCTTATTTCTTATATAAAAGGCGTAAGAACGGACGCGCAGGTTCTTGAAATTTTACAGCGATCACAAGAAGGAGGCGGTCTTGGACTCGAAAACTCGCAAGCGGAACGCTATCTTCAAACCATGACGGATTTCCTCGTTTCAACACAGGTCATGTCCGAAGAAAACTATGCAAAATGGTATCAAGACTATTTGCTTAATGTGGAGAATACCTCGCAGACAAGTACGGAAGAAACGCCAAAAGCAGCCGGAGAAAAGACAGGGGACGCAGATTCCGATGTGGCCGGCATGCGCATTCGTCGAAGTAATAATACGGTGCTTGAAGAAGCGATTGATGCGGCCATGGCGCGCATTGGCGAATTAAAAGGAGATGGATATCTTTTGAAACGTCTTCATAATTTGATTTCCACGCGGCTTCGCGATGTTCGTAATTCCGCCCAAACAAAAGAAGCGCTTTTGCGCGACCAGAAAGTTGGCGGGCTCGGACTTCTCACAGAGGAAGCGGAACGTATTTCCGCGCTTATTGAAGAAGCGTACAAAACACATCATGTTGAGATCGAGGATTTCCAACGTCAACGCATTCAGCAAACGGTTGATGAACAAAAACAGAAAATCGCTACGCGAAAACAACGCGACAGTGAAGAACATGCTGAATGGTATCGAGAAAAAGTACAGGCCAGCTCTTCAGATGATTTGTCCGCACAGCTTCGAAGGATGGTGGCGTCCGCAAAAGCGGGAACGGCCCCAGCTCCGGCTCCAAGTACAAGCATGCAAGACGTGCGTTCTCCTTTGCGGCTCACGGGATTAAGCGAAGAGCTTGGAACCATGACCATTGAGGCATTCCGCAGACAATCTAAAGATCCGGATCAAGCGGCTAATACCATTTTTCGGAAATTAGACCTTCTACAAAAAGAGTCTTTCGAGGGCTGGACCAAGGGGATTCAAGCTTGGCGGCGCTCGCCTTTGCAACAGCAATACTTGAATCTTGTAACCGAAAGTTTTAAGCAGGGTCTTCCTGTTGCAGAGCTTGTGGAGAAAAAACGCACGCAAGATCCTTCCATTGCCCTGCCAACAGCAGAAGAGCTTGGCGCAATTGTTGCGCTTAACAGTAAATTACAGCTTTAGCAACACGGGAAGGAAGCCCTCCCTGCTCGCTAAAAAGAATGCACAAAATACACTGACCGGTTTTTCTTATCTGTGATATACTAAAGGCATGCCGGAGAAGTTTGTCGTTCCGCAATTTATTGAGAAAGAAGACAAGATTCTCGGACCGATCACGGTCCGACAGTTTCTCATTACGCTCGGAGCGACTTTTGTTCTCTTCATCGAGTTCCGCTTGTTGACGCTTCCGTATTTCATTCTTGCCGCCATCCCAACAGCCGGTCTCGCAGGCGTATTCGCTTTCCTTAAAGTTAATGGACAGCCCTTTCATATTTTTTTCATTAACTTTTTACAGACAACGACACGTCCAAAGATGCGTGTTTGGCAAAAGGGATTGTCGGATGCGGAGCTCAAGGTCCTCATTGCAAAACCTCCCGCACCGCCTCATGCACCGGCAAAAAGGAAAGCTCGTCCGAAATCAACCAGGCTTCGCGATCTTGCTCTTACCGTAAACACCGGAGGGGTCTTCAATCCCGATAATGACGACGATTCACTCTAAGTATGCAAAGCAAAAAGCTGACGGGAAAAAAGCCCGGCGTTCCTGCGCAAAAATTTCTGGATATCGCGGAAATCCGCGAGAATCTTGTCATTCTTAAAGATGGAACGTTGCGTTCCGTCTTGCTTGTTTCCAGCATCAATTTTTCTCTGAAATCGCTCGATGAACAAAATGCCATTGTTCAAGCGTACATGCAGTTTCTTAATAGCCTTGATTTTCCAATTCAAATTGTCATTCAGTCGCGCCGGATGAATATCGATAATTATATGACGCAATTGGACGAGCAGAGAAAAACGATTGAAAACGAGCTTTTGAAACGACAAATCAATGATTACCAGGATTTCGTCAAACAGCTCGTGAAGCTGGGTGACATTATGCAGAAGCGTTTTTACGTCGTGGTGCCGCTTGATCCCGCAACGGATCAGGGGACAACGCAAAAAGGGTTTTTTCAGCGGTTGGGCGAGATCCTCTCTCCGACGGTTGCAGGGAAGCTTTCTGAGAAGAAATTTGAAAAGCAAAAGTTTGATATCAGCTTACGTGTGAACCAGATCATCGGCGGACTTTCCTCCATGTCGCTGAATGCCGTTCAGCTTGACACGCAAAGTCTCATTGAGCTTTTTTACACGGTTTATAATCCGGATTTGTATGAAACCCAGCGGCTTCAGGATGTAAACGAACTTCAACTTGAAGGCTAATCTTATGGCATTTGAAACACATCCGGAAAAAAAACTCGAAGTCTCCTCTCTCACAAAAGACGGCGTAAAGCTGAAAAAAGGCCCGTCGAAGGCTGAGCAGAAACGCATGCAAGAGGAAGAGCATATTGCGCTTGAAGAAGAGCGTATTTATCGACGCGGCGTTGCCTCGATTAAAGACTTGATTGCTCCTTCGGCCATGCTTGTTGAGCCATCTTTTGTACGCCTTGGCGATGTGTTTTGCCGATCGTTGTTTGTTGTCACGTATCCGCGATACGTTTCTGTTGGCTGGGCTTCGCCGATTATTAATCTTTCCGCACAGCTGGATATTGCAATGTTCTTTTATCCGGTGAAGGCGGATATCGTTTTGAAGCAGCTGAAAAAGAAAGTCGGCTATCTTGAAGCGCAGATTTCTTCCGATGCGGAGTCCGGAAAACCGCGCGATCCTATTTCAGAAACCGCTTTGCGCGATGTGGAACAGCTTCGCGATGATCTTACTCAAGGCGTGGAACATTTCTTTCAATTTGCTTTCTATTGCACGTTCTATTCCACGGATAAGGAAGAATTGGAGCGCGTAACGTCACAAGTGGAAGGAACATTCGCTTCGCAGTTGATTTACACGCGCCGCGCGTATTTTCAAGCGGAACAAGGCTTTAATTCAACCTTGCCGGTTGGAAATGACGAGCTTCAGATCACATTTAACATGAGCACGTCGCCGATCGCGTCTTCTTTTCCATTTACTTCGGCGGAACTTACAAGCGACAACGGTATTTTGTACGGCGTGAATCGCCACAATAATTCGCTCATTATTTTTGATCGTTTCAGCCTTCAAAATGCAAATGCCGTTATCTTTGCTACCTCAGGTGCCGGAAAAAGCTATACGGTGAAACTCGAAATCATTCGCTCCATGATGCTTGGCACCGATGTCATCGTCATTGATCCGGAAATGGAATATAAGCATCTTTCCGATGCCGTTGGAGGAACATATATCAATATTTCGCTTTCGAGCCGCTCGAAAATCAATCCATTCGACTTACCGAGACCTGTTGGAGAAACCTTTAGCGTGGAAGATATCATCCGAAGCGCCGTTATCACTCTGAAGGGGCTTTTGCGGCTCATGCTGGGCAAGATTACGACTACGGAAGACTCAATTCTTGACCGAGCTCTCTTGGAAACCTACGCCAAAAAGGATATTGTTCCTGGTTCTGATCTTCTGAATGTTGAAGTGCCTACGCTAAAGGATTTTCAAGATATTCTTGAAGGAATGGAGGGAACGGCGGAATTGATTGTGAAATTGAAAAAGTTTACCGAAGGAACTTTTGCGGGATTATTTAACTCACCAACAACGGTGCAAGTGAATAATCAGCTTGTTACCTTTTCGGTCCGTGATCTTGAAGACGAACTTCGTCCAATGGCGATTTACACCATTATTAACTACATTTGGAATGTTGTTCGCAGCGAACGAAAAAAGCGTATTCTCGTTATTGATGAAGCTTGGTGGTTAATGCAGTCCGAAGACTCGGCGAAGTTCATCTTTGCTCTCGTAAAACGTTGTCGTAAATACTATCTCGGTATCACAACCATTACGCAGGACGTGAATGACTTCTTAACCTCTCCGTATGGGCAGGCGATTGTAACAAATAGCTCCATTCAAATGCTTTTGAAACAATCACCGGCTTCCATTGATCTTATTGCGCGCACGTTTCTTCTTACGCAATCCGAAAAGTATCTTTTGCTGGAATCCGCCGTTGGAGAAGGGATCTTCTTTGCGGGTGCAAAACACGCCGCTATTCAAGTCGTGGCGTCGTATACGGAAGATCAAATCGTTACCACGAATCCGCAACAGCTTCTTAAGATCGAAGAAAAGAAAAAAGAATTTGAAGCGGAAGGCGAGGCAAAGGCAGGCGGAACAGCCACCATATAATCTATAAACATCTTCTGTATGAAAAATAAGCGTCTTCTTCTCTTTCTTCTCGTCGGTGGCGGCATTCTCGCTATAGCGGCCATTCTCTTTTTTGTCTTTAAGCCCTTTCAGCAAAGTTCTCAAATACCGGCGCAGCCGGATGTTCCGCAACAGCGTGTTTTCAATCCTCAAGAAGCCGTTCCTAAGCTCCCAGAAGCCACAGGAACGCCTCCAAGTGCGGATGATCCTGCAGAAGCTGAACGACAAGCGCAGGAAGCGCTCAAACGTCAGGCGGTAGAGTATGCGGCTCGCCAAGGAACGTATTCCAGCGTTGATGGCTTTGCAGCCGTAAAAACGGTTTATGACCAGAGTACGCAGGCGGTGCAGGACTTCTTAAAAGCGCGTTCTGATAAGCTCATAACTCAATATCCTTCTTACGGCCCATCCTATGGCCGCACAACGCGTGCTCTTTCTGCAACGATTGTGAGCGGAACACCTATTCTTTCCGGTACGGAGGCGCATGTTGATGTTCAAACACAAGTTATTCTCAATGATGTACAAGCGCAGGAAACCGTTTCCTATGAACTTGTGGGACTGAACCTGAAAAAAGAAGCGGGTGTCTGGCTTGTCTCGGATATCACCGTTGAACCACTGAATCTCTAAACATGTTCGCTCGAGCGCAGGAGTGGATATTGAATGCCATTTATCCTCCAACCTGTATTGAATGTGCTTCGGCAGATTCTTGGCTTTGTGAATCCTGTTTTGCAGACATCGCTTCTGGAGACGCTTTAACGCTTTCTCCCTTTCGGCACGCTTGGGCGCTGAGCGCGTATAAAGATCGACGTATCCAGCGTTTAGTTAAATCCTACAAATATCGTGCGGCGACTTGTTTGGAGCCGGTTTTTCAACGACTTCTATCGCGCATGCTCAACCATCCGACGGATTTAGATATTGTGACCTGGGTTCCCGGAGATCCGGATCGTGTTCGAGAAAGGGGAATAGATCACGGAAAACGCTTAGCGAAACTTGTTGCAAATGCGCTCGGACATGGACTTCAAGCGGACGCTCTTTTACTACGCAGTGCATCGGCGCTTCCAAATGCAACTCTACCAGACAATGAAGCTCGAAAGGGGAATATAAAAAACGCGTTTTCCTGCATTCAGAATCTGGAAGGAAAACGCGTACTTCTTATCGATGATGTTTGTACCACAGGCGCAACCGCACAGGCTTGCGCAAATCTTTTGATAGAAGCCGGCGCGGAAGGCGTTGATTTATTGGTGTTTGCGAAGGGGTGATTCTAACGTTGCGCAACATTTTATGTTGCGTGCATCGCAAAAATAAGGGAAATCAAAAACCCCGCCCTGTTTCCAAAGCGGGGAAAGATCGGACACGCCGGAGATAGTCTTTCGATAGTCGCGTTTAAGTCCGATCCAGAAAGATGATGAACGAGGTTACTTATTTGGAGATAGTTAAAACGGTTTATTTATTCTTCGGATCCCAAAATCGATTCACCATATATTCATGATAGACGCACATCATTCTTTTCACAAGAGCTCTTTTTCTACCAATGTTTACCGAAAACAAAGTATTTTCTTCATCATACCTCTTGACAAAAGGCACTTTTTTTGCTATCTTACAACGTTCTCAGTTTTTATACGGAGAACCTCGCAACATGTTGTTGTGAGCACCTTTAGGAGGTTTGCATGGCGAAGAACACTGGCAACCTTCAGGGCCACGATCCCGGCTGCCCACACTGCCTCGGCTCGCGCCCGCACGGGAAGAAGGGCCGCAAGGCCTGCAAGAGACAGGGCGGGAAGAAGGAATCCGCCAAGAAGCGCTTGTAGCGCGAACATCCCCCAGAACCCCTAACTGAAGCCGCCCTCCAACTCTGGAGAGGCGGCTTTCTCTTTTTTGTTACTTCTTGCGCCTTAGCGTATTCTTAGGCACGCTATTTCTATGAAAAGCAACATTACAGAAGCGCTGAATTGGCGCTATGCGACAAAAGAATTTGATACGCGAAAAAAGGTTTCTGACGATGATTTGAAAACGATTTTGGAAAGCGCTCGTCTCGCACCAAGTTCATTCGGTATTGAGCCGTGGAAGTTTCTTGTTATTACGAACCCTGAATTACGCCAGAAGCTTCGCAAAGCAAGCTATGATCAATCAAAAGTAACAGATGCTTCACATCTTATTATTCTCACGCGCCGCACCGACACTGCGCCGCTTGCTGACGAGCTCTTGCAACGCGCTTCCGCCACTGGAAACGCTTCTCCGGATGATTTGGCAAGCTTAAAGCAAACCGTCTCCGGAGCCATGAGCCGCTTTTCTCCCGAACAGTACGCCGCTTGGAGCGCAAAACAAACTTATATCGCGCTTGGAATGATGATGGAAACTGCTGCACTTTTAAAAGTTGATGCTTGTCCGATGGAGGGCTTTGACGCTGCAGCCGTGAATGAAATTCTTGGCCTTTCCGAAAAGAATCTTGCCGCCGTTTCGATGTTGCCGATAGGTTTTCGAGGAGATGATCCGGCAGCTGCGCGTAAAAAAGTTCGCCGCGATTTCGATGAAGTTGTTGAGTTTATTAGCTAGGGGATACTCCAAAAAAATATCAAAAAAGAGGATCGCTCTTTTTTTGATATTTAGGCCTTCTTGCTAAATAGTTCGTTGAACTTGAGTCCTGCTACCCCGAAAAGATAGACCACTTCAAGCAATCCGAGCGTGTGTATAAACAAGAGTGCGATAAACCAACCCGTTTGTTCGCGACGAGCAGAATGCCATAAAGCAAGTCCCTTCCAAAAAGCTGTCCAAGTAATAAGAGTAAATATAATAAAAGGCAGAAAAACAATCCAAGCCATGGCGGCCTCCGGCAAATGGAGTTCGTTCAAATTCATAGGATCTATGTAATTAATTATATTACTTTTATGGTACTCCGTTACCGGATACCGGTCTCACTCGTTCTATTTTGCTGCAACAGCATTTCAAGAGCATGTTCCATGGAACCTGCTTGTTCGATTTTTCCCGCATTTACAAAGAAGATTTCGTCTGCGTTTTTAATGGTGTTTAAACGATGCGCAATAATCACTTTCGTTGTATCAGGCGATACGCGTTGGAGAATATCATCCAGTAGTTGCTCTGTAACCGTGTCGATATTCGCCGTCGCCTCATCCAAAATAAGGAGCTCCGGATTGCGCAACACAGCACGCATAAACGCGATGAGCTGCTTTTGACCAAGGCTTACCGCATCGCCGCTTGCAGTGAGAACGGTTTCCAATCCATTGTCGAAGCGCGTGAGCAAATTTTCCAAACCGGCTTCACACATCACCGTCTCTAACTCTTTTTGACTATGGGCAGTATGGGCTTCATTTCCATAGAGAATATTTTCCCGAACAGTTCCCGTGAATAAGACCGGTTCTTGTAAAATGAAGCCTATTTTTTTCGTGCGTTCTTCTGCGGAATATCCGCGAATATCTTTTCCATCCAAGAATACCGTTCCGCTAGTTGGATCATACAAGCGCGCCATAAGCGAGGCCGTCGTTGTTTTGCCTCCTCCGGTTGGACCAACAAGTGCATAGGTTTTTCCCTTCTCTAAACTTAGATGAAGATTATGTAGTACTTCTTCACCATCCGCATATTTGAAACTCACATGCTTAAATTCCAAAATGGCATTCGGATCAATGGAAGAAGGATTTTTTTTGACGGGAAGATTATTCTCAAGCGACAATATTTCATGCACGCGATCCCAACTGGCCAGAGCTGTCTGAAAGCTCGCCCATAAAGCGGCGAGTTGGCGCAGAGGGTTGTAGAAGCTGTTCGCGTACGCAAGGAATCCGATTAACAATCCAATTGTGAACTGGCCAGCGCTCATGAGCGCGATGCCATACGCGAGCACGATCAACTGCCCGATGTTGGAAGCGAATCCGTAAATAGGCGTGAATACATTATTAGCAATACCGGCTCCGATGGCGGCGGAATAATTCTTGTTATTCACTTCTTGAAAACGTTTCTTGAAAAAATCTCGGCGATTGAAGGCGATAATCGCCTTAAAATTGCTCAAGCTTTCCTGAACATCCGAACTCATTCCTCCGAGCGTTTCCGCGCTCATTTTATTTTTTTTCTTCACCCATGGAGAAAGAATGCTTGTTATAATAAGCAAGAATAAAGCCGGTGCCAATGTTGCGGCGCCTAAGCGAATATTAAGACTCAGCAAAAAGAGAGCCGCCCCCGCCATTAAAAAGACGTTTCCGAAAAAACGCACGAGGGATTGCGAAAAGAATTGATTTATTTTATCCGTATCATTGTTGATGCGGGAAATAAGATCTCCGGATTTATTTTGATTAAAGAATGCCACGGGAAGAGACTGAAGCTTATTGAATATCGCGCTTCGCAAACGATAAAGCGTTCTTTGTCCAACCTCGCCCATAAGACGCGTTTGCAGATAGTTTGTGATAAGCGCAAACAAATACACGAGAAGAATGATGGCTGAAAAAATCAAAACACCCTGAAAATCGCGGCCGATGATATAAGTATCTATCGTATGCGCAATCAATCGCGGCGCAAGAAGATTCATTACGGCATTCAGAATAACCGCTATAAGAGCTATGACGATGCTTTTTTTCTCCTGAGCAACAAAGGGCCACAATTTTTTCATCGCCTGCCAAGGAGAGGTTTTTGAAGGCTCTGCGGGCTTATTCAGACTGTAATTCATAGGCATTAGTGCTTTGCTGTGAATGATATATCTGCACGTATTCAGGCGATGTTTTCATCAAGTCCTGATGTTTTCCGATGGCAACAATTCTGCCTTCCATGAGAAGAACGATCTGATCATAGTCTTCGACAGGCTCGATTTTCTGCGTGACGGATACCAAGGTGAGCTCCGGATAGTTTTGAGAAACATTTTCCAGAATTTTCTTTTCCGTGTTCATATCAATGCGAGCGGTAAAATCATCCAGCAAGAGAATTTTGGGATTAAGCGCTAAAGCGCGCGCAAGCATAATTCGTTGTTTTTGCCCTCCGGACAAACTGGTCCCGCGTTCAGAAACCATGGTTTCCAACCCAGCGGGCAGTGTTTCTATAAAATCCGAAAGTTCGGCCGTTTCAATGGCTCGTTGCAAATCTTCTTCTTTCACGCTCGTGTTAAAGGCAATGTTTTCGCGAAGCGTTGTTTGAAAGATAATACTGTCTTGAAAGACCAGGCCGATTTGTTTGTAGAGCGCTTCTCGCTGATAGACATGAAGATCTTTGTGATCATATTTTACTTTTCCGGTTGTCGGCTCTATCAAGCCAATAAGCAGACTCAGTATCTGTGTTTTTCCCGCCGCCGTCGGACCAATGATAGCGACTCTGCTTTTTGGCTGTATGTCGATGGAAATATTTTTTAATGCGGGCTTTTCTCCATAGAGCAGGGTTATGTCTTCTATCTGAATACTGCCTTGTAAATCCACTGTCTCCGTCCCATCATCCTTCACCGACGGAGAAGCGAGCACGGCCGCGATTCTTCCGTAGGAAGCCTGTGCCTGCGCAACGAGGTTACTGATAAAGCCGAGCATAATGATCGGGAATATAAGAATGGCAACATATCCATTAAAGGCTGCGAAATCTCCCAAACTCATGCTGCCATTGATAACGAAATGACCGCCCAGAACCAGAATGATAAGCACGCCCAAGTTTGCAGAAAAGGCGATAATAGGAACCATGGCGGAAAAGAGTTTCAAAATACTCATACCGATGTCCATGGCTTTTCCATTCGCTTCGCTAAATTTTGTATGTTCCTGCTTTTGCGAATGCAAAACTCGAATCAAAGCTGAACCGAGAATACTTTCATCTATCACTTTGTTTAACCAATCAATAACTTCGCGGGTTTGGATGAACAAAACGCGCACTTTTCTGAAAATAATAAAAAAGGTTGCTCCGATCATGGGCAGAATAATCAGCACAGCCAAACCGAGACGCCAGTTAATGGAGAGAAGAAGATAGCTTCCGCCAAGAAGGAGCGCAATGGAGGAGACAACATTCACAATGGCTTGTGAAACAAAGTTTTTTACCGAATCAATATCCGAAGTTACATTCGTCAAAAGTTTTGAAGGAGTAACCGTTTGGATTTCAGCAAAGCTTAGCGTTGCTATTTTGTCTGAAAGCTTTTTACGCAGATCGCGCGCAACAATTTCAGATGCGAATGTTTGTACACTACTCTGAAAAGCAATCAAAACAAAAATACAGCCGGCCGCGACACCGAATTCCCAGAGGACGCTCTTTAATATGTCCTCGTTCAAGAACGTGTCGATTCCATGAGAGAGAAGGCGGGGGAGCCAAAGGGTGAGCGCATTACTTAAAAGCGCGAGCACAATTAAAAATAAAATGAATGCTCTATATGGTTTTAGTAAATGAAACAAATTGGCTTGTTTTGGTTTTTGAGCCGGTTTTTTCTTCATGCCTTATGATGTCCGTGAAATGCTTCAGGGTTGTGCCCGCCATGAGATTTTTTCACATGGCGTACATACCTTGCATAAGTTCTTCAACAATCTTTTTACGATCTGTCATGGAAAAACCTTTTCTTTGTAAGATGCTGGGCTGATTGGATGTCGGCGCGGGTAAAAGAATGGGAATGCGAGGAAAGTTCAGCGTTGCAAAGCGAGGTTTAACATCTTTTAGAACAAATCAAAACATTTGTTCAAAAAATCGGAACGAACCAGCGGCTTCGTAACAAATCCGCCGTCTTTGATTTTTGCCCAGCCAGCCAGTTCGCGCGAAGCGGCGAACTATTTTGCGGAGCGCGGCCGCCTCGCGGCCGCGCGGAGCAACCATTCCAAAGGGTGAAATTATAAATTGGTGTATCTATACAACCACGCTCGAACCTATTTTAGCAAGAATTTCTGAAATGGATGAACGCTCCGCCCCGCCGCCAGCCGCCGCAAAGCGGCGGCCTACCTCGCAGAACATTTTGTTTTACATTTTTTGATTTGCGCGCGCCTGAAAAAATTTCAATTAAGGAAAAACAAAATGTTCTGCTCGGCTCCGCGCTACGTGCGGGCGGCGTGATTCGCTCGGACGGCTCGGCATTCCCCCCTTGAACCCCCCTGCCGAGCCGTCCTCACTGGGGCTGGCGGAATTTTTTAGCGACGATTATACCTATGCTCTTTTATTGACTTATTTTGAGTGTTTTGATAAAGTGTGCAGAATACATTTCCTACTTGTAGGAAATAAGGGTATCTTATATAATACCTATATGACAAAAAAGAACGGCGAACAATTCTATGGAACGGCTACTATCGGCGAAAAGGGTCAGGTGGTTATTCCAAGCGAGGCCCGCGAAGCGATGGGCCTCAAAAAAGGAGACAAGCTTCTTGTATTCGGTATGGGGTGCGATATGGTCGCGTTCTCTAAATTATCAAAGGTTGAACAATTCGCGTCGCATCTTTCTGGTCGGTTAGATGCGATTCGCGAAGTTATTAAAAAGAGTAAATAATATAATCATTTATGGAATTTAAACAAATAACTCGCGAGGAGTTGAAGAAAAAGATGGACGCGCATGAAGATTTCGCGCTTATTGATACGCTTGGCGAAGGATCATACCAAAACATTCATCTTCCCGGCGCTTTGATGATAGATGCTCACAAAGAAGATTTTGTCCAAAGAGTTCTAGAAACGGTTCCGGATAAATCGAAAGAAGTTATTGTGTATTGCGCAAGCTTTTCTTGTCAGCTTTCTCCAAAAGCGGCCCGTATGCTTGCTGATGCGGGTTATGCCAGCGTTTTTGATTTCAAGGGCGGTCTGAAAGATTGGGCACAAGCCGGTTATCCTTTTGAAGGAGAAAAGGTCGAAGAAACAAAGGAACGCCTTATGCAGGCGGAAAATAAAAAATAAATAAACTATGGAATTTTTTGCCAACTTATATCAATTCGGCGATTGGGGTCTTCTCGCGCTTCGCGTCGCAGTCGGCGCAATCTTCTTGATTCACGGAACACAGAAATGGGCAATGTGGAAAATGCAGCCATCGGAACAAATGCCGGCAGGAATGCTCTGGCTTATGAAGTTTCTTTCAATTGCGGAGCCGCTTGGAGCAATCGCGGTTCTAACGGGATTTTTGACTCAGCTTGCGGCGGTCGGACTCGGAATAATTATGATCGGAGCCATTGTTTTGAAAAAGACAATGATGAAAGTTCCCTTTACTGCTCAAGACAAAACAGGATGGGAATTTGACTTTATCATTCTTGCCGCAACTCTCGCCATCTTTTTCTTCGGCGCGGGGAGCACGGGGCTTGATAGAATAATTTTTGGAATATAGCCTGCTATTACAAGGTAAACTCAATAAGATTATGAACACACCAATAAAAATTAAGGTCATTGTCGGCAGTACGAGGCAAGGTCGGTTTAGTGAAAAACCGGCGCAGTGGATTTTTGAAGAAGCAAAGAATCTGGAAGGCGTTGAAGCCGAACTTCTTGATTTGCGCGACTATCCAATGCCGTTTTTTGACAGTCCGATGTCTCCGTCAATGGCGAAAGGTCAATACTCAAACGAAGTCGTCAAAAAATGGGCCGCGAAAATAAACGACGGAGACGCCTTTATTATCGTAAGCCCGGAATACAATCACGGCTATTCTGCGGTGCTCAAAAACGCTTTGGATGTCATCTATCCTGAATGGAACAGAAAGCCGGTTGGTTTCGTAGCTTACGGTAGCGCGCTCGGTGCGCGCTCGGTTGAACAGCTTCGCCAAGTCGCGGTTGAGCTTCAAATGGCGCCAATCAGAAATGCTATTCATATTCCCGTTGATATATTTTTCGCGGCGATGATGGGCAAGGGACCGACAGGCCCCGAAATGTTCAAGCCGCTCCACGAAGGCATGATGGGAGATCGCGTGCAGATATTCTTTGACGACCTTCTCTGGTGGGCAAAAGCATTAAAAAACGCGCGTGGGAAATAAGATAAAATATTATGAAAAACCAAAAAGCCCCGAACTTTAAGTTAAAAAATATAGCAGGTGAAACTACGACGCTCTCTTCTTATGGCGGAAAGTGGTTAGTATTAGTATTTTATCGGGGAAACTGGTGTCCTAAATGCAATCTGCAAATTGCCGATTTTGAGAAAGATTACGGAAAATTCAAAGCGCTGCAATCAGAAATTATCGCCGTGAGCACCGATACGCCGAAAGGAGCGCAAAAAACCCATGAAAAATCTCGAGCGCGCTTTCCCATTTTAATTGATTCGGATAACGAGGTAATTAATCTCTACGGAGTCGCAACGAAAAAGAGGGAATTAAAGGATGTGCCAGCCTTATTCCACGGAAAAAAAGCCGGAACATACGCTATGCCTGCGGTTTTTATTATTGATACCCAAGGCATAATTCGTTATTCCTATATCGGAAAGAGTTTTACGGATAGACCCGATAACGGAGAACTGTTAAAAAAACTATCAGAACTTCAATCATAAAGCGTAATTCTCGCCTATCTTGAACCAATATTTCTTAACTCAACTATGAAAATCGCAATTTTTGGAGCCACAGGCGGCACTGGGAAAGAACTTATCAAGCAAGCCCTGGAACAAGGGCATGAAATCATTGCCCTTGTTCGCGATCCTCAAAAACTTTCCGTGAGCGATCAAAGAGTAAACATTATCAAAGGTGATGTCCTGAATAAGGACGATGTATCAAAGACAATTCAAGGCAGTGATGCGGTGCTCGTGGCATTGGGCGTTAAGCCGCCGTCAAAAGCAAAAGTGGTGGGGCCGGGCACGAAAAATATCATTGATGCCATGAGAGCGCATAATGTAAAACGGTTGATAGTGGAATCGGCAATGTTTATGGATGATGCGGTGAGAAAAAATAGTTTTCTCATTTCTCTTTTAACGAAAACCTTTATGAAGGGGCTCTATGCGGATAAATTGGTTCAAGAATCGGCCGTCAGAGAAAGCGGCCTGGAATGGGTTATTGTCCGCCCTGTTGGTTTAAGCAGTGGACATAAAACAGAAATATACAGGTTCGGAGAAAACCTGCAATTAAAAGGAATGTTTCCGACCATTTCCCGCGCCGATGTGGCAGATTTTATGCTTAAGCAATTAAGCTCCGATACCAATCTTAATAAAGCTATATTGGTTGCGCGTTAATCTTAAAAATCGTTCTACCATGTTCACATCACTTTGGTATCTTCTTATAGGATTTCTGCTTGGCAATGGCATGCCTCATTTTTTATTCGGTTCCGCCGGCAAGATATTCAGAACGCCATTCGGAAAAGAGTCGAGCCCGCGTATGAACATGGGCTGGGGCTTGTTTAACTTTGTACTTGCCACTGCACTTGTCTGGTGGAGAGTATCCGCGCAATCGCCAGAAAAATCAGACCTTGTTTTTCTTCTTGTCGGATTCTGGCTTGTAGTAATTATGTTTGGCGTCTCACTCCGAAGATTTATCAGCGATAAAACAAATCTTTAATTATGGAAACAATACAAGACAAATACATTCCTGGGGTCTGCAATATCGGCCCTGAGGAAATCAAAAAGCGAAAACAGGCAGGGTGGATGGGACTTATCGCGACCATCCTTTTATGGGCGACATTTAGTTGGTTTGATGTACCGGCTGTCTGGCGACTCTCGCTTTTCTTCCCGGCCATGATGTCGGCAACTGGTTTTCTGCAAGCATATATGCATTTCTGCGCATACTTTGGTTTCGCCTCTTTGTTTAATTTTAGCGATGTCGGTAAAACCGATTCTGTCCAGCAAGCCGAATTTCGCGTTAAGGATCGCAAGAAGGCGTGGCAGATTGTTATCTACTCCGTTCTTGTCGGCGCGGCAGTCGCTTTTCTCGCCTACCTTTTTTAATCCAATGCAATGAACATTATTGAAGTAAAAAATCTGACCAAAAAATTCAACGGACTTACTGCCGTTGACGATATTTCCTTTACGGTGAACAAAGGAGAAATTTTTGGATTTTTGGTTCCAAACGGCGCGGGCAAGCCCACATTTCTGTAAACGCCCTCTTTCTTGTGGTATTTTCAGCGGTGATGGTAACTGCGGCCGTGTTTGCTTTCAATAAAAGAGCATAGGTATAATCGTCGCTAAAAAATTCCGCCAGCCCCAGTGAGGACGGCTCGGCAGGGGGGTTCAAGGGGGGAATGCCGAGCCGTCCGAGCGAATCACGCCGCCCGCACGTAGC